>Ga0075121_1001060_pt1 | contig 17599 bp, 10 predicted proteins | sample AntAceMetag02UKG_FD_69793 | JGI IMG/M metagenome (GOLD analysis project Ga0075121, IMG submission 69793) | Saline lake microbial communities from Ace Lake, Antarctica - Antarctic Ace Lake Metagenome 02UKG | ecosystem: Environmental > Aquatic > Non-marine Saline and Alkaline > Saline | place... | reverse complement strand
CTCGTCCGGACTCTTCCCTGCCTTAATCGCGTCTTCAATAGCCTTTAGCGCCGTTTCCATAGAACCAGTAAAACCATCTTTTTCTCTTATCTTATCGAAGATCGCCTTGGTGCTTGTTGGATCCTTCGAAAGAATATCCCCTCCATTTTTCTTCACACTCGCATTAAGTTCCTCAATTGCTGCAAATGCAGTAGTAGCGTCCTTGACCTCCGTACTTAAAGCACCCAAAGACTTCGCTGTCTCGGCAGAAGTCCCATCCAAAATCCCCATTCCTTTGGCCGCTTCTATATCTTTATTACTTTGATCAGTGTTCCATTTAGATTTAAATTTCCCTGCCATAGCAAAGTAATTTCCAAGAGAAGCCTTTTCTCCGTTTTGGGATCCAGGCATTGGAAGTATCTGTTGATCGATTGTTGCTGCCTTTGCAACAAACTGTCCTGCACTCTCTGCTCCTGATTTTATTTTATCAGTAATAACAGTTGCTGCAGATCCGTCCATTGCCCAAAATGCAGCTTTCCAGAAAACAACAACAGTGGCAATTGACCACAAAAGCCCATATCCTGTTTTTCCAAATGTAGCAATCGAAGCCCCTACATGAATAAAGTCAGTAGCTGGCGCCCCTACATTAATCATGGTATCCATCATTAAAAAGGTTATCGCAAAGGCCGCTGCGATTTTAATTGGCATAATAAGATTTGTAATAACTTGTGTTCCAATCTTTCCACCATCAAATCCCATAATAGATGCGGCAACAATAAGTGGTGAAAACACCATTGCAACCCACAGAACTACGACACGAATAAGAAGGGCAATGAAAACTGCCCCCAGTGCTACAACCTGAGCCAAGGACAAAATACTCGCAAAAAGGACGCTCGTAATAACATCCGACCAATCGTTCAGATTCGCTGCAAGAGACGGAAGCGCTTGGAGTTTATTAAATTGAATACCAAAAGCCAAAAACAAATTATGGGCTGCTGTACTTCGAGACCCTCCGACCCCTACTTGCGATGGATCTAAAGCAAATAAACAAGATTCTGGTAGAGGCGTTTTTATGCCTCCATCCTCATCATCCCAGTCTGCTTTTTTCCCACACATGAGTTCATTCATAGCCATATAAAACGGTTCTGTTTCGGTTCCCCCACTGTTGGTTTTCGTTTCAACAGGTGTCATAAGCATTTCTTTTAACTGCCCGACTCCTTTATCACGGAATGTACTATCTGGAATTGAAAAAATTGTAATTGTTCCTACATGAACTGCATCAAGAACAACTTTAAATCCTAATAATGAAAAATTAATAGCAATCAATGCCAAAATTATTTTTGGTAATTTCGCCTTGATCGTCCATGTTGATCCTTCACTCAGTGAAGAAAAAAGATTCGCAAACGCAAGAAAAAGAAGCACCAAGACAAATCCTATATTTGTAATATTTCTGATAATTACCCACATCGGACGAATCGATGACATTGGATCAGGTGCTGTCAAAAATTCTGTTCCTATAAGATCTCCTCCATAATTAAGGAATATCAATGATAGGAATGTGAAAATATTTACAAAAATCGAAAACAACTGAGCAAATGCTTTGAGTGTTTCATTCGCCCCAGCCTCTGTTCCTGCTGCAAAAGCAATCGACGGATCTATACAATGTCCCAGTACAAGCGCAATGGCGAGTACAATCAATGTTTTGGGAGATATGAGTTTTCGTAAAAATTTCATAAATGTATATCAATCTCCTTATTATACCATGAAATAAACGAAACTACAAGCACCTTCCCCCTCTTTTTTACTATTTCGTTCCTGTTGTATTTCCTCCAATCGATAAAAGTTCGATTACTGTTTTTAATACAAAAGTTCTCCGTTCTCCATCTTTTTTTGGAGTATCCTTGCAAAGTTTTATTTCATTTTCAGTAACGCCTAATATTTTCATTGCAGCGAATATTTTTGATTGTTTCCCCAAAAGATCTTTTAAAATTGTTTCCCAATCTTTCTTTTTTCCTGGATTATTTTTCCAAAAAGCAGAAAGACTCCCTTTCTTTACGAGTTTTAGTTCAAGGGAACTTGGCACATCTTTCTGAAATGAAATATAGGCATTACTTGCATCCCGTAATGAGGTTAATACTATTTTTGCTTTTGTATCTGCTCCTTCTTTCCCCATTTCTGGTCCTCTTTTTTTAGCAACATCAATGCCAACAACTCCTTTTACACACTTCCAGAATACATCCTGCGTTTCGTTAATTCCAGAAAGCTTTTCTCCCAAGTCTTTTGTTAAAAAAAGATTGTTCCTCATGTTTAGAATAACTGCTTTCTTTTGAGCAGAAGACAATTTCAATAAGTTCTTTCTTTGAACAGCATTCAAAATACTCATCCCTCCCAATGCTGTTAAAATCTTTTTCCAATATTTCACTGGATTCTTCTTTGTAAATAATTCTACGAGATCCTTTTTTGCTTCGTTTCTTTTTATATCATATTTTTCTTTTGGTGTTCTATTTTTCATTTCTTTCGCTTTATCAATCATCTTGCGAACTCCTGTCATTGTACCAACCGCTGTGTAAACAACTCCCATTAAAAGCGCAAAAAGAACAAAAACATCTTCTAATCCCCCTTTTCTCATAAATGAGGCAATTCCTTCTGGTGTTCTATTTTCCAAATCCTTTGTAATCCCTGGGTACATTGCCTGAAGTTTCTTTTTTGCGACCTCTTGCGTTAATGGATTATTTTTCTTCTCTTCAAATGCTTTTTCAAACGCTCTTGCAAACGGAGTGAGTTCTTTTGTTTTATCAGCATGAAGCATAAAATAATTCCAAATCAGTGCTGTTTCTTGTGTTGCAAATCTTCGTTGCATAAGCTCAATTGTTTCCGGACTCCATGTTGCATGTTTACGAATTTCTTCAAGATTTGTTTCCGGAAAATTCTTTCCTTCTAAAAAAACAAGAGGATTCATAACCGATGCACAAAACTGAGCTGCCTGACTACATTGTTCTGGCGTAAATTCCATGCCTTCCCCTGGATTTAATATGCGATTATGCATCGCATCATCAATAAGTATATTTCCATTTTCATCGGCTCCTGGACGAAGAATTCCTCCTTTATAAAAAGCCTCCAAATACTTATCTCTGGCTTCATTTACATCTGTTTGACCATCCCACATTTGTCCAGCATCAAGTCTCGCTGCTCCAACAAGTGCATTTTTAAAATGTGTAAAAGTAAATTCAACACCTTGTCCCAACGTATCAAGAGCCCAGTCAGCACCTTTGAAAACCTCTGTTGTCACTCCTGGAGCCAATGCGGCAGCACCTCCTGCAATAAGTCCTCCATACCACATTCCATTTTTGTCTGCCCCAGCAACGAGCCCTCCAATATAAAGGGCTGTTAACCCCACTCCAAATCCATCTCCAACTCTTGTTTTTATATCTTTACTTCCTATTAATTTCTTTCCAATTCCTATCAATTTCTTTCCAAATCCCTCCTTTTCCATAATCTCATCTCCTGCCGTATTGAGTGCTTTTATAAGCGGTTGCAATGCTGCTTTTTGGTTTTCTGTTTCTCCCACTGGAAGACTTTTTATATCTCTAATTTGCTTTATAAGCCATTCTTTTGCACTCATTCCCAATGCACTTGCGCTTGGTCCACATTCTTTTTCTAAAATTTCTTCAAATTTCACATTAATCGTTTTGAACTTTTCTTCTAATATTTTTTGAACTTTCTGATCCATCTCCTTTCGTAATTTGTCAGCTTCATTCAAAACCCATGATTCTTTCCCGACTTCTTTGTTTCCTTCTACAATCTCGTTGTTAAGATCTTTTGTTTTTCCTTTCATTTTCAAACCTTCTTCTATTTTTTCCTTTGTGACTCCTAGTTCATTTTTAATTCCATCAAGAGATAATCTTACTTCATCGGAGACTACTTCCATTGTTCTCAAAAAAACAAACTTCATGTCACCAGTCCCCCCGAGATGCAAGTGTGCACCTGTTGGCAATGATGAAAAAGAAGTATTTTGTTTCATAAATATTTAGAGTTTTAGTGCTCTGATCCAAAGATCCATCAGACTTTCTTTCTTATCTACAAGCTCTTCGATCTCCATTAATTTAAATTCTGATCTAAAAACATCAGGATTGTGTTCTCCCATTTGCAATGAAATTTTTCGATCTCCTTTTCCTGATAATTGGAAATTGAGAACGCTTACTGTTTGGTCGTAAACAAACCAATATCCTTCAAGTTTTTCCTTTTCGATGAATTTTCGATCAATAAGAATTCCATTCTCAAATACCTGTACCTCGTGATCTTCATCCCCTTTTCGGTGAGCAAAAAAGTATACTGCTACCGCAACGAAGAGCGTAAATGCCATCACCCAATCTCCGCTCACAAGTGCCCAAAGAGCACTTCCAAAGAAGAATGTGCAGAAGATTGCATACCATATCCATCCGCGTTTGTGTGGATGATAATTAAAAGCTGTCCAGGAAAAGATTTTCTCTCCTGGATCAATTTCCGAAGACCGTTGTTGTGTATTGGTCATAAAATTTGAATTCAAAATCAGGTAATTATACCATAGATAAGCATGAAAAACAAGACACAATGGACAAAAAATTCTTAAGGTTAAATTTTTAAAAAAATCCTAAATTCCAATCCCCATTTCCATGAAAACGTGTTTTAAAATTGAGCATTAGATATTCTTTTTACCTTTCACCTTTAATCTTTAACATTATTTTTAGACCTTTGTTTTTCTTCTCACTAATTTTTGGTTCAAATCGAGACTCTCTAAATCACAATTTTCGTCGATCACACACTGGGAAATGTGGCAATTTTCCAAACGAGTCCCTGGATACACAATTACATCCGAAAGTCGGCAGTTTTTCACCACTGTATTGTCTCCCAAGTATACTTTTCCTGAGCATTTATTATTCCAGTTTTCCACGTTTTTCCCTGTCCGAAGAGCCTCCTTTTGTAATGTTTTATGAGCCGCAAGGTAGGTTCCAAAACTTCCTACATCAAACCAGTCGCCTGTTACTTCCGTTGCGAGCACCGTTTTCCCTTGTTCTAAAAGTTCCGGAAAGATACCTCCAAGTGCGTCTGGCTCTTCTCCTGCAAAGTCATGCAGTATTGGCAAAACCCCTTTCCCGAAAGCCATAAACCCGGTTGAAACGAGTGTCGATTTCGGTCGAGAAGGTTTTTCCTCAAATCCAATTACTTTTTGAGTTCGAACTCTTGAATCTTGGAGTTCGAACTCGGTTTCTACCACACCAAACTTCTTGGCTTCATGTTTATCTACCACCTGACGAACAGCAATTTTTGCTTCGTCTTTCCCACACTGAAGATTGTTAATATCCAGTTCTGGCAAGACATTATCTCCGGCAAAGATAAGTACTCCCTCATTGATTTTACATTCTTTAATCGCTACTGAAATCGCTCGCAGTGCTCCGAGTTTTTCTCCATCAGAATGCGCATCTTCACAAAAAATATGCACGTTTTTTCGTTTCCGCATTTCGAGTTCTTTTTCAAAATCCTTCTCAAAGGCAGAGTTCGTGAGAAGAAAAGTTTCAGTTTCTTCTGAAATTTTGTCGAGAAGGTGAGAAAGAATTGTTTTTCCATTCAGAAGAAGAAGCGGTTTCGCACGCTTCTCTGTCAACGGCCAGAGCCGTGTCGCAAACCCTCCGGCAAGTATGAGTGCCTTCATCTATTTGATTATAGGAATTTTTCTCATTAAAAAAAGCCTCCCGCAATGCGGGAAGCTTTTTCTGAGAAAACATTTTGCGTTTTATCGTCGGAAACGGAAGAAACTTCTGAATCGACTCAGTTTACTTTGCGCTTCTGAAGCTCTTTCTCGTACCTTTTCTTGATCTGAAGAAAACATATTTGCATCCATTTTCATTTCTCCTGCTTCATCTATTTCGACACCTTCCCACTGTCTCACCCGACGTTTTATATTCTGCATCATTGGTGGTCGTCGTTTTTTTATATCTTCATTTCCTTTCATCATTGGTTGCAATTCCCATGTATTTAAATCTATATCTGGTTTTCTTTGTAACTCCCATATATTTAAATCGATTTTCGAATCATCTATCATTGGTCGCTGTGTTTTCCATGTATTCAAGTCAATACTTGAATTATCTTCTTTTACTTCCGAAAGTTGTTTTTTTAATTGTTCCGCTTTTTTTTGTAATTTTTGAATTTGATCATGAACCTGTTTCAGTTGTTTTTTGAGTCTATCAGTCCTTGATTGCGATTGTCGAATTGTATTTCTCTCTTTACGAAGAACAGGTCTCTCGTTTCGAGGAATTTGACTAAGAACAGGTCTAGGAATCTGAATAAAACCATTATCTCCATATAGAATAGGAGCAGTCATAGAACCTGATTGAACATTCGCTAATGCAAAAACTGAAAGTGGCAATAAAAAGAAACCACAAACGAAAATGAAAAGTCTTTTTTTCATAATTTAGAAATTAATAATAAAAGCAATCTTTACCCTATAGTTCCTCGAAAAAGTGTCAAAAAATTATTTCAAAATCCCTTTACACTTCTTCTCCAGTGTTCCATCGTCACTTACGTTGAATGGAATCTCTACTTTTTTCCCTGCGATTTTTATCTCTACCTCAACACCATCCTGTGTCTCATGTTGTTTGAGAAACATTTTTAATTCATCGACTTTTTCCTTCAGTGTTCCTTTCGGAATTTCAATACATATTTTTTTCTTTTTCTTTACTTCTTTTTTGTCCGGCGTAGCGTCAGTAGAGTCGGATTCTTCTTGCGCCGCTCGCCATTTTCCAATTTCAGACAAATCCCCTATTTTAATTTCATCGACAATCATATTAAAATTCCCATTTCGTTCTTCTATTTTTCCTCGCACCCGAAGAAACGCATCGACCTCAAATGCTCGTGGTGGAATCTTCTCATAGGTTTGTGGAAAGACTGCCAGTTCAATTTTTCCTGACGTATCTTCTAATGCAATAATCGCCATATTCTTTCCATTCCGCGTCACAATTCTTCGCACTTCTGTCACAATCCCATGCACGGTTCGCTTCTGTCCCATATCTTCGGCTTCGGTCAGTGTTCCAATGAGAATCCCATATTTAGAAAAATATGATTGCAGTCCTTTGAGTGGATGATCTGAAACAAAAAGTCCTAAACTCTCCCGTTCCCACGCGAGGATATCTTCTTTTGTAGCCACTGTGTTTTTGATAACAAACTCAATCGCACTATCATCAATTCCTCCAAACAACCCCACTTGCCCACTCTCTGACTTCGCTTGAAACTCTTTTGAGAACTGTGCTAAATCATCAAGGGAATCAACAATCGCCTTTCTATTTCCAAATTCATCCAGCGCCCCTGAGAACGCAAGTGCTTCAAGTGTTTTTTTGTTCATTAGTTTTACTGGCACTCGTTTTGCAAAGTCCTGCAACGATTCAAATCGTCCATTTTCTTTTCGTTCAAAGATAATTTTATTCACGGTTTCCTCTCCCACTCCCTTAATGGCAGTCAGTCCGAATCGTATTTTTTTAGAATGAACTGGCGCAGCATCTTCCGCTTCTTCTACAATCTCTAACTGTCCGACTACTTTATCATCAATCACGGTAAAGTGTGATCCTGACTGATTGATAGATGGCGGGAGTACTTCAATTCCCATTGCGGAACACTCATTCATTTCAAGGACAATACGATCAGTATTGTGTCGGTCTGTCGTCATCATCGCAGCCATAAACTCCACTGGATAGTTCGCTCGCAAATAAGCCGTCTCGTACGCGATACGCGCATAACACACCGCATGAGATCGGTTAAATCCATATCCGGAGAACGGTACCACAATCTCATCAAAGATTTTGGTTGCGAGTTTCTTTGCGAATCCTTTCTCAACCGCTCCTGAAATAAACTTTTCTCGTTGCTTCGACAATATGGATGCAATTTTCTTTCCAATCGCTTTTCGTAAAATATCTGCTTCTCCTAAAGAGAATCCCGCAAACACTTGAGCAATTTTCAACACTTGCTCTTGATACACCGCAATTCCATATGTTTTTTTGAGAATCGGTTCCAAGACTTCGTGTTCGTATTTCACTTTTTCCGGATTGTGTTTCCCTTCGATATAAACCGGAATATATTCCATTGGTCCTGGACGATAGAGCGCATTCATCGCTACCAAATCTTCAAATTCTGTGGGTTTGAGTTCCTTTAAATATCGACGCATTCCGGCTGATTCAAACTGGAAGACTCCTGTCGTTTCCCCATCAGTCATCATCTGAAACGTCTTCTCGTCATCAATCGGAATTTTCAAAAGATCAATTTCTTCTTCCGTTGTAATTTTAATATTCGCAATCGCCTTCTCGAGTACAGACAAGTTTTTAAGTCCCAAGAAGTCCATCTTCAACAATCCCAAGTGCTCCAGTTGTTGGTATGGAAACTGTGTAATTTTGAGCTCATCTGCTCCTGGTGCCCACTGAATCGGTGTCGCATTGGTCAGATCTTCATGTCCGATAATAACGGCACACGCGTGTACAGACACATGACGCACACATCCTTCAAGTTTCTTCGCGAGAGTAAGGACTTTCCCTAAATTTGGTTTGGCATCTACAAATGCCATGAAGTCTTTATTTTTTGCTGCATCTGCCAATGTGAATCCAGGACGATTCGGTAACAACTTCGTCAATGCATTCATTTCTGCAAACAGTACTCCTTGTGCTCGTCCGACATCTTTGAGTGCTGCTTTCGCAGACATCGTTCCAAAGGTACACACCTTCGATACCTTCTCGACTCCATATTTTTCCACCACGTATTGCATCACTTCCTCCCGTCTTTCATCAGAAAAATCAATATCGATATCGGGCATTGAGATTCGCTCTGGATTGAGGAATCGTTCAAAGAGCAGTTCGTATTTAATCGGATCAATATTTGTAATATCAAGTAAATACGCCACAATCGATCCCGCCGCCGATCCTCGTCCTGGTCCAACAGCAATTCCATTCTTTTTAGCGAAACGAATGAAGTCAGCCACAATCAAAAAGTATGCATCAAAATGCATCTTTCCAATAATTCCAAGTTCGTAATCGAGTCGATCAAGGATTTCTGGAGAAATATTTTTTCCAAATCGTCGTTCAAGGTTGTTCTCACAATCCTTTCGAAGCTGAGAGGCTTCCGTCTCCCCTCTTTCGACAGTGAAATGTGGAAGAAGGTTCTTTCCAAAATCAAGTTTCAATTCCACTTCTTCTGCGACTGAAAGGGTATTTTTTCGTGCTTGTTCTAGAACTTCTCCATCAATGTAACTCAGCTCCAATTCCATCTGCTCAAAGGACTTGAAAAAGTTTCCTTCTGCAAATTTCTTTCGCGCCGGATCCGACGCCTGTAAATTCTTTCCAATACAAAAGAGCGTATCGGCCGCATCTTCATCTTCTTCGTCCATAAATCGGGCATCAGAGGTAATAACCATTTCCCCTTTATACTTCTCCGCCATTTTCTGCTTAAAAAGATTGAGATCTTTTTGGTAGTCATAGTTTCGTGCGACCAGTTCGCAGTACACATTTTCAATGCCGAACACATCGACCACTTTTTGAAATAAGACTTCAGCCTTGTCTTCTCCAAATTGATGAAAGGCTTTTCCAACAAGTCCCGAAACAGAACCTGTCAGAACAATAAGTCCTTCTCTGTATTTTTCTAATAATTCAAAATCCACTCGTGGTTTGTAATAAAAACCTTCCAGATACGCATAAGAAATGAGTTTCAATAAATTTTGATATCCTTTTTGATTTTTTGCGAGAAGGACTAAGTGCCCCTCTCGCCCATCAATCCCCGCTCGTTGTTCAAATCGAGAATCGGTAGCTACATATATTTCCACTCCCAAAATGGGCTGAATATCTTTTACGTTTTCAGCCTGTTCATAAAAATCAATCAATCCATATCCAGCACCTGAATCGGTCAAAGCAACTGCCGGACACCCAAAATTCTTCGCTTTTTCCAAGATCGATTTAGGACTCGCACTCCCCTCTAGCAACGAGTAAAAGGAGTGTGTGTGGAGATTTACAAAAGGTTTTGCCATCTCCGTAATTATTAACGAAGAATTGGAAATAGTCTAGAATATAAAAATTCTAAAATCCTTAAAATCACCATCGTCATTGTCGTTTGTTTCTCAACTCGGTCATCGATCTCGCTCTCGAGAGCCTCCCCTCGGGGTCGAAGACGACCCTCCTGGAGAGAAGCGGAAGAATCGATACAAGGATAATTCACAAAGTCCGCCCTCGACCACACTCGGGGGCTCAAATTGAACGAGATCAATTAACAGAATCCTCGCCACCGTGCTACGCCATAGCTACGCGACAACTAGAACAAAGGTGACTGGATGTTTTTTACGTTTCTGACTTCACTCCGTTTGAAACTAAGATAGCTTTCAATTGATCTTTATCTTGAGCGTATTCATGCGCAATTTCCTGAGTAATCTTTCCTGCAATTACAAGTCCCGCAAGAGATTGTTCGTATTGCACCATGTATCCTGAAGAGTCCGTTTGTAAAACATTTGGAATCTGGAATATTTTGTTTTGTCGAATGTAGTTTTGAATCGCGTAGTTTGTTGTCAAAATCTCATATGCCAAGACGAGACCTTTCCCATCTGCTGTTGGTACAAGTTTTTGGGCAATAATCATTTTCAATGTTGCAGATAATTGAGATCGAATTTGATCCTGTTGGTCCGCTGGGAAAATATCTACAATACGAGTCACTGTTTCTGGACAATCATTGGTGTGCAATGTTGAAAATACCACGTGTCCTGTTTCTGCCATAGTAAGCGCTGCTGAAATTGTTTCCAAATTCCGCATCTCCCCCACCATCAATACATCTGGATCTTCTCGAAGACCAGCTTCGATTCCGTCTTTAAAATTCAATACATCACGTCCAACTTCTCGTTGCTGAATAACTCCTTTCCCTGAAGGAATGATATATTCAATCGGATCTTCGACCGTAATACAATGTTCCGTTTTATTCATAATTCGTTCTTGAAGCATTGATGCCAACGTTGTTGATTTCCCTGTTCCAGTGGCTCCAACAATCAACACAAGTCCTTTGTGCATACCCATAATTCGCTCATTTACGAATTTTGGAAATCCAATCGTTGAAAATTCTCGAATTTGACGTGGAATAATTCGGAAAGATGCTGCTATCCCAAATTCTTGATGAAAAGCATTTCCTCGTAAACGAAGTCCCGTGCTTGTTCTTGCCAAGAAATCTACTTGTTTTCTATTCTTCAATACTTCCGCCTGATCTGGCGTCAGAAATGGACTCACAATTGAAGAAACATCTTCTGGTGTAAGTTTCTCTCCCTCTGTTGGAATCATCTGCCCATTTATACGTAAAAATATTGGTAATCCAGATGAGAAATGCACATCTGAAGCTTTTTGTTCGTCCGCAGCCGCTATAATTTTTTCAAAATCCATCCAATTATTATATCACAAGAAAGAAAAAAAAACAAGTAAAAAAAAGGAATATTTTTAAAGGGAAGAGTTTGCTATTTGCTCTTTGTTTGAATACAATTCGCGCGAAATGATTCAGAAAGTATTTGATACCCTCTTTGGGAATTACAACCAGAAACAACTTAAAAACATCGAACCGATCGTAGCAAAAATCAATAAGAAAGGTGAAGATTTTACAAAACTTTCTGATGAAGAACTAAAAAAGCAGTTTCTTGATTGGAAGGAAATATTAAGCGCCCACCCTGAAAAACGAGATAATTTATTGATTGATATTTTTGCAGCGGTAAAAGAGGTGTCTCAACGTTTGTTTGGAAAAAGCTTTGAAGTACGGGGCAAGGATCAAGAATGGAACATGGTGCACTACGATGTACAGCTTGTGGGAGGAATTGTTCTCCATCAAGGAAAAGTTGCGGAAATGAAAACGGGAGAAGGAAAGACCCTCGTATGTACACTCCCTGTGATTCTCAATGCCTTAACGGGAAAGGGTGTGCATGTGATTACGGTGAATGATTACTTGGCTCAACGAGATGCTGAATGGATGACACCACTCTATGAGTTCTGCGGACTCTCCGTGGGAGTTGTTGTCCATGGGAAGACAAATGACGAACGACGAGAGTCCTACAACTCTGATATTACGTACGGAACGAATAACGAGTTTGGATTCGACTATCTGCGAGACAATATGGCGCAAGACCAAAATGACCTCGTACAACGAGAACTCCACTATACAATTGTGGATGAAGTGGATTCGATTTTGATTGATGAGGCACGAACACCGCTTATCATCTCTGCTGCAGCTGAGGAATCGACTGAAAAATACCTCCGATATTCACAAATCATTCCTCAACTGATGGAAAATGAAGACTTCAATATTGATGTAAAGCTCAAAGCCGTAACATTGACTGAAAAAGGAATTGCAAAAATGGAAGGTATCTTGGGGGTAAAGAATATTTTTACAGAAAGCGGATTCGAAGAAGTGCATCATATTGAGAACTCTTTAAAAGCAAATATCATTTTTGAGCGCGATAAAGATTACGTTGTGAGAGACGGACAAGTATTGATTGTGGATGAGTTCACAGGACGTTTGATGCCTGGACGACGATACTCTGATGGACTCCACCAAGCGTTAGAAGCGAAAGAAAGTGTGGAGATTCAACGAGAATCAAAAACATTGGCGACCATCACCTTTCAGAATTACTTCCGTTTATATGAAAAACTCGCGGGAATGACGGGTACTGCTGAAACTGAGGCTGAAGAGTTTGCGAAGATTTATAAGCTCGACACAATTGTGATCCCCACAAACAAACCATGTGTCCGACAAGATTTACCCGATAAAATTTTCAAAAACGAAAATGGGAAATTTACAGCACTATTAAACGAAGTTGAAATTTTACACAAAAAAGGACAACCGGTTCTTATCGGAACGATTAACATCGATAAATCTGAATTATTATCTGATGTCTTGAAGAAACGAGACATCCCTCACGAAGTCTTAAATGCGAAACAACACGAACGAGAAGCCGAAATCGTAGCCAAGTCTGGACAAAAAGGAGCGGTAACCATTGCGACCAATATGGCGGGACGAGGTACTGATATTAAACTCACTCGGGAAGTGGTAGGACTTGGAGGATTAGCGATTTTGGGAACTGAGCGTCATGAATCACGACGAATTGATAATCAGCTTCGAGGACGATCTGGACGTCAAGGAGACGCAGGAATCTCACAGTTTTATATTTCGATGCGAGATGATCTCATGCGTCGATTTGGAGGAGAGAGAATGGCTAGCGTGATGGAACGATTGCAGATGCCTGAAGCAGAACCGGTGCAAAACAAGATGATTTCACGAAGTGTTGAAAATGCACAAAAAAAGATTGAAGGATTTCACTTCGATGCTCGAAAACATGTCGTGCAATACGATGATGTGATGAATGTACATCGTGAAAAAATATATACCGAACGACGAAAACTGCTTGGATCTGAAGTTGTACTCGATGATGTAGAGACCATGATTCAGGAATTAGCAGCACAAATCGTGTCAGTGCATGCACCAACGCCTCAAGCGGACAAGACGTGGAATGTACCCGAGATTCTCGAAACAGTGCACTCGATTCATTTGTCCACAAAAGCCCCTCTTGAATTATCAGAACTCGAAGCGTTTACGCATCAAGATGAGCTTATTGAAAATGTAGGAAATTATCTCCTCTCTGCCTGGGACACAAAAAAATCATCATTACCTGATGATCAAGTTGATAAAATTACCAAGTACGTTGTACTCCGATCTATCGATGAACTCTGGCTTGAGCATATTAACGCTATGACAAGTCTTCGTGACCAAGTGGCACTCGCTGGATACGCACAAAAGGATCCCGTCATGGAATATAAACGAGAAGCCTTTGAAATGTTTCGACGATTGTTAGCAAACATCCGAAGTACTTGCGTGACAAACCTCTTCCGAATTCAATTCCAAGAAAATATTGAAATGGAAACGGCAGATTACTCTGATGCGGTGACCAATGACAACCAAATTCACGATACACTCCAGAATGCACGAAATCCCGAAGGAAGTAAAGAACAACAAGGCAGAACAAAAGTCATCTCTTCTGATTCTGGACGATCAGTCACAGCTGAGAAATTGGGAAATAAATATGCCAATGTTGGACGCAATGAACCGTGTCCATGTGGATCAGGACAGAAGTTCAAGAAATGCCACGGGAAGGAGTTGTGATGAGAATAGGAAAAAAAGGATATCGACTCATACAAAGCCAATATCCTTTATTTTTGCGATTTAAAAAAATCGCATAACAGAATTTTTATTACCACCAATATGGATTAAATTGATCCAATCCGAGCATTTTTCCATACTTCCGAATGGCCGGCCAATATTGTCTTGTTTTTTCTTCACTTCCTGCTGAAATCCATCCGTGCTGTTTTTCTTTCCAATAGATATCCAAAAATTCGGCATACCGAGATTCATCAAATTTGTTCCCAATTGTTCGATACATTCGCAGATAAGGGCTTTCCGTGTATTGACCGTCAATTCGCACCATCCAAAAAGTTTCTTTACCCATGTGAACAGTATCACATGGTCCTAAATCATTAGGAGCCGTCCATCCTGATTTGCTTAAACATACTAGGATATAACCCACTCCACTCACTGAAAGTGTCCGGGGACCTATTTCTGTTTTTGTCACAGATACCACTTTTTTACTGTTCTCAAGACTTAAGTGATTGCTAATAAGGAATAAAGCCAAAAAAACAATAACAACTATTACGATCACCACCCAAGGTTTTTTTAAAAAAATTAAAAGGTTTTTTTTCATTTCACTGTCCTCCGTTAAATTAATGAATAATTATATTTATAAAAATGATTTTTTTAGTTTTTAAAAGAACAAAAATTCTGTTGTGAAATCACAATAGAATTTCAATTCAATTGAATTTTGAACTCATAATTATGATTTCATGATAGTGCTTAAACTTTTTTGTATAAATTGTCAACCCCTTTTCTTTTTCGCTCTTAAAAATTCTGATTTAGAACCTGAACAAGAAACACTTCATCTAATCCTCGCCAAGCAACAATGATGGAAAAATTAAAAAAAATCCGAAATCGAAAATCTGCAATCGGCAATTCTCTCACTCACTCGCACTTAATATCACTTCTCTGCTTCTTGCAGATTTCTAGTCCCATACGAAGTATTTCATCCATTTCACGAAGAATGTCTGTTGTTTTTTCTTCACCCGCTTCTTCACTCTTTACTTCATCCCATTGCTCGTCTGTTTCTTTTGTACGAATAAACGGAGCCGTATCATCATCCTGCATAGAATCAACACCAACCTTTATCATGCTGAGACTTCGTTTTAATTCTGATATTTGATCATAGGTATCACGATCCGCAGTGAGAATGATACCTGGATAAAACTTTTTATCGGTTGGATTAATCCCCCCAACCAAAACATTGAAATCATTCTGCCATTCCCTATGAAGTTCTCTAAAAGCCATTCTTGTTTCTATATCTAATAAAAAACCTTCAAGCGTTGTATCAAATAAACTTTTTTTCTTTTCCTTTTTTTGACCTATAAACTTCTCATAGATTTTATCAAAATCAATAAGACTTATTTCTAACGAGGAAGCATCTATAATACTTCCCATCCCTGCTCCGAGGAAACAAGAGAGAATCATCACTGGTACAAGTATTTGTTTTTTCATGATTCTATTTTTATTTTTAGGAACTCATCCAAAATCTTCCGAATCGAAATGAAGCCTTCAAGCATCGCTTCGATATCTTGATTCCAGAAACTCAATCTTGCATTAATAATGTTGTGATATGTTTTTTTCTCTCGAAATTCCATACCATTCTTCCAATCGGTCAGCTGTCTTTCTAATCTATCTTCTGCTGTTTCCTCTTTCCCTTCTGTTTTTTTAATTACATTTGAAATGAGTTGTCCCATATTTGCATTACTGTTCCGCGATAAATCTGACATTCCCGTTAACTTTTGCTTTGCCGTCCCCGATTGTTCATCCCAAGGACGAGCAATTAAAACGGTTTCTGATTCCGGTGGAGAACTGTCAGCAGATGGAGGAGCATATCCTGCTATTCCTGCTCCATACGTATCTCCTGATGTTGTCTTCGTGGTTCCTGGTTCCATAAATTGTTCCGCCGCTTTCCCACGAATAAGTTGGTGAGATAAGAGTTTTCTAAACGGTCTCCGCAAATTTGATAAATATCCAGTTATTGAAGGATAATTTTTGTTTTTCTCTTCTTCTCCATTGCCATCTTCTTTTTTTTCTATTGTTTTTCCATATTTCCGATTCCCTAATAATCTGGCTAAAAAACCTCGCGTCTCACGACCATCTTGCCAATCTTCTGTTTTTAAACACAATTTTTTTTGTTCTGTATCGTATTTTATAAATAAAGGCTTTTTGGGTTTTTGTGTGTTAAATTTCTTTCCAAATAAAAGTTTATCAATTCTATGCAAATCTTCTATCAAATCAAATGGAGAATCCGCAAGTGAGTCGTTTACAAACATTGTTTCTATCCAATTTCGAAGATCTATATCATTTTCCAATCGGAGTAATTCTTTTTCATACAAAAAATACCATTGCAAAGTATCTGATGTTCTCAGTTGCTCAAACCAAGTATAATCTTCATCTGCACCAATTTGAGGGGCTTCTAATTTTCTATAGGCATTGAGTTCGTTTTTGGTAAATAGTCCCTCGTGCCATTTGAGTCTATCAAGAACCATTCCCTCATCTTCGTAATTTGTATCCTTATAAATTTTCAAATACACATGTTGCAAATCATCAAAAGTCTGTACCTGTTTCCATCGATCAGGATATGGCTTTGTTTCTGCCAACGCTGTGGTAGAAACAAAAAGCAAGAAGACTATAAGTATCCTCTTTATCATGGAATAGAGTGGTCAATAAATTTTGCAGGAAACGTGTTGAAAATTTTATCATGAAAGAATGCTATCCGTTTTCCAACTTCTCCAAGTCCTTCATGAATACCAATGAGCCAAGCATGTCGTCTGTAGTTTTGTTCAAATTGTTGATAAAACAAAATCGTACTGTGCATCGCTTTCCTTGATCGAATTTGTTCTCTATCAAGATATTCTTTCATAGCTGTTGCATTTTTATTAAGTGCCAACAACACTCCCTGTTCGCCAGTATTCCCCAATAACGTATGATCATCTTCTCTTTTCGCTAAGAGATAATTCTGATACCCACAGAGCTCTGTGAGCATCATCTCTGCTATTCGACAAGAGGAATAGGGGTCTTTTCCTCCTTTAAAATTGTTCGCCATACACACTGTTGTTGGTTTAAACCCTTCCGTTGCAAGATTTATATTTCTGCGACGAATATCTTGTTGCCCATTAAGAGTGTATTCCAAAAGTCCATCCCAACATTCGCTCGGTCTCGGAAATCCTTTAAATTCAAAATCAGGATGGGTAATTTTCCGTTCAAAAAACTTCTCTACTTCTCTGTTAGTACTGAATATTCGACTTTCTATGGCCTGATTAAACAAGCAATTTATCGTATGGTCATATTCATATTTATGTTCTCGAAATTCCGCCGCTCGCGCCTCTGCACTTTTATCAGAATCAATTTCACCAAGATCATATTCAATGGTCGAGGCACACAAGTTCTCTACAAGCTCTGAAAACTCTTT
>Ga0075121_1001059_pt1 | contig 17607 bp, 13 predicted proteins | sample AntAceMetag02UKG_FD_69793 | JGI IMG/M metagenome (GOLD analysis project Ga0075121, IMG submission 69793) | Saline lake microbial communities from Ace Lake, Antarctica - Antarctic Ace Lake Metagenome 02UKG | ecosystem: Environmental > Aquatic > Non-marine Saline and Alkaline > Saline | place... | reverse complement strand
CCCCGCCAAGGAATTTGTAGTCGCAACCGAAGAAGGACTGCTGCATCGCCTGCGGAACGAAAATCCGGACAAGGTGTTCTATCGCGTCTCCCCTTTTGCGATTTGTCCGAACATGAAGAAGATCACGCTGGAAAAGGTGCTCTTCTCGCTTCGTGATCTAGCCCCGGTCATCACCGTCGAAGAACCGATTGCCTCTCAGGCACGAAAATCCATCGAGCAAATGCTCGCCTGGTCCTGACGCCTACCACGACTGAAAACAGGCCAAAGGCTCTTGAAGATCACTCATCGGCCTCCACTGTCGAATTCTGTCGGAGGAGCGATTTATCCTGATCCTAATTTGCGCCGAAGCGGATCCGGGATAGGTTGTCCGGTCATGCCACAACCAACCCCTGAAAAATTGGAGAGTATATGAAAGTCCTCCTGATCGCGTTCGCACTCCTGATGTTCGTATCCATAAGCCTGGCGGATGAGCATCCGCAAACCACCTGCCCCGTGATGGGTGAATCCATTAATCCCTCGCTTCACGTTGATGTGGGTGGATATCGCATCTATGTCTGCTGCTCCGCATGCATCGCCCCCATCCGGGACAATCCGGGGAAATATATTCAAAAACTGAAGGCGGCAGGCATAGAATTGCCCGAAGCGCCTGAATCCTAAATATCTTTCACCCTCTTCACCATGTAGAGAAGATTGCCACGGGGCAGAAATCTGCCATACTGGCCTTTGGTGTTGGCTTTGAAAGCCGCATGGGCCCGGGTGGCGAAATGGCAGACGCACGAGACTTAAAATCTCGTGTTTTTTGCGTTATTGCTAGGGAATACGGTTGACTGTGGTATTTTTGATAGTCTATATTGTGTCCTGAGCCTACAGAAGGCAACACTTCACGAAAGGAAACGACACCATGAAAAAGCCCGGAGCTGGACATATCTTCAAACGCGGTGAAATTTACTGGCTGGAATACACAGTAGAGGGTAAACGATACCGGCAGACACTTGGCACAAAGAACGCCGCCGAAGCAAAGCGGAAAGCTAATACGATTCTTGAACCTCACCGAGCTGGCACCGAAGCTGATCGACTGGCTGTAGTTTACAGACGGATGAAACAGGCGAAGGACACGGCCGCGACAAGTGGCGTGGTGGTGACACTGGCTGACGCTTGGAGCGCGTTTGTGGATCTGGACAAGGAAAAACGCCCCTACCCCGGCCCCGGGACGCTGGAGCATTACGAGAGCCAATGGAGCGCCTTCGCCGATTGGATGAAAGTAAACTCCCCAAGTGTTAAGACGCTGGCCAGAGTTGACGACACACACGCGACGGCATTCGTCCGTCACTTGAACAAAAGTGGGCTTACCGATGGCAGTGTGAACAAGTACAAGCGTTTCCTGAAAATGTTCTTCCGCGTCATGCTTCCAAAATTAGATAATCCCTTCGGCAGCATCACGGCTCAAAAATATAATCAAATCTCCAAGCAACCTTTCACCGTCGATGAGATGCGGGACATCGTAGATCAATCCGAAGGCGAGATGCAGACGCTGTATCTGCTCGGGGCTGGAACCGGCCTTCGTTTTGGTGATTGTTGCACCCTCCTATGGGGAGAGGTCGACATAGCGCGGAGACTGATTTTCCGAGTGCCGAACAAAACAGCGCGAAAAGGTGAAGCCGTCAAAATAGGTTTGCCCATTCCCCTAGCAGCCCATCTAGACACCCTTCCCCGTTCTGGGCCGTATGTTCTGCCATCGCTAGCAGAAGAGTATAATGCAGGACGCGGCCCCAATATCTCTAGACGGATACGGACCCACCTCCACAAATGCGGAATCCATACCGTGAAGCCTGGAACAGGTGGAGACACTGGCAAGAGAGCCGTGGTGCTGAAAGGGTTTCATAGCTTCCGTCATTCGTTTGTGAGTCTGAATGCCGACGCGGGGACATCACAGGCCACCATGCAGAAACTCGTTGGCCACGGTTCACCGATGATGACACTCCACTACCTCACGCCAAGCGATAGCATGGTCCTTAAAGCCGCCGATGCCCTGCCCGAACTGATCGGCGATGCCACGCCGATGCGGGAGCCGGTGCCCGAGTGGATTGTGGAGGCTGTAACGAACGCAAAGAGCTTGAAAGCGCTTCGGGCTGTACTGCTGTAGTACAAATAGAGCTATTTATTTTAAAATAATTTCAGCGGTAGGGGTGGAATATGACGTAATGCACTCCAGTGCATACAATAGAAATAATGCCTCCGCGACTTGCTTGTAGTTGTTGCGTTTTATATAAACAAGGCATGGAAGAGTTACAGACCATTCAAGAAGCACTAGCAAAAAAAGCCAACTTCAATGCGGACCCCGTCAAGTATGTCCCTTGCCTACAGTGTGGACGCGCAATCCGGCGCGAAAGACTGACGGAGCCAAAATATATTATTTGTAACGGGCGTTGCCTCCGGCGGTTCAATGCGCGGATGAAGGCTGACGGACACGACAGCGGTGCAATGATGAAGCGTGCATTCCGTGATGTATTCGGAATTTCGCGAGGGCATGGCGATTTAGATCGACCACGCACTCAATCGTTGCCACTACTTCCCGATCTAGAAGCGTGGTTACTCTATATCACGCGGACCATGCGGTTTGGTGGAATTGAGCCATACAGAAAAAGTGGCGGGAGAATGTTCACGAATACTTGGTAATGATTTAATGGGCAGACCCCACCGGATATGGTCGGGCGAGTCCAATAGTTTGCGGTTCGACGTTTAGCACGCGGGCACGTAGCGAATTGAGGATGAAAATCCTCTAGCGTTGCGTGCCTTTTGCACGCGTTAGGAGTCGAGAAAATGCAGATCAAAAGAGAACACTTGCGGAACGCTCGCCGCGCAAGAGGCTGGACCGCGTTAGAATTAGCCGAACAAATCGGCGTATCGGAGAACCAAGTCTATTTTACAGAACGCGGAAGAACCAAACCGAAGCAAGACGCAGCATTGCGCTGGTCGGCTGCGCTTGGGATGAATCCCGAGCAAGCTTTCCCTGAACTCTTCAGTGGAGGCTAATCATGCGCCCCGAACTAAAGAGCGCAATCGAACTTGCCCTGCAAGCTGGACGGGCAACTCCCGAGGAACGTCGGCAACTTTTCGAGGCGCTGGCGATGAATGCACCCGAGCGGGAGAAGCTAATCAACTCCAAAGCGGCTGCGATGATCCTGGACTCTTGTGTCGCCACCCTCTTTCGACACGAGAAGCGCGGCCATATTCACGCAATCCGTCGGAGCAAGCGATCAATCCGCTGGCGCAAATCTGAAGTTGAGCGGCTGGCAGCGCAAGGGGTGGAGCTATGAGCCTTGACCAATCCCTCCTAGAGAACGTGAAACAGGTAGGCGACAAGACCACCGCACGATGCCCTGCCTGTGCAGAACAAGGCCACGACAAAAAGGGTGACCACCTGTGCATCATGCCCGACGGAAAGTATGGCTGCGCTAAGTATCCAGACGATGCCGCACACAGGAAACGGATATACGCTCTCAAAGGGCAAAAGAAACAGACGCCGACCCGCGCTGTATCCAGTAATCCAACCAAACCGGCGCAGACATGGCCCGACATCCAAACCGCTGCCACCGCCTGCACTCCCCGAGATCACAAGCTAGTGGACATTCCGCTATACCCGAAGAACGGGAAGCCGTTTCTAGCGGTTGCAAGGTACGAGTCAGAAAATGATAAGCAGTTTCGCCAATTCAAGGCACTGAAATCTGGTTGGCAGCTTGGCGCACCGTCGAAAAAGAACCCGCTATATCAGGAATCAGACATTCCACCCACTGGTGACATATACCTTGTCGAGGGCGAGAAGTGTGTCGAAGCGGTCAAATCCATAGGACTCCCTGCAACCACCACCGCGGGTGGATCGGGCGCGGCCAATAAGACAGACTTTTCAATTCTTGCGGGACGTGACGTGATTATCATGCCCGACAACGATGAGCCGGGGGAGAAGTATTGCGTCGCAGCTAAATCCATACTCGCCAAGCTCAACCCACCCGCCCGAGTCCGCACCCTTCGCCTTCCTGGACTTCAAGACGGGGAGGATATTGTCGAATACCTCGAAGCTCGCGACTGCATGGACGCCGACGCCCTCCGCGCTGATATTGAGAAACTAGCCACCGCTACAGTCGACCTCCCCTCTGAGGATGCTGCCACCTACATCGAAGAGGAACCGCTACCCATAGACCCCATCATCGAGGACGTATGCGAGGCCGGAGACAAGATCGAGCTTATCGGCGGGAGCAAGCGTCGAAAATCTTTCCTCATGATTGAACTGGCGATCCATATCGCAATTGGCCGCGATTGGATGGGATTGCGTATTCCCAAACGTCGCAAGGTTCTTCTGATCAACTTGGAGCTAAAGCGTAAATGGATACACCGTCGAATCCGGCGCGCTTGTCGCGCTCATGGAGTCGACCCCGCTGTCCTGCGCGGTTGGCTGCTGATTATCAACGCTCGGAGCCGTGGTGCCATCGTTCGCGCCAAGTTGGTCGAGATCGCTACCCGCGAAAAAGCGGAGTTTGTCATAGTCGATCCGCGCTATAAGCTGATGCTTCCCGGCGAGATCGAAAACGCAGGGGAAGGCTTGCAAGGCATCCTTGACCTACTGGACCGCGTGGCCGAATCCGGGCCAGCCGTCGCGACGGTTCACCATGACGGCAAAGGGGACGCAGGAGATCGCGCTATCGCCGACCGTGGGGCCGGTTCTGGGTGGTCTGGTCGTGATGTTGATGCCCGAATCGCTATCACTCCACAGAAGATGGACCCAGACGAGGCGAGCGTCATTTCAATCATGGCGCGCAACTTTGCGCCTGTTCCAGATTTCACGATTCGATGGGAGAATGATCGCTTCGTTTTGGACTCTGAATTGCAGCCCGTTCCATACACCTCATATGACCGCAAGAGGGCTTTGCACTCAGGAACGAAGCTACCCCCTGAACACTACGAGCAAGCCGCTCTAGAGGCCGCTAGGGAGCCTATGAGCCGTGCTGAGTTAATCATCAAGCTACAAGCCGCCGGAGCCAACCGCGACACCGCTCGTGCCTGCATCGACGGTCTTGTCCGTAAGGGTGATATCACCTCCACTCCACGCACCGGCCAGCCGAAGGGTGCGGTGAAATATGGAAGGCCGGAAGTCATCCGCAAATATATGAATCCGGATCTTAAATTATGAATTCCCTCACTCATTCATGCGATGGGCGCAGGATGCTGTGCGCGCGCGCCTATAAAGAGGCGCGCGCACAACATCCCTCTAAGACGCGCCAGTTGTGCCAGCGCACGACTCGCACAACTCGCACAACGTCTACTTTCCGGCACCAATGCCGGGACAAGCACGAACAGAAACACAGAACCAACCGCCGTAAAACGGCAGAAAAGAGAACACCATGACAGTAATTCGCCGCCCCTCAGGACAGACCATCACCATGCTACCTAGTACCGATCAAAGCGATAAGGACAAAATTAAGCGCCTCAATTTGTTGGCTGACGCAAAGCATGAAAAAGCGGAGCAGTACTATAAGGCCAAACGGGAACACGATCGCAAATTGCAGCTCACCCCGCGTGAGAGATTCGCCGCTGCCGAAAAAGGCTTGAGAAAAATGGCACGCAAGCACGCGCACAATGACGATGCAAAACGGGCCACGAGGATCACGACCTGCGCTGATGAGATTACCGCATCATTGAAGGTCTTCGACAAACTCACCCGACAGCTTCAGGAAAAGCGTCCTGATCCTCGTGGCGATGCACTCGAAAGCGCCGCTAAGGAATTGATGAAGCAACTGCCGAAATGCTTTCCTTCTCACGCTGATGCCCTGGTCTACGCCCGCTCGAAGCTGCCACTTCTCAAGGCAAATGCCGAGGCCGTCAAAATCGCAGACAAATATGGCAAGGTGTCCCGAAGCCGAATGAAGGAGGAAGAATCGATATGGAAATTCCTTCGAGAAGGTGGAGCGCTGGCCTTCACCGATTGGGATGAAGCCGACAACCTTAAAAAGCTGATCGATTTAGGCTCTTGATGAATAAGAAGCAATCCTTGCGATGGCAAATAGCGGCGCACGAAGCCGGTCATGCCGTGGCGGCTCTGCTGCTAGGCATTCCCGACGTCGGCGCGGTCATATTCGTCGAAGGAGATCGGGGCTGTGGACTGGCAACCACAGCCCCGAAGACCGCGACTTCACCGATGGAACACATAAGCAATTATTCCAAGATATATGAACGACACAGGAATGATTCGTGGGAAGAGCTGCTTTCAATGGCGACATTCGTCGCAGCCGGTCACGCTTCGGAAGACTTGCTAATCAATACAACGCGGACTGAAACAGCGGTCTTAGGAGGCGACGAGGTAATAATCCGAGCGTTATGCAATGCAGCTATCCCAACCTCGTGCGATCCGCTGGTTGAGATTAGCTTCGGTTTCATGGCTTCGGCGCGGGCGCGGGCGCTCTTGAAACCGGACTTGTGGCGTGTGGAGAGAGTAGCCAAAGCATTGGACAAGCGCGGGATGCTCAGCGCTGACGAAGTGGTCAAAGTGATGTATCCGCATTTAAATGAAATTGATTTTGCCCGCTTATCTCCGGCGGGCAGACCTGGAGCATGACCCATATATCCACGGTACGCCAGCGCCGTTCATGCAGGCTGGCACTTTTTAAGATGATTATAAATATGATGCAAAACCTTGCAGGGGTACTGGTTAAAGCTACCTCTAGCCGATTCAAGGGAAGAATCCCCCCCAACGTAGCTCGCATCTATAACCGAGTTTCCAATTTTGAGCACAGGAGAACGTAGAAAATGAGTACAAAAGCCGAACAAAAAGCCAAAAGAATAGAGGCTAGAAACACCATCCGGCGCCTAACGTGTGCCAATAAAAAACGCCGAAACCGGCTAGAACGAGATCCAGAAAAATGGCTGAAATTTTATCTCGCCGAAACCTTCTCCCGGCCATTCGAGAAACCGCACAAGGAGATCATCCGCGGCACCCTCGGGGCGTGTGAAACCGGCGGGCGGTTTGTGGTAGCAGCGGAGCGCGGACAAGGGAAAACTGCGATCCTGAATGGAATGATCCTTTACCTTGTTTTGACAGGTCGGCAACTGTTTCCGGTTTGTGTACCGTGGGCAGATAAGGCGCTGAAACGTGCCTTCCGCTTTTGGAAAAATGCAGTGTGTTTCAATCAGAGATTATTGAAAGACTATCCCGAGTATTGCCAACCGTTTTCCCATGCCCGAGGAATCTCTCAACGGGTGCCAAGCGTATCGTGGGAGGACACAGGGAAGCCGACCGGAGCGCAGTTGACCGTGGGGGCCGGAATCATAGTCCTGCCAGATCAGCGCGGGTGCATCGGAAGTAGCACCATCAATGGCAATATAAGAGGATTAAACCACCCACAGGAAAACGGGAAGCTGCTGCGGCCATCCATTGTCCTGCTGGATGACGTGCAGGACCGTGGGACGGCGCGATCACCGGCGCAAGTAATCGAAACCATTGCCATCATCGACGGCGACGTCGCAGGGTGTGGTGAGGCTGGGCGAGACCTGCCCATGCTAATGGCGTGCAACTGTATCGCGCAGGGAGATGTGGCCGAACATTATTTGACTCGTGCAGGGTGGACAGCTCTGCGGGTGCCGTGTGTGGAAACGTGGCCGGATGGATGGGATGAAAAGGATTCGACGGCACGAGAGGCATGGTCCGACTGGAACGAGAAATTTAGAAGCGGAAAAGGAGACCTGTCCTTCTACCGCGAAAACAGGGCAACAATGACGGCAGGAATGAAACTATCCGCACCGGCAGCATTCAAGGGTAGTTTAAAGTGTCCTGACGCGTTCTATGGCGTTATAAGGATGTATTTCCGTATGGGGAGAGAGGCTTTCATGGCAGAGCGCCAGCAAGCGCCCCTGGACCCCGTAGCAGAGGCGGGACCGTACACCCTTACCCCTGCCATCATTCAAAGCCGGACCGACACCCGAAAGATGTATGAAAAACCCGATTGGGTCACGAGGATAGTCGCCAGCTCAGACGTGAATCCGTCCTATGCGCTTTCAACCGTGGTACTCGGATTCGGTGAGGATCAATCGGCGGCTGTTTTATGGTACGGATTGCATAAGCTGGCGATTCCTGGAGATGCACCGGCACCGGAACTCGCTCAGGGCCTATTCGATCAACTGGCGATCCACGGCAAGGCGCTGGCAGGAATGCCCGTCGTGCCGGAAGTCTGGGCGATTGATGCAGGTGGAGCACAATTCGATCCCGTTATCCGTTTTGCACAGGAGTCGTCACGTCTATGCGGAATAGGTGCTCACGGATTCACTGGGCGCGGTGCCAAGAATTACAGGCCCTATGGAAAGACGGTCTCGGGTGCATTGCGTGAACAATGCCACGGATGCCTAGACAAAAAGCATGGAAGAAATATCCGATGGGTGGCATGGAACAGTGACTATTGGAAAGAGGTTGCGCAGCGGGCATGGTTGGGCGAGATCGGTAGTCCTGCTGCTGTGTCTCTATTTGACGGGCTACACTCTGAATTTTCAATGCAGGTTTGTGGCGACAAGCTAGTCGGCAAGGGAGACGTTGGAGGGCAGACGTTTTGGAACTGGCACCGAGCGCCGGGGAAAAACGACTTCGGCGATGCGATGGCACAGGCTTATGCGTTATCGGCATATGGTGGAGTCGGCACAGGTGGAGTGCCGACAAGACGCCGGAAGGTGCGCGCGGTAATCAGACGGCGCGGGAGCGGGTGGTAGGTTGACGGCATGGGGCAATCGTGGCAAAATACGCACCAATGAGTGATACGAGATTTATACGAGACTTCCCTATCGCGGTATTTATGTGGGTTTTAAGACGGTCCAAACAGATTAAACACCACAGTACAGAAGGCGACAGTATGCAACATGAGAAACGTAGTATAACACTGGTAACATTGAACAATATGTAGATATAGCGCACTAAAGCCCGGGTGGCGAAATGGCAGACGCACGAGACTTAAAATCTCGTATCAGAAATGGTGTGTGGGTTCGAGTCCCACCCCGGGCACTTATTGAACAGACCGCTGAATCAGGAGGACTTGGCCATGAGCGCGATTCCGTCAGGCAGACAATTGGTTTTGGGTATTCAAATGCTGTTCGTCGCCTTCGGGGCCCTGGTGCTGGTGCCCCTTCTCACGGGCTTCGACCCCTCCATCGCCCTGTTCACCGCCGGGATCGGCACGCTGCTTTTCCATTTCATCACTGGCGGGAAAGTCCCCATTTTCCTGGCGAGTTCCTTCGCCTTCATTGCACCGATCCAGTTTGCGGTGAAAGAATTTGGCTACGCGGCGACCTTCGGCGCGCTGTTCTGCACGGGGATGGTGTATCTGATTTTCAGCCTCATGGCCTATATCGGCGGGCGCAAACTGCTGGACCGCGTCCTGCCGCCTATCGTGACGGGGCCTGTCATCATGGTGATCGGACTGAAACTGGCACCGGTGGCGGTTAACATGGCCCGCAGTTTCGATGGATCCGGCGTCTTCAACAACCACGCCATGATCATAGGTGCCAGTTCCCTTCTGGCTGCGGTCATCAGCGTGATGTTCGGCAAAAAACTGTTCAGTCTGATCCCCATCCTCTGCGGCATTGTGGTCGGGTATGTCGTCTCCCTGTTCATGGGCGTGGTGGATTTCACGCCGGTCAAGGAAGCGGTCTGGTTTGCCCCGCCGTGGACCGCCGCCCTGCGGAACGGAACCTTTGCCATGCCCCGCTTCGATCTGACGGCCATTCTGTTCATGCTGCCTGTGGCGCTCGCCCCGGCCATTGAGCATGTCGGCGATGTGCTGGCGATTTCCTCGGTGACAGGAAAAAACTTCATTCAGAGCCCCGGCTTGCACCGCACCCTTCTGGGGGATGGGCTGGCCACGGCGCTGGCGGGCTTGCTGGGCGGCCCCCCCAACACCACCTATTCGGAAGTGACCGGAGCCGTGGCCCTTACCAAATCCTACAATCCCGCCTTGATGCGCATTGCGGCGGTCGCTGCAATCGTTCTGGCCTTTGCCGGAAAACTGGGAGCCATCCTCCGCACCATTCCGTCACCGGTCATGGGCGGCATCATGATTTTGCTGTTTGGCATGATTGCGGCGATCGGCATCAATTCCCTTGTCAAGGCCCGCGTGGATATGTCGAGCTCCCGCAACCTCGTGATTGCCTCCATCATCCTGACCACCGGCATCGGCAACCTGAGCATCTCCTGGGGCAGTTTTACCCTCGGCGGAATCGGATTTGCCGGCGTGGTGGGTGTTCTGTTGAACCTTGTTCTTCCAGGTAAAACAGAGGCCCACGCCACTCAACCCCTGATCGAACCCGAAACGAAAGAACCGAAGGATCTCTAGACCTTTCCATCGAAAGGTCCTGAACTTCCGCCGCTAAACACTTGCGTCCAGCGCACAACCGTCATATAAATTCGCGCCTATGAAACCGATTCGATATATCAGTACCCGTGGCGAACAGACGCCCCTCACGTTCAAGGATGCCGTCATGACCGGCCTCGCCCGCGATGGCGGTCTGCTCATCCCGGACCGCATCCCGAATGTCACCGACAAACTGGAGGACTGGAAGGATCTCGACTATCCGGATCTCGCTTTTGAGATCATCCGCCTGTTTACCGACGACATTCCCGAGGCCCGCCTGCGCGAGCTGATTGCCAGCGCCTACTCCAGTTTTACACATCCCGAGGTCGCCCCCCTGCGCCGCATCGGCACCACTTGGATCCTTGAGCTGTTCCACGGCCCCACGCTGGCATTCAAGGACATCGCCCTTCAATTTTTAGGACGCCTCTTTGAGGAGATCCTGGAAGAACGCAACGGGCAGCTCAACATTCTGGCGGCGACCAGCGGCGACACGGGCTCGGCGGCTATCTGCGGCGTGCGCGGGCAGAACCGCATCCAAATCTTTGTCATGCACCCGAAAGGCCGTGTCAGCCCCCTTCAGGAGCGCCAAATGACCTCGGTGCTGGACGCTAACGTCTTCAATCTCGCAGTCGAAGGCAGTTTTGACGACTGCCAGCTGATTATGAAGACTCTTTTCAGCGATCTGCCATTCAAGGATGCGCATGCGCTGGGGACGGTCAACTCCGTTAACTGGGCGCGTGTGCTCAGCCAGATTGTCTACTACTTCTATGCCGCGTTCCGCGTGGCCGAAGAGACCGGCGCGCCGGAAGTGCAGTTCTCGGTTCCCACCGGCAACTTCGGCGATATCCTGGCCGGCTGGTATGCCAAACAGATGGGCCTCCCCATCCGCCGCCTGATTCTGGCTTCCAACGAAAATGACATCCTGGCCCGTTTCTTCAACACAGGAATCTATGCCAAGGGACAGGTAGTCCCGACGGTCAATCCCTCGATGGATATTCAGGTGGCCAGCAATTTTGAGCGATGGCTCTACTACAAGGTCGGCCAGGCCCCGAAGGTCATCCAGGCGATGATGACCCAGTTTGCCGAAGAAGGTCGTCTGGAGATTCCCCGCGATGAGCATGGGAGTGTCGACCTGGAGATTGTGGCGGGTACCTCTGACACCAAACGGACCCTGGCTACCATCAAGCGTTTTCAAGAGAAGCATTCGTATCTGCTCGATCCGCATACCGCCGCCGGCGTGTATGTCGCAGAGCAGTACAATGAGTTAGAGCCGCCCACCGTCTGTCTGGCGACCGCCCACCCCGCAAAGTTTCCCCAGGCCATTGAAGATGCGACAGACGAAGACCTGGCGCATCACCCCTCCCTCGAGGCCCTAGAGAAGGCGGAGACCCGATGCGAAACCATCGCGAACAGCGCCGAAGCGGTGAAGGCCTATCTCGCAGAGCGTACGCAATAGCCGCTCCATGCAGGCACAAAAAAAACGCGGGATCCTTCCCGCGCTTTTTTGCTGGCCCGAAGCGGGCCGTGACCGAAGCGATTAGTAGACGTATTCGCTGCCGCCGATGAATTCGCGCAGCAGGGATGTCTTTGAAACCGGGCTGTCATCCACCACAGGTGTCAGATCCTTGAGGGTTTCATAGACGCGCTTGGCACGAACATAGGCATCCTGACGCTTGGCGTCGTTTTTGAACTTCTCAATGGCCAGCGGGAAGTGATCCCAGAGACGGGCCTTCAAGATCGGCAGTTCAAACGGCATGGCACTGTTGACCAGGTAATCCACCGATCCAATGAACGGGATGATATTCCGAAGTTCGCTGCGGCGCACATAATGCCAGTGCGTCAGCGTCTGTTCCGGTTGCAGATTGCGGTGCCAGCTGTCACGGATCATGCGGCGCAAGAGACGGTTATCCGCCCAGCGCATGAAGAGGCCTTCCTTATTCCGCACCTGGCCCAGCGTTTCAATGTAGATTTTGAACTTCTTGCTGTCCGGCGTGCTCTGTGTCATTTCCCCATACAAGCCGTGAAGGGAATCGATCAGGAGCATCTGGTTCGGAGCAAGGCTCATCTCATGCACATCCAACTGACGCGTGCCCGTCTTGAAGTCATAATGCGGGGTCTTGATGGTCTTGCCGGCCAGCAATTCCGCGATATGCTGATCAATCAGTTTCAGATCAAGCGCATGCGGGGTCTCATAATCATAGTCCCCAAACTCATCCTTTGGATGATGCTCCAGATTGAAAAAGTAGTGATCCAGATTGATGGCCAAGAACTCCATCCCCTCCTCGGCCAGTTTTTCGCTGACCTTGATGGTGGTGGTGGTTTTGCTGGAGGAACTGGGGCCGGCAATAAAGGCCACTCGGACATCCGGCAGGCGCTCGATCAGCTTTTCGGCACCGGCTTTGACTTCGAGGTCATAGCGCTCTTCACAGGCATTGATCAGTTCCGGTAGCTTGCCGCTAGCAATGATCTCATTGATGCCTTCCACCGTCTCGCAGCCATGATCCATGTTCCAACGAAGCACTTCATAGATCTTCTTGTAAGGAATATTGTCCGAGGCTTCAAACGTATAGGCACGCTGGGTGCGTTCCATCTGCCGGTTATGGCGATAGAGAATGTAGGCTCGGGCGGTTTTGGCGTGGCCTTCCTTGATCAACGTGGATTCCACCAGGTCCTGGGTTTCTTCCACGGAAGGGATTCCGCCGGCCCCATAGGTGTCTTCCATCTTCTTCTCGACCATCTGGGCAATACGATCGGCTTCTGCGCGGTCATCCCCGCCTACAGACCCTGCCGCCTTGAAAATGGCGGTGGCGATCCGATCCCGGTCATAGGAGACCAGATTCCCGTCCCGTTTGACAATTTTACTGATTGAACTGCTCATGATTTCTCCTCATCGGGCCCCTGGCCCTGGGTTCTCATTTATCCGTGCTGTTTCTTTAATCGTTTTCGAGGAAGCCTTCGAGCTTCCGGATGCGGGTGGGATGGCGCATCTTCCGCAAGGCCTTGGCCTCGATCTGGCGGATGCGCTCACGCGTCACCTTGAACTTCTTGCCCACTTCCTCCAGCGTGCGGGAATAGCCGTCCGCCAGCCCGAAGCGCAGCGTCAGGACCTCCTGCTCGCGCTCGGTCAGGGTGCCCAGCACATCCTGCAGGCGGTCCTTCAGCAGGCTGTAGGCGGTCATCTCGCTGGGGTTCTCCGCAGACTTGTCTTCAATGAAGTCCCCGAAATGGGTGTCTTCACTGTCGCCGACAGGACTCTGCAGCGAGATGGGCTGCTGCGCCATCTTGAGCACGGCCCGGATCCGATCCACCGGGAGATTCATATCCTCGGCAATTTCCTCAGGCGTGGGCTCGCGGCCAAAGGCCTGCACCAGCTGCTTCTGAATCCGCATCAGCTTGTTGATGGTCTCGATCATGTGGACCGGGATGCGGATGGTACGCGCCTGATCGGCGATGGAGCGCGTAATGGCCTGACGGATCCACCAGGTTGCATAGGTGCTAAACTTGTAGCCCCGACGATACTCGAACTTTTCGACCGCCTTCATCAGGCCCATATTCCCTTCCTGAATCAGATCCAGGAACGAGAGGCCGCGATTGGTGTACTTCTTCGCGATGGAGATGACCAGACGGAGATTGGCTTCCACCATTTCGGTTTTGGCCTTCAGCCCCTTGCGGAGCCATTCCCGCAGTTCCAGATGCTGGAGTTCATACTGCTCCAGACTGAGACACTGTGCCTGTTCGAGGATTCGAAGCGCCTTCTTGGCATCCTTCGCCTGGGCCTGCTTCGCCGCATTGCGTGATTTTTCAAGCACACGAATCAGTTCCCGCTGTTCTTCAAACTGTTCCCAACAGGTTTCGGCCATCGGCGCAAAATCTTCGATTGCCTTCTGCTTAAACAGGAAGCGGTCCAGCATCGTGGCCAGTTTTTCCCGGGCCGCTGTGAAGGCTTTGGTGCGCTTCTCCTGCTCGGTCTTGCTCAGACGCGAAAGGGTTATGGCCACAAACTTCTCACGGACCTTGGCGCGGGCGCGCTCCACATCCTTCAGCAGTTTCGGATTGTCGGCAAAGTATTTGTCCCGTCCCACTTCATGTTTGTCACTGATCACGCGATCAAAGCGTTCGCGGGAAGTCCGGAGCCGCTCAATCATGTCAAAATAGGCCAGCGGGGCGAATCCAAAGCGATGAAGCAGCCGTTTAGCGTTGATCTCGGCTTCTTCAATCCGCTTGGAGATTTCGACTTCCTGCTCCCGGGTCAGCAAGGGAACCTGCCCCATTTGCTTGAGATACATCCGGACAGGATCTTCGATGACCGAGCTGTCCGCACGGGTGGTGGGAGCACGCGTCTTTTCCGCGGCGGGCGCCACGACCGGCGGCGTTTCCGGAATGACGATGGTGACATCACTGACCACTTCGATTTCCAGCTTCCGCAACTTGACAATAATGCGCTCGATTTCGTCGGGCGTGGTCATATCCGCGGGCAGATAGTCATTCAGGACATCCTGAGGAATCTTGCCGCCCAGCTCGCGGCCAAAGTCGATGATCTGCTGCATATAGTCGGAATTTTTCTTCCCGGCATTTTCCAGCAGGACCGTCACCGAGCGGGTTTCCGTAATCGAAACGAGGTGGGTACCCTTCCCGGATTTCTTCTTGGTCGCGGCCTTCGGTGCCGCCTTTTTAGAGGCGACTTTATTGGTCACCCCCTTTTTTACCGCTGCCTTTGTGGCCGAAGCCTTCTTTACAGGCGTCTTCTTAGCCGCTTTAGGAGCCGGTTCTTTTTTCGCGGGCTTTTTCTTGGCGATCCCCTTCGTGGGTGCTGCTTTTTTCGGCAACGACTTCTTCACCGCCGACTTCTTCGCAGAAGCCTTCTTTGCGGGGACTTTCTTTGCGTCCGGCTTCTTCACCGGAGCCTTCTTCACAGGCGACTTCTTCGTCACAACCTTTTTGGAGGCGGCTTTCTTCGGGGCGGACTTTTTAGCACTCCCCTTTGGAGCGCTTTTCTTGGCAGGGGTCTTGCCCTTAGATTTGGAAGCTGGCTTTGAAACCGCTTTCCGGGGGGATTTGGACACGACTGCTTTTTTCTTGGATTTGCTTGGCATAATAACGGGATGGTACTCCAGACTCTTTCTAAATTTGAACCGCGATTTTACAATGTGGACAAAGCCTTTTGCTCTGTCAAGCGGCAAAAGTCAGTATTTCCGGCAATGCCCTCCCCTTTTCCCGTTGCTCCAACTCGTTCCCCCCGTTATTCTGACCAGCGTGAGAAGACCCCCACATTGGTTGATCGTTGCCCTGCTCTGGGCGCTCCCCCTCCCGGCCTTCGCCTGGGAGCCGGACAGCCTGCTGATCTGGATCAATGGCGACAAGGGGTATGATGGGATCGCGGAAATCGGCGAAACCTTCACCCGGAATACAGGGATTCCCGTGATAGTCGAGCACCCGGAAGGGGCCACGGACAAGTTTTTCCATGCCGCCAAGAGCGGCAAAGGCCCCGACATCATGATCTGGGCGCATGACCGGCTCGGGGAATGGGCTGACACCGGCCTGCTTCTCCCTATCGATCCGGATCCCGCCTTCACCAACCGGATTTTCCCCAAGGCGTGGGAAGCGTTCACGCATCGCGGACGCCTCTGGGGCTATCCGCTTGCGATGGAGTCCACCGGACTGATCTACAACAAAGCGCTCATCTCTGAGGAGGAGATCCCTCGAAATCTGGCGGGCTGCGCCCGGCTGGCTCCCCGCCTCAAAGCAAAGGGCGCTTCTGTGATCATGTGGGACTATAACAATGCCTATTTCAGTTTCGGGATCCTAGCCTCAGGCGGAGGCTATGTCTTTGGCAAGCGACCCGATGGTTCCTATGACGTCAGCGACATCGGAGTCAACAATCCGCCTGCGGTGCGCGCCATGGAAGCGGTGGTTGCCCTCATCCGGGAGAAGATCCTTCCGGAGAGTCTTTCGTATTCCATCGCCGAGGCCCAGATGAACCAGGGAAAACTGGCGATGTTCATCTCCGGCCCCTTTGCCTGGGAAAATCTGAAGAAGAGCGGCATTGATTTTGGCGTCACCACCATTCCGGGAGTGGACGGCAAACCCGGGCGCCCCTTTGTCGGCGTCCTCGGTGCGTTCTTCAGCCGGTCCAGTCCCAATCTGGACTTGGCGCAGGAGTTTCTGGAGCATTATCTCATCACGCCCGTGGGGCTGGAGGCCATGGACCGCTATGTGCCGCTGGGGGTTCCCGCTCTGATTGATTCCTACAACGCGCAGGCCGGCGATCCCCACATGGCCGGCTCGATGAAAAATATCGATGTCGGAACTCTGATGCCGAATATCCCGCAGATGGGGGTCTTCTGGAGCGCGATGGAGTCGGCCCTCTCCACCATCACCTCCGAGCGCGCCACCCCTCAGGACGCCCTCGACAATGCCGCCCGACGCATGAAGCGGAAGGCGCAATGACAGACAGCTCTTCCACCCGTATACAGCATCGGCTCCTGGAATTCTCCTGGCTGTGGGCCGGTCTCGGTCTCTTTCTTCTGTCCTGGGCAGATCTTTTCCCCGGCGTGATGCTGGCCGGCCGTTTTGCAGATGCCAGCGGGCTCTCTGCCCCCTATGTTCATCTTCTCCAAACCTCTCAGTGGTCCCTGGCCCTCGCCTTGATAACCGGGGGCATCGGGGCCGCCCTTATCACGATGTTGATACGACGAGGCTTTCTGCAGTTGAACCCAGCGCACGTCCTGTTCCCGCTGTCCATTGCCGTTGCCGGCTTTGCTCTGGCCGCGGGCATACAATGGGGTCTCTTTGGGCAGATTCCTCACATCACGGATGCCACCAGTCACTGGTTCCAGTCACAAATTTTTGCTTCCTGTCACCTGACGGCCCCGGAGCCACCCTGTCTGGAAGCCTTCTTCCAGCACAATGTCATCATCAACGCGAAGGGGCTCTGGTACAGCAAGTATTTCCCCGGACATGCCCTATGGCTGATCTGGCCTCTCCGCCTGTGGATGATGCCGCTGTCTTTTGCCCTCTTCCTATCCGCCGCCTATCGGGTCATCGCCCACTATTTTGACCGCACCACAGCGGGAGTGAGCAGCGGACTGTTGGCGGTCTCCCCGTTGATGCTCCTGCTCTCCGCATCGTTTATGTCCCACATCACACTTCTGATGTGGATGACCGGCAGTTGGGCATTCCTAACCATCGCCTTGAACTCGCCTCGCCCCCGCCGAAAACTGCCAGCGGC
>Ga0075121_1001055_pt1 | contig 17637 bp, 13 predicted proteins | sample AntAceMetag02UKG_FD_69793 | JGI IMG/M metagenome (GOLD analysis project Ga0075121, IMG submission 69793) | Saline lake microbial communities from Ace Lake, Antarctica - Antarctic Ace Lake Metagenome 02UKG | ecosystem: Environmental > Aquatic > Non-marine Saline and Alkaline > Saline | place... | reverse complement strand
CTCGTTGACCAATGAAATGACTTCGGCTGTACTTCTCCCCAGTCTGCTGAGTAAGGCTTTTGAACCTTTATGAATAGAAATCTATACATTCGCAAAATGCACGAATCCCCCACCTACCCCTATTTAGGGAATGTTTAAAGCGGCCATGAGCTTAAATTTGCAATATTATCTGTTTGTGATTTGTTCTTTTATGGGAATGTTTTTATGCATTTTGCGAATATTTGACTTGTAACACACTCTTATTCACAGGGTTACGCTTATGCCCCAATTTTAGCCCAATCTGTCTAGTTCCCTTAAATGTTTAATTTTACCCAACTTTAGTATGATGCGGCACTTTATGGTGCGTTTGTTTGACAAAATCCGAAGCTATTTCAAACGAAACTGACGCTCTGTCGCCACTTAAAAAAGTTTTCCTCTCAACTTTTAATTTTCGCACGCTCCTGCTTCCGACGATGATTTTTCCGGTGAGCTTATTATCAATTCATAGGCCAAGTCCAATTACTGCGATATATTGTTATTCCGCCCATATCATTCCACGTTCTTGAGTCCCACATATTTTTTTTGGGATTACCTCCAATTTTGCTGGACTTTTTCATCTTCTTATACACATCTTCCGAAATATAAATATGGTATCCGTCTTTTGATAAAGCGGATAATTTGACCGCAAAATTTGTTGCATTTCCAACCCAAACAAGATCGTTATTATTTCCTCCTCTAATTCCACCTCTTACTACCAAAACTTTACCAACATCAATGCCAATTCCAAAATCAAATTCAATTTCTTGGTCACACAACAGTCGATTATTCTGAAATACCGTATCAAGCTTTGGCTTCAAGACTTTCTGTGCAAACCACGACATTTGCATAGCGGCTTTCGTTGCATTTGTCCTTTTACTTTTGCCAATAAAAGCCATTAAAACCCCATCTCCGTTAAAACTTCTTAATTCACCGTTATTCATTTTTGCTATTTGTGCGACACCCCAAAGAAAAGATTTATACATTCTAGCGGCGGTAGTGCGGCGAAGACCATCAACAATTTTTGTTGACTCTTTTATATCAATGAATAACATTGCCAATTCAATTTCTCTGCCATTTTTGCCAAGTTGAATATCGGCCACGTCTGGGATTGCCCGACCTTCAATTATTTCATAATCACCACTAAAAAAATCGCTAACTGCTTTAATAATTTCTTCTTTCGTGGCCATAGTTATATTTGGAAAACAAGAAAATCAACCGCTAACAAAAACATGCCCCCGGAAAAAACAAAAATCGCGTCTCGAAATTGTATGTGTTTTCGTAAAGCAATTTTGGCAGAGATATGTATTTGCTCAATAAGCTCATTCTCATATTCTTCCGCATTCATTTGTTTAATATTTTTCTTAAAATCTGTTAGTTCAAACTTAGCTATATCCCCGAAATATGTTATAGATTTTTGTTTTCTGTCTTTGACTAGTCTTGGAATAATTGCTGAAGCAGATTTGTAAATACCGTATCCGATCGATACAAATGCTATTGTGAGTATTACTAAATTTGCATAAGAAAAAATTTTGATATTTACTAATACCCAAGAGGAAACTGCTGGGAAAATTATGGTCAAAACTACGCCTTGAAAAGCTAAAAAAATACTAACCTTTTGATCGGCAGCTCGTATCCATTCATGCACTCTTATTAAATTGGATTCCAGATCTTTTTTCCCCATCATACTTAAAATGATTTTCCCGCGTTCATATTTTTAATGCACAAATAATCCCATCTTCTACAATGGCAAATAGTTGAAAGAATATAATTCAATCATCTATTTCCCATCAGTTATAATAACGCTTTTTACATTTGAATAATTTTTAAAAACAGGATTAGCAACTGAAATGTTATCAGCCATAACAACTTCAGCATCATCTCCGTACTTTTTTGCGATATTCTCCAATTTTTTCACCATTTATTTTGATTGGATCTGTTTCTATTCCCGCTTGGTTTTTGTAACGAGAACTGCCAATATTTTGTTTAAATTCTTCACAAAATAAAAGATAGCAAAGCTCTTCAAAAGATTTTTGTTCTTTTCCGTTAAATTTTGCTTTAAAATTGTTCCAATTAATTTCTTGCATTTGCGTCATTACACCTTAAGATTCTTACAGTTCCGGCAATTCCAACCAGTAAAAGGTTCTTTTATATGGACTTTTTTGGGAATATGAATTCGTGGCTCATAATCCGGACAATCTGGAATATAATAAGATCCCTTCTTAATTTTACCTATTGACCTGGGAGTAATCTCTTTACCCTGCATTTCCTTACCCATACATTTGTACATGTTGTTAACTTGATTGCTTAGCAAAATGCTAAGATACTCTTTTGCTTGTAAATAGAGTTGACTCTTGCTTTCCCGGGGACCTGCGATATTTAATGTCTCTATGCTATTATCCTTAATCCAAGAATTGAATTCTTCTTTTGTTTCTGCAGTTATACTATCTAGGTCAACAATAAATAAAGTTTTTTTATGTTTCTTGCAGAGGTTTGCTGTGAGCAGTGTTCCCCCGCTTAATTCGCCTTTATTGATTATAAGCGTTCCGTCTGATTCTATTAGATTTTTCTCTGTTCTCTCTTTATAATTTGAAGTGGCCGTTTCTATTAAGTTATAGTTATTGGGGATCTTACCGTCCTCAGATCTTCTTCCTTTTGGACAATAGCCACCGTGTGGTATTTGATTTTCTATTGCAAAGTCGAGACCTGCTCTATCTACTCCTGTTTGTCCGCCTGAGATAATCTTTTTTACTTCCATAATCCTCTCTTATTCTCTCTAGCTTCTTTCTCGTATATCCTGAACTGTTCAAGATATTTAAAAGGATATTTAGTATAAGCATGCCCATATCCTTGCTTAATTAGCTCAGCATTAAGCATTAACTCTATACTAGCTCTATTCTTGAATTCTGGCATATCTCTGGCATCGTTGGTCATAACATATATATAGGCTAAAACCCTATTATATTTATCTTTTTTCTGCCAATCATATTCAAGCCGAACCTTCTTTCCCTCTACCATTCTTTTGGTAAAATTCGAAGCTTCTTTGCCGAAGTATTCAACTGGTTTTCTAGGATGTTTTGTTTCCGGAGTATCTACGCCAATCAGTCTTACTTTGCCAATTCCTTTAACTACAATAGTATCTCCATCAACTACTCGTGTGCAAACGAAAGTTTCAGAAAAAGCCAAGGTTCTAGTTAAGCTACATATCAATAGTAATAGAAAAAATATTTTTATATTTTTTCTTACCCCATTCCTCAACTTGATCGGGGAACTCAGTGTTTTATGTGTTTTACTGATGTTCATAAAAGGAGTATGTTTAATTTTACTGGGGGGCTTACTCAGACTTTTCATTTACTTTTGACAGTACCTATGCAATCAAATTAATCCATTTTTGTGAAATCGAAGTCAGTCAACCTATATGTGCAATGTTTCCTGCTGTACGAATAAACTAAGCTTCGAAACTGAAGCGCCTCGGTCCACTCTGAAAGTCCAAGGAATTTAGGGATACTCTCAGGAGATATGAGGTTTAGAACGATATCAACAAGACCATCGCCATCCACATCTTTTAAGGAATAACGTCGTTCCCATACATCTGGTTCAGGAGCCAGTCTACCATCCCCTGGTTCTCCGCCAATATACCCATTCAAGTCTATCTCAAAAATACATCGAAATTGCTCTGGGCCAACTTTAAACACCAAGAGTTTCTTAACATAAACCCAAGTTCCTCTTCCTTCTCCAGATTCAATGAAAATTTCATCTATGCCATCAGAATCAATATCCATACCATAGAGAGTAAATATCCCATAGGATGCGTTTATGTATTTTCCAAAGGTGCTAGAGCCATCGCCGTTAATTACAATTTTAAACCCATCCTTGTAATAGTAATATATAGGAGTCTCATCTTCGGGATCGAGCTGAGTAATCGTTAGAACTGACTTATAATCTGAAGAAAGCCAGCGGCCTTCTATGCTCCCTGGCTCAGTCAAAAGAGAAGTAGTAGGTTTCTGGGAATTTGCCATGTCGAAAAAGGATCTGTCTGCATACACTCCGCCAAAAGCAGATCTATCCCCATAAGAAATGGTTTTTCCCATGGTATAATTTATTGCATGGTTATTAGAGGTACATGAAACTAAGAAAACCAGAAAAAAGATCGGGCTGATATAAAAGATTGTAATTCTACTCGATAGCTTCATAGTGTTCTTTCGTCCAAAGTGGGACAAGTTCCAATTTTTTCCCATCCTTCCTCCTTCACATCCTTCGTAGAGGTTATTGATCATCAGTCTTTTCTAATGGTCTCACAACTAATGCTCTACCCTGCTTTACATCAACAACAACCACTTGAGTGCCCTGTGGAATAACGGTCACACTATATGCCATGGCCTCAATTCTTTTCCCATCGATCTCCACTTTGCCGATAGGTCTTAAGACAGACACCACTTTTCCAGACTTTCCTATGTGCTGTTTGAGGTTCGTCTTTAGGTCATCGACTTCACTAGCAGTATAAGATGAAGGTAAGTTATCATTAGAGAGTCTTGGTTTGATAATCTTGTAATAGGTCAAGATTAAGCCCTGGACAGCGACAACTATCCAGACAAAACCAAACAAGCCAAAATCCATAAAACTTACTACCAGACTAGCCAGTATGAGAGACAATCCAATACATACTAGGACGATGCTGCTAAACCTGTATGGTGATTTTTTATCTCGAATAAAGCAAGTTGAAAGAAAGACTAATCCTATTCCAACTACATAAAGCAATAGGGTTCTCATATCGGCTCCTTTCTTAGAATATTAATGATCTCTTTTGCCCTTTCTATTCTAGGATCAAAAGTAAAAATATAACCATTCGGAACATCTATTAGTGGAAAATTGTCACGACGACGCAGTTCAAAAGATTTCTTTTCTTTTTCTGACGATTGATCTCCAGAAGATGACACTACAAGGACTTCTGTAATATCTGAGTAATCAATAGTGGCAATGCGAACATTGTTAGCGTTCGACGTGGCATCAATATCATCAATAATCCTTCTACTTATATGAGCTCCAGACTTAACTGTTTGACCAAGCCCCTTAATGCCCCTACCTATTTTCCTTTCCTCAAAGCTGCTAATTGCTTTGCCCAGGTCAATCATACTATCAGCTAATTTATCTAAGTAATCCAAGTAGTTAAACTCCGATTCATATGCTATAACAATTATTTTTTCATTAGTAAAGACCATCATACGATAATAATTGTTCCACTTCAGTCTGGAGGTGGAATCTCTGTAATGGCCGAACAAGCGAAATAAGATTTCTTCATTTTCATTGAGCTTAGCTCTGATTCTCGGTTCGTTAGCAAAATAGACAGCTTCACAGACATTCTGAAAGTGTCGTTGATCTGCAGACCAATTATTCCACGATATACTATCAGCTCTCTCCCACGCATGCCTCACATCTGTCCACTTTCCAAGACGTAGATTAATGCTCCCCAGATATCTATACGCTATCGGATTATCTTTTTTGATTTGCAGGCTTTGCTGGAGTATTTGTGACGCTTCCTTAATCATGCCAAGGATAATGTAAGTTCGGGCTAACTGATTCATAATGTGTGCGTCATCAGGATCAATCTCTAATGCTATTTCATACTCCTTTCGAGCCGAGTTGACCTCGCCTAATCCTGAATATGCGATGCCTTTCTCCAAGTGGAACTCTGCGACGTATTCGCCAAATTGTTCTGCTGCTTTTATTTCCTGCAGGGCAAGGGCATATTGGCCACGCTGGTTGTAAATGCGTGATAGTTCGTACCGAGCATCATAATTCTGTGGATTGGTCTCAAGAGCTTTTCTAAATCTGATTATTGCCTTATTGATTTTCCTTTCTGAAACATACAAGCGACCATGTTCAAGATATGTTTCGCTAAGAATTGGTTTTAATTTTAATGCTTTGCGAATAAAGAAAAGAGCTTTCAAGTGATTATTTTGCAAGCGGTAGGCACGAGCAATTAGTACATATGCTCTTGCATCAGTCTTTTTTAGCTCAACAGCCCGCCGGGCCTCAGTTATCGCCTCAATATATCTCCCTTCAGTAAGCAAGACTTCAGCTGTCCGGACATACCGTGACAACTTGAACTGTTTAGTTATCGCAACGATTCCAGTTAGGACCAGTATCGTTAGTAATACACTAATTAGAATTAAAAGATGCTTGCCGATTTTCTCTCTTATCAATGCTATTTTATGGATAATTGGAGAACCTTTCATCTCCTTAAAGCCTCCTATATTCTCACTATTTCTATATTAAGTGCTTTCTTATGATTTCCTCTTGCTTCATGATATAACTCTTCTATTTACGCACAAATCTCCCTGTTTCCCCCTATTGTTATTAACCAATCGGCTCTTCTTTAACTGTATTCTTACTAGGTAATTCCAGTATCTTTTGTGATTTTGTTGCTGTAAGAGTTTCTACGTCTTTTAGTTTTCTCTCCATTACATTTGTTCTTCTTGTCCGCAATTTTTCAAGTGTTCCAGAAGCTGTATTTATTTGTTTATGAGCTTTTGCTAAGACTCCAGAAAACGCCTTAAATTCATATTTAACTGCTTTTAATATATCCCATACTTCACTGCTTCTCTTTTGTATGGCAAGTGTTCTGAAACCCATCTGAAAACTATTTAATACAGCTGCTAATGTAGTTGGTCCAGTAATTAATATTTTATATTTCCCTTGAAGTATTTCAAATAAGCCTGGGTGTCTTAATACCTCTGCAAATAAACTTTCTACTGGTAAAAACATGATGCCGAAATCAGTTGTATGGGGAGGGTCAATGTATTTCTCGCTTATATTTTTTGCAAAACTTTTTATATTTTTTATTAGTGTTTTTTGAGCAGCTTCGATTTTTATTTTATCCCCTTCATCATAAGCATCAATGAGAACATGATAATTCTCAATTGGAAATTTGGAGTCAATGGGCATCCAAACTTCTTTATCGGATTCTTTTCCCGGTAGTTTTATTGCAAACTCAACATTAGCTTGGCTACCCTTTTTTGTCGCTACATTTTTAGCATATTGGTCTGGTGTTAGAATTTGTTCTAATATATTTTCAAGTTGATATTCGCCAATTACTCCTCTTGTTTTCACATTAGATAAAACCTTTTTCAAATCACCTACGCCAGTTGCAATAGTTTGCATTTCACCTAAGCCTTTATGCACTTGTTCTAATCTATCACTTACTTGTTTAAATGATTCGCCTAATCGTTTTTCTAAAGTAGTTTGAAGCTTTTCATCAACTGTTTTTCTCATTTCATTCAGTTGTTGAGTATTATCTTCCCGGATTGATTTTAACTGTTTTTCAATCGTGTCTTTAATTTCTTTTATATTATCAGTTGCTTGTTTATTCACGTCAGTTTGTTGTTTGCTTAAATCACCAAATTTTTGCCTGAGAAGTTCATTTAAGCCTTTAGTGTTATCAGAAAATTGCGTTTCAAATGATTTCAACGAGTTTGATAGCTCCTCTCTATTTGATTTTGCAATTTGATTTGTCTCTGTGCGATTCCTTTGAAGCTCATCTTTGATAGATGTTTCAATTTCTTTTAATTGAGGCTTTATATCAATGCTAATTTTCTTCCTGGATCCAATAAAAATATTGGCAACTGCAAGAACTATCAGAATTATCAATAATATCTCAATCATAATTTTCCCTTTTTATTCCATCTTTTTTCTCACGCAAGATTATATTTTTCTTCTCTAGTTTGAAACGCTTTCTCACCACCATCAAGGATCCAGATATATTTCGGCCTGGCTTCCTTATTTTCAATAGTAGCTGGTAAGACCTCTGTCCTACCCGTATCGGCACCCTCAAGAATCGCAATTAGTTCCGAATCACCACCGATAGCAATATTTGCATCTCGAGTAATAAGAATTATTTGTCTATTCTGTTTCTGTTTTTTAAGAAGAGGAACCAGCACATTAGAGATAAATTTACCATCAAGATTATCCTCGGGTTGGTCAATAACAATAGGGTTTGTTCCTGCAACCAAAACAATTGCAATAACAATGCCACAACGTTCACCGAAAGACGTATTTTGCAGCAACTTCGGACCTAGTTTGGTTTGAACCTGAATATTGTTTATATCAAAATAGTATTTTTGCATCCTTAATAAAAATTTCTCTAAAAAGACATCGTTGCTAAATAGCTCTTGCAACACTTGAGTATGAATCGTTGCCTTTTGTGACTTGTTGATTACTTGCAATATCTTTTGCTTATCAGAAACCAAATCAGCAATTGGAACATCATTATCAAATAAAACTGCCTGCACATTGTCGGCGCTAAGCAAAGCTTTTAATGTGTTGTTTTTCTTAATATAATCAACAACACTATCTTTCAATAACTGTTCATTGGTTCTTGGATGAAATGTAATCTCGGTTTGTTGCTCCGCAAATTTAAGTCCGGCCAAACTATTCTGAAGCTCTGTTGATACCGCAAAGAATCTCGTATGGTAAGCCTGATATCGAGATTTGTAGTCATCTAAAATCTTCGCCTTAAGAGAATATATCTCTTCATATGGCGATAGCTCTGCACGCAAAGATTGGATTTCTCCTTTTAAACGAGCAATTTGTTGTGCGGCGTCAGCCAACTCTCCAATATTTTCAGGAGACAGACCCTTGTCCTTTAAATATTGTTTGAGTTCTGTTTTCTTCCCAGTGAGCTTGCTATGATAATCATTTTTATCAAATTGGGCTTTGCCTGTTGTGAAAGCTTTCCCAAGTTGATCTTTATGGCTTGTGAGATCAGCCTTAATTTTCTGGAGGATATCCTGTCCAGCGTACTTGGACCAGTCCAGTTTTTGAATATTCTTAATTATGGTATCAAGCTCCCCCATAATTTTTTTGTATTCATTTTCATAGGATTCAAAACCGCTGATTGCATTTGCAATCTCTTCAATTTCTTTGCAGATTTTCTTATACTCTCCCGATTTGATTACATTAGTTTGTTTTGTGATTGTCACTATTTGATTATTAAGCTGTCCGCTCTTTTTGTTTGTATCAGCGATATTGTCATATGCGGTAATCAATTCGTCGAAGCTTAATGATGTAGTAGACCATTCATTTTTAAGTTTCTCTAAACTCTCTTGCGTCTCATTAAAAGAAGAAATACGCTCGAGACGATGCCGCACCAATTTCGACATTTCCTGAATATCCTTAGCAAATTTTTCAATCTCATTTTGTAAATAAAACTCGGTGTTTTCCGGGATATCAACCTGGATTAAATTGCGAACTTCTCCTAGTGTATCTTTTGAGGACAGGCTCAAGCTCGTCAATGGCGAATTTAACTCAAAAAGTCTTTCTGTATCTTTATAAATCCACGAATTGTAGAGAATATGCACCAACGTACTTTTCCCAGAGCCTCTGCCCCCGATAATACAAGTAAGATTATTTGAAAACTCGATTGTATATTTACCGCACAAACAAAAATTAATTACTTCGGTTGATTCTTTATCTCGAATTTTTAAGTCGTTAGGAAATTTGATTGCACATTTCTCTATCATTGCATAAGTTTCAGTTTCAGAAGGGTTGTCCTTTTGAATTCTGACACGAAGTTCGGGTTCAAAAATAATTTGTTTTAATCCTTCAAAAGTTGGATCTGCCTTAACCCATGTGTAATCGTTAGTATTTCCGTTTGATGGATGAAAAAGGTTTTCCTCAGTATGTGCATCTGATCCCCAAATACAGGGCTTGTAACTTCTGAAGCGATTCAGGATTTCATATTTTGTGGTATCATTTTTTTGTCCCAATAAAAATTGAATATCATTAGAATCGTTAGAAAAGCACGCATCAGATAGATTCAATAAATTTTGTCTTATATTCCCAGCTCTGGATAGATCTTTAAGTTTATCATGCCAATGAAATGCATCTAGACCACCACTCCCTTTGTTTGCAATGATAATCAAATACTTATCATCTTTGATTCCAGACGCTATTAAAATCTTTTTAAATTTCTCAATGCCATCTTCGAAAATAGAGATAGAAAAAGAAATGACTTTGAGTGCTTTATGGATTAGACGTTTTTTATCTTGCTCAGAAAGAGAAGAGAAATCTAAATTCGCATCGAAACGTCCACTGTTTTCCTCAGAGTGCCCAATTTTTATTAGATCATCAGCTTTGCAATTTAAATTATTGTAAGACTGGTATTTGATAGTTAATTTTTCCAAAAATGAACTTCGAATCGTTGAAGGCAGAAGATCTGGAGAAAAAACCACATGGATATTTACAGATTCATTATCACTAGTAAAATTTTCCAATCTTAACTCAACTACAGGAAATAAATGAAGTAGTTTGTCATTGTCTAACTTTATGCAAGGGTTTGTTTTCTTTGTTTCATCTTCACATTCATCCAAAAGTTTTTCATAACCATCAACGGAGAAATAGTCGTTGATTCCCACCACCTCGATATCGTGTTTAACAGCTTTTTCTTTAAGTTTTTTGATATAAGTATCCCGTTCCGAAAAATGATTCTCATAGGAAACAGGAGTATGGACATGCAAATCCCACTTTCGCCATTCCGAACCTTTTATAAATGTCTTACTCATGATGGACTCTCCACTACTTTAATCTCCTCCTCAGTCAGGCCGTAGAGTTTGTAGACAAGTTGGTCGATTTCTGCTTCAAGGGTTTTTACCTTGGCTTGTTTTTGTGAGTTTTGAAGATAGGTTCCGTCTTTGGTAATGGCAAGAATGCGATCGACAATCGAGATAAAGGGTTGTTGCTGTTTAATAATAATATCTTTAATTGGAAGTGTTTTTAATATTATCGTTTTAACCTGTGCAAAAACCCTACCTTCTTCTCTTATTAAGTTATGATAATAGAAATTTAATAACTTAGAATTGAATATTGCCAAAATGAACTTCAAATTAAAGCGCGAACTCTTTAAAATTTGTATATGTGTGCTATCAAGGGTAAATAATCCGTTCTCGTCATACGCAGCAATAAGATCAGAACCAGTTTGACGATTAATTAGTTTTTCTTCAGAATGGAATAATCCTTCATTTGTATTACTCCATAATAATTTTTTTTCAAAAAACACATAAGTGCTTCCAAAATTGTAGAAATATTTGTGAATATCACGTCCCCGTAATATTTTATAATATTTGTTATTAGTTTTTTTTTCGGAGAGAAATCTTTTGTTATCACCTGTGATGATTCCTTGATAAAATTTAACTATATTTCCTAAAGGTATTGAATTCACGGCGATCTTTTCCATTAATTTTAATGAATTTATATCTAAGTAAAATTTATTTCCTTCTATCTCATTATAAACAATTTGATCGATATAATTGAATTTTAATTGATAATTAAAAGTATTTTTATCCTTTATTTCGCTTGTTCTTATTATATTTTTATATTCATCGGATTTGCTTAATATTGAGATCAAATCCCCGCCAGTTTCACCACTCTCAAATACTCCATCAGTTATACTGATCAGAATATTTATATTGCAATTATTCAGAATGTATTTCCTTGTCTTTTGTAATGTAGAATTTAATAATAGTGTGTTCGGAGTAATAAATGTTAATGTTCCTCTGTTGTTAAGAAGACTAATTGACTTTGCGAAGAAAAGGGGGAAAGTATTTCCTTTATACTCATATACGTCCTTAAAATTTCGTTTTAATGAAGCCACTTCATCATCTGAAAAAATTTTTTGTTTTTTTCCTAAAGCGATGGTGATATATGGCGGGTTAGCTATCATCACATCAAATCCATGATTATCACCCTGAAACACTTCAGGAAAATACAACCCCCAAGGAAAAAATGGGCGAATTTTATTGCCAGTTGTGTATTCTCTCAGTTGATCTTCTATCTTTTCCAAATTAAAGCCGCTTTTTATATAAAATTTTTCTTTTTCCTGCTGAATAATTTTTTCTCGCTGTTCTCCATTCGGAAGTGTCAGGCATCCTTCTTCAATACTTTTTATTTTAGCGAAATAACCTGCCTTTTGCTTTTGCAGTTTTATCTCAAATATTTTAATAATCAAATCTTCTATCTCTTGTTTTAGTTTTTGCTTTTCTTTTGGCTGAGCTTTATTGTGAAATGTATTCTTTTTATTCTTTAGTTGTTCAATTAAAATATCTGTCTCATCTTGAAATCCAAGTTGACCTTTTTGACTTTCGTCAACATCAATATCAATTCCCATAAATTCGGATATTAGGCTGTTACCCTGCATGATTTTATAATCCAAATTCGGCAATGGTTTTATCTGTTTTATACCTTCCTCATCAACAATCAGCGATAACCATAATCGTAGCTTGGCGATCTCTACTGCTCCCGAATCAATGTCGACCCCATAGAGACAATTCTGAATAGCGTGGCGTTTGAAATCATATATAGTTCGAGATTGCTTCGTCGCTTCGTTTCTCGCAATGACTGACAAATAAGGAGTAAGCGCATTTCTTGCACGAACAATTTCATTCATCATGCCAACAGGAAAAGCTCCTGAGCCTACTGCAGGGTCGCAAATACGGATATTTTTTAACGCATCATCAATTGCCAAAACATTATCAATAACTGATTGCGGTAGTTTAGACTCAATCTTTGTTCCTTTTTGTTTGCCTTCTGAAATGTCTCTCTGTTTTTTAATAGCGATAATTTCATTCTCTTCAACCTGTTCGCCATATTTTATCAGAATTTCGATATCTTCTTTTGCTATTTGTGGTCCTGATTTGTGTTCAGCAGTCAAATCTAATTGACCAGCTTTTACCTTATTGCCAAAAGCGTCTGTTTGAATATCACCGATTTTTTGATATGCAGTCGCATCTTTATTTAATTCTGTATCAAGATAATTGATTAAGCTTTGCTGGCACATATAATGGACAATCTCGCGTGGCGTATAGTACGTTCCCTTGGATTTACGGTCTTTAACCGCCAGAAGATTTTCAAATACCTTTCCCAGCATTTCAGGATCAATTGCAACCTCTTTTTCAAGCGGCTCGTCTTCCTTAACTGTGAAGTTATAGCGGTCAAAAACATCCAGAATACCTGTGCCTGTATCGCCTTCTTTTGTTTTGATTTGATTGGAGAATAACTCATCTGGTAGAAGAATATCCGTATGTTCCCAATTATAATCATTTATTGGCTCAAAAAGACCACCGTTTAAGAAAGGAATTTTACATGCAAATTTTGGATAAAAACTTGGATCAATTCCGCCTCTACCTTCTTTATTTAAGGCATCATAGAAAAGAAACTCTAAATAATTATTGAAGAAATTTTCATCTTCTTTGCAGTCTTTAAACAGATTGCGTAAAAATCCCCTATCTCCCTGTCCCCAATTCTTATCTTCAGGAACTCCTAGCCAGCCCTTTTTCTGCAAGAAATAGAGAAATACAATCTGGCCCAAAAGCTTTTTAGCAAAATCAACTGTATCAATATCTTTTTCCTTAAAATCCTGTTTTATTTTTATGTCTTTCCCGACAATTTCATCAAGAGCATCTTTGACATCATTAAATAAAGCGCGATATTGCTCAAAGAATTCCTTTGTAACCGTTTCAATGCTAAAGGCATCCTCTAAGTTCTTGAAAGTTGGATTGCCGTCATTCTGTAAGATTGGGGCTAAACGGCTCTGGGCAGTATGGCTGCTTTCATTCTTGCCGACCAAAAAGGAAAATCGTCTTGCTGGAGTCAGCTCTTGCTTAACTTTTATCTTTTCGCCTGAAGTGTCTGTCCTATAATCCATCTTAACCAGAGAAAACCGCCAGTCTTCTGCGCTATCCACATAGTAAGCAACTAGCGCCGCATCCTTTTCTCCGCGATTCTTCAGATACCAAGCAATAAAATTACGCTGCATTGTGCGGGCTCTCTCCAGAGATGATTCTCGCTTCAAGTGAATAATTAACACATCAAGTTCACTGCCTTCAGGATCAGTATATTTGCCAAGTCGTTTATATTGCTTGATATGTTCCTTGAATGAATCGGGAATATAAGAACCATGATATTCAAATGCTTTTGATTCATCTATATTATTAAATAGATTTCTGACAAAATTTAAAAATCTGCTCTTGTCGAAAGGACAATTGAATGTATCTGATATCAGATTTATGGCTGCCTGCCTGTCCACAATTATTCCTTGTTATTTCCGCTGGTCAAGAATTCAGATAAGATAATCTCTCTTTTGGTTGAAATGACTGGCTGGCGCGCTGTAGGAGAATCCAGAAGGTTATATGGGATATTATTCTTGAGTATTGCCAGAACCCTGAGAGGATTGGGCTCTTTTTCAATTTGCTTTCTGATGCGTTTGGTAGTGTTCTGCGGTATCACTCCATTTTCATATGCTTTCAGTACTTGGCGGATATATTCCTCGTCATCGTCCGTGAATCCGTGATAGCGCTGAAATTCCTTTGCTTTCAATCGGCTAACTACATAACTTTCATTAGAACGACCGCCTGATCGTTTAGTTTCCAAAACTTCACCTGATGTGACCAGATCAAATTCAGCTTTGTTCTTATCCAGCATTGGGTAGTATTGCTTCGGTATTTTCTGTTTGGTTGTATTCTCTTCACATTTAAAGAGATCCACAGCTTCAAAAAACAAGAGTTCCTTTGACGCCTTGCCGTCGAAGAGAAAGAACTTCTTCAATTTACCCTTTCTAAAAAAGGTAAGCAATTGGTCGGTCATTGCGTCATTCCGTCTGGCAGAGCGGGATTTTTTCGGAAAGCGTTTTATTCTTTCAAAAAGTTGGGGCTGATTATCTCTAATATCCTGAATAAATTTAAGATATTCCAATTCAGACCGCTCGCCTTCATATTCCTCAGCCTGATATGTCTTTTTGCTGTTTAATCGCTTGTATAGAGTATCTCCGAAAATTCCATGCTGAGATAGTCTCTCTTCTTCCGTAAGATATCTTGCATCCTCGCCCAGTGTGTCGTGAAACGCCTGGATTTTGGACTTGATATTATCTTCTAAACCAATATACGCATTCGATTGGTCTGTTGGGAAAAAATTAAAAATATAGATATCTTTGTGTTTTGTGCCTATCCGATTCACACGTCCTACCCTTTGCAGAACCTTTGTTGGGTTCCACGGCAGATCATAATTAATGACAATGTTAGAACGGTGAAGATTTATGCCTTCTGCAAGAACATCAGTGCTGAGTAGAATTTTTAATTCATCTTTTTGGACTCTATGATTCGGGTCAAAATTCTCTTTTACCATGTCTCTGGATGCCTCAACAGTTTTTCTGCCATCAGAGAATAATCCCTCGCTGCTGGAATAGAACAATATTTTATTTTGAAAATGCTTATTCAAGTTTTTATGCAGATAGTTGCCTGTTTCTTTGGATTCTGTAAAAATAATAATCTTTTTTCCTTTAAGCTCTGTATTGTTTTTTAGTTCTTTGATGAATTTTTCCAGTTTGGGATCTACATCTACGTCTATCCACAAATCACTGATCTCTTTGAGCAGTTCCAAGTCAGCAATTAATTCTTTCCTTAATTTCGGTTTGAACTCATCTTTATCATATTTCTGGACTTTTTCCTGCTCTATTAATCGCATGATCTTTTCCTCATTATCTTCATCAAGCAGGTCATAAACATTTACTTTTTTGCTGATGAGCACTGTTCCCTTATTAAACATATCAATGAAATCTTCATAGGATGCTACAAAGCGACCAAGTGTTTTGCGAAAAGCGTAAAAACTGCTTTCAAGCCGTTTAACCAGCACACCCTTCATAAATCCGCCCACGTTACGCTGGCTCTGTTTTTCAAATTCTGTGATTTCTTTTTTCAGATAAAGCAAAGGTGTATAGCGAGAGTACCTAAATTTTTTAAGCAGTTCCATTGTCTGATTAAATACAGCGCCGGTTTTTTTATCAAATTGATAGATTATTCGTCTGGGATCTTTCATGTCAGGAAAAAATAAGCCCCTTTTTTCAATATCCACACTGAAATAATCGGTAATCTCTCTCCGTGTTCTTCTAACCATAATATATTTAAGAACCTTTTCTCTGATTTCACGAGATCCCTTCTTTAGCGCATCAAGATATTCTGGATCAGATTTACTGTGATTTTTTAGATCCTGCATTAATTTCTTGAAAAATTTTTCAAGATTCGGGACACCCGGAATAGTGGACTTTTTTGGAACCTGAAATAGCTTCAACTGACTGTAAATATCCTGAAAAGTGTTGTTGAGCGGTGTGGCCGAAACAAGTATAATCTTTTTGCCAAAACAAATTTGATGAAGTTTTTCGAAGCCATAGGTGTATTCATTTCTGAAACGATGAGCCTCATCAATAAAAACATAATCATACTTTTCAATACCTTCTTTCAATACGCGGTCAAGTTTGCCAATAGATTCAACCCTGAATTTACTAATTCCAAACTTAAAGAATGTATCTTCCCAGTAGTCTTTTAAGATAGGCGGACAGATTATTAGTTTACCACCTGGCAGCTGTTGAGCCAGTAACGCGGATATATATGTTTTTCCTAAACCTACAACATCTGCCAGAAACACACCGTTATATGCATCCAGAATCTTCTTAGCAGAGACTACCGCATGTTTTTGATATTCCAGCTCTAAAAAATCTTCAGGAAAGTTCATTTTGATTTCCATATCCAGATTGATGTCTTCCTTCAGGTATTCATATAGCATCTTTAGGTATAGCTGATAAGGCGTGATATCTTCATTAAGCCATGTTTTCTTTTGGATGGTCTCAACATAACCCTGTGAGATATCTACGCTGTTTTTCCATAGTTCCTCGAATTGCTTCAAGGCAAATTCAACATCAGATTTGTTTTTTAGTTCAACATTGAATTCCCTGTTTGAGACAAGCCCGCTTTCTGAAAAATTGCTGGAGCCAGTGATAACCCTGCCAAAATCTCGATCCTCTTTGTGGAAACGGCTAACATAAACTTTGGCATGGATGTTTTCGCTGGGGTATGCCCGAAATTCCAGCTTTTTCCCGTTACCTCCGCTGGCAATGTCCTGTTCTTTATTGAGGCAGTCAGCCCTCAAGAATTCCAGAAACTTCTTAATTCCCACTTCCATTTCATAGGAATCCTCAGAATATTCCATTTCAGTTGTAGTGCGTTCAACAAAGAATTGTTTTGTTTTGCTGTGTGATTCAAAATCCAGCTCGCTCTGGGACTCTGCTGTTTCAATAATCTCATAAGCTTTGCGGTCTACATTTAAGCCAATCAAAATTCTGATCTTATGGATTGATTCGAATGACTCACATAATTGATGAAATCCGCTGGTGCGAAAATATCCGACTAATACATCAAAGTATTGCACATCTTTGAGTGTTTTCTTAAATCGGTCCAGCAATGTAGAACCGGGCTCATTCGTAAAAAACGTTTGGTCTGTATTCATCCGCTCTTCTCCTGCTTTTTCAACATTATACCCCACCCACCATCAAACCATAAAGAAAAAGAATTTATTTTCGCAAGACATGCTATTCAGAATTGACAAGTTCTATAACTATGCTGCCGAAGGTTATCTTCATTTGCACCTTAACAGGAATTTTCCTCTCATCATCTGTAAGCCAGACCCTTACTTTGCGATCTCCTGTTTCAAGCACTCCTTCAAGGTCAAGACCTTCAAGAACAGGTTCTATAAGTATTGTTTTATAGGTGTTTTCTCCTATCTTGATTGTCTCTTTTTTCAGAA
>Ga0075121_1001054_pt1 | contig 17658 bp, 12 predicted proteins | sample AntAceMetag02UKG_FD_69793 | JGI IMG/M metagenome (GOLD analysis project Ga0075121, IMG submission 69793) | Saline lake microbial communities from Ace Lake, Antarctica - Antarctic Ace Lake Metagenome 02UKG | ecosystem: Environmental > Aquatic > Non-marine Saline and Alkaline > Saline | place... | reverse complement strand
CTTTGCTTCCAGATTCTTTATGTGCGTCTTCCCATCCAACCGCTCCGACTCAAGGGTCCTAATATGTTTCTTCTGGTCCAGAAGCCTCGCTTCGATATTCTTTATGTGCGCTTTCCCATCCGATAGGTCCGCCTCCAGATTATTGACATGAACCTCTCGATCTTTCCGCTCCTTCTCGATATTTGCTATGTGCCGCTTCCGGTCCGACCTCTCCAACTCAAGGGTCTTGATGTGCTTCTTCTGGTCCAGAAGCCTCGCTTCGATATTCTTTATGTGCGACTTGCCATCCGATAGATCCGCCTCGATATTCGATATATGGACCCGCCTCTCCTTGATCTCCAACTCCAGGTTCTTTATGTGAGTATTCTTGGTCCGGACTTCTTCGGATCGCTTCTTCAGAAGTCCATTTTTTCGCCTTAAAACGCTTTCAACGGCGCCAAGTTCTCTGATGTCTCGGTTGTAAAAGGTACTATAGGTTTCATTAAAATCTTCCCTAATCTTATCGATTTCTTGCTGATCTTTCTTACCGCCTCCTCCGGTATTGGTCAGACGCAGGAGTACTTTATAGTAGCGCTCAACCACCGGTAAAACGCGCTTCTTTGATACATCTATTTTATGGTGATGATGTCTTAAGGTTGGATCCAAAAATGCCTTTATTTGGCTCTGAACCTCTCCATAAGGTTTAGGGAAATCAAGGTCCAGTACATTCGAAATGGACTGGATGGCTTTTTCGGGGTTCATTAGCAACGCTTCATAGGGGAGAAAAACTCTTGGGAAGCCTCTGGTATAAAATTCAGCACAAAGCATGTTCGTCATCCACAAAAGAACCCCTTTTTCGGTTGAAAATTTATCTCTCTTATGCAGAGATTCAGACACTTCTAATGGATTTCTTATACACAAAATACAATAGGGTTTGATGTCTTGTTTTTCAAATATATCGGCCCAAAAGGGAAACAGCATACATACCCGTGGGTCTTTTATACCGAAAAGACGATCTTTATGAAATTCAGCGTCTATTATTTTTATTATTTTGCTTTTATAAATAGCCAATCTCTTTTCATTGGTCCAATCATTATCTAAATAAAATATATTATCCCAAAATGATGATATCTTACTAAACAGTTGTTCATTCAGTTTATATATCTTTTCATTTTCAAAATATCCTTTTGGGTTATATTTATTAGGTTTCATAAGCTTGAGGCCCACACTGACACCTAACAGGCTCAAAGTGCCCATAAAAGCCGACGTCCCGCTTCTATGCATTCCTAAAACAAATATGCATCTTCGCATAACATAGTCTCCAAAAAGCAACCGCCTACTGAACAGGGTTTTTCAATAGTATTACATACTGTAGAGGAAGCAGCCCCGTCCAAGTCGAATCCACTAATGGTTTTTATCGTCCCAGCATCGTATCATTTTAGTTTTCTATAGTTACACCGACCCCCGCCCCTGACCCCTGTCCTTTCCCATCCTCCCTCTTTTCCCCTAATCCGTGTAATCTGCGGATCTGACCACTGACCTCTTCCCTACAAAACATCGGCAAATTGCGGCTTCAATTTCTGAAAAATCAAGGCACCCATCACAAATATGAATAGGGTCAGGCCCCAGAAATAGAGCGTCAGGTATGGATGGCTCCAGAAAGGACAAAAGTAGATAAAAGAATCCCGGTAGCCTTGAACAATATAAAACATGGGATTTAACTTGAGTATGAACTGGAGTTTGGGCGGCATCATATGGATGTCCCAGAATATGGGGGTCGCCCAAAAACCCATCTGGAGCGCCACGGCCACGATCTGGCCAACATCCCGGATAAAGACATTGAGCGCTGACAGGGCCCAGCCAAGCCCGAGGGAGAGGACGCACATACAGAGGACATAATAAAGGAACTGAAAATAGTAAAGACTGAAGGGGAGCCTGTGAAAAGCAATCAACCCCACAAGAAGGAGGAGGAATACCGAATGGGTTATAAGGCAGGCGACAATCTTGATGACCGACAGAATCTGTGAATGAAAGAGGGTCTTTTTGATCAGGTGGGTATTTGCGACCAAAGCCCCGGTACAGCCGTTCACGATGTCTGCAAAAACAAACCAGGCGGCCATCCCGGCGGTGAGCCATACCACAAACGGGACATCGTTGGTCGGCTTGACCCTGAAACCGATGCTGAATACGACCCAGAATACAAGAATCATGACCATAGGACTGATAAACGTCCATACAAAGCCCAATAATGACCCGACATACTGGGTTGCCACCTCTCTCCTGGCCATGGTTACGATGAGGTTTTTTTGCAAATAAATCAGTCTAATGAAATAAAAAAAACTTTTAATCATAAGTATTCATCTCCCGCAGCTTCAATGAAAACCTTAGCAAAGTAATTCAGGGTCTCACTGTATCCTATTTAGATGTCCTGGTAGCCAAAAAAATGAGGCACGGTTGTCTGCAGGCATTTTCGTTATCAACGCAATGCAGGTTTCAGGTTTTAGAACTTAACTATTGACAACGCGCTCGAATCAGCTAATATTCCCTACAAAACTCCTCAGCATCCCTGAGGAACATAGGACATACTGCCGGCGCACTGAACAAAGCGGACACAAGCATCCCATGATATCCCCTGAAACTGCCATAGCCGTGGAAAACGTCTCCAAGGCCTATCATATATTCAAAAGGCCTCAAGACAGGCTCAAACAAATCCTGTTTAGACGGCCATTTTATACCGAGTTCTGGGCCCTGCGGGATATTTCCTTTCAGGTCTCCGAGGGTGAGGTGGTGGGGATCATCGGTCGCAATGGCGCCGGGAAGAGTACCCTCCTACAAATCATCGCAAACACGCTAACGCCAACGTCAGGCAAGCTCCACATAAACGGCCGAATTTCCGCCTTGCTGGAATTAGGCTCTGGTTTCAATCCGGAATTCACCGGGCGAGAAAATGTCTATATTAACGGTGCTATTCTGGGGTTAACCAGGGAACAGATCGATGCCCGCTTCCCACAAATTGAAGCCTTTGCGGACATTGGCGATTTCATCGATCGGCCGGTGAAGATCTACTCCAGCGGTATGATGCTTCGCCTGGCATTTGCTGTCTCCGTGCATGTGGACGCGGACTTACTGGTCATAGATGAGGCACTGGCCGTTGGCGATATAGCCTTCCAATTCAAATGCCTTCACCGACTGGAAGAGCTGTTGGCGAGAAAGACCACCATTATTTTAGTCTCTCATGACATAGCGCTTGTAAAAAGTTATTGCCAGCGGGCGATCTATCTCAAGAACGGGAGATTGGCCTTTCAAGGAGATTGCCACGAAGCCACGGAGATTTTCCACATGGACGTGCGCACGGATCAGCAGCAGGCAAGATCCCTCTTCACAGTGGGACCCAAACCTGCACTCAATACCGTGAACGGGATATCTTTTGGCAGTCAAGCCGGCCAGATCCTGAAGGTTGAAATGGGCAGCGGTGAGACGCACGGTCAAAACTTTCGTGGCGGTGAAAGGGTTTGGGTCAAGGTAACCGCACAGGTGAGAGAGGATATCCGTTGTCCGCGCCTGGCCATGGTGGTCAGGGATGAGAAGGGGTATAACCTCTTCATCTATGATAGCGCTGTGCTGGCAGATGTTTCCCTGACACCGGATGAAAACGGCCTGGTCTCCGGGATATTCAGATTTTCATGTCTCCTGCAGGATGGCTATTACTCCATCACATTACGCCTTGAAGAATTTCAGTCCGAGGCCGTAAACCTCTTGCTGGACAAACAGGTCAATGCCGTCAACTTCAATGTGATGAACGATCGGAGACGTTTTGACGGCGTCATAAATCTGGACGGACAATTTGAGGCATGGGATCCCGCAGAAGCGCAGGTGCATGACATTCAGACCCCGCCATCATCTTTGTGTAAAGAAAATATCAGAGGGACGGCATAAACGTATTCGTGGTGGATGCCATGTTCCCAAAGCCCATCCTCCCCCCAACAGTCGCCGTGGTCGCCGCAGATTAAGATATTCTCTCCACGGAATATCTTGATAAGCTCACCCAACTGGCGGTCCACGAACTCTAAACAGTCTCGTTGACGTCTTCTACAGACCTCGGCATTGTTGTTTTCACCAAACGGCACACAGGGATTGTATGCTAGGGACCAGGGGGCACCCGCAAAATAATAGGGAACGTGGGTTTCCCCGATGTTTACGAAAACAAAAACGGGTTTGTGACGGCAGTCGAACAGCCGGGGATAAATCCAGTCCAGTTGCGATCTCAGGGAATGAGTATTGCCTGGGTAATAGAACTCGCTGAAATCCCGGCTGAGGACCTTCCCGGTTTCCGTACCGGGGTCAAACCAACCCACCGCCCCGGTTCCCAGGGTCTTGTAACCCTGCCGGTTGAAGGCGTCAATTATGTTTTTTCCGGTCAACTCAATATGCTCAGTCCCTTTACCTTGAGAGCCGCCATTAACCATCTTAAAAATCCTGCCGTATTTAGGATTGATAAAGGATTCTTTCAAAGTGGGTATCCCTGGCGTAAAACCAACAAACATGGCGGCATGGGAACTAAAGGTATTGGTGCCGGGCGCCATGGCCCGGTAACAAGGGGCAACACCTTTTATATTCGGGGCATACGCCTCATCAAAGGTATCGTAACGGCATGAGTCCAGAGTGATAAAAAGATACGATTTTGCCATCTCATTAAAGCCCACTGACCGGAAGATTTCAAATGACAGGTTTTGTCTTACATGCCCTGAGCCCGAGGGCCGTTGTCACGGGCCCAAGGATCATGGCAATCTCTAAAACAGATATCAAAAAACCTTTTGGGGGTCAACCGAAAAGTCTTGTGTACCACCCTACTCTTTTCTCTTCAGCAACTGGTAGTCCTCGGGGAGTCCGTCAACCTCAACAGGCACGAACGCATCCATGAGATACCTCCACACCAGGCCGTGTGTGTTTTGAAAACGCTGTGCGTCGCGCCCATCCATAGCAACATCCCCTAAGATCACCCAATCAACATCCTTTTCTTTCAGATCCGAAATGGCTTGCCTTTGCCCCGCTTCTGTCTCTTGGAATAAAAAATAAGTCTGCCATAGGGGGGACTGCCTTTGCAGGATAGCATAAAACCCCGGCCAGTAAGGCGCGATCAAGAGACCTTTATCTGGATCAACCTTTTCTCTGTCGATCCTCATCACATTCTGAATCAAACGACCGGTGGCTTGGGGTAGATAGATATTGTCACCCTGGATATCGACGATTACGAATGATCCTTCCCCGGCAAAGGCCATCCTATAGAGCGGACTGGCCGTTCCTACTGCAAAATATGACATCATATACACAACACCCAGTAGCCCCGCACCCAGGACCCTCTTACATCTATCCTTGAATACAAAGGGCAACACGATGAGCCCGATGAGAAGCGGATGAATCCCCTGGGCAAGATGCCCCAAACCCGCCCGACCAAAAACGTGGTGCGCATAAGTGGCACCCACAAAAACGGCAGCTACGAGAGGGGCGCGCTCCCTCAAAACATCCCCCTTAGATCCTATCAGGAAAACACCTGCGCTCAGATAAAAGAGGGGCAGTATCAGAAAAAACATGCCTGTTGAGAAGGCTCTTGCCATGTCTATCCCATCCATGTAAACAAAATCAACGCGCCAGGGCCAGGGCACGGGCAAAGGAAGGCCGTCCAGATTGCGAAGCATCAAGATAGCGCTCTTTTCCACGCCGTCCAAAAAGCCCGGGATCACCATGAGCATCAACCACATGGGGGTGTACCCGACCGACATCCCAGTTCCCCATACCGAAATTCGTCTGAAAATATGGGCCCTATCGATCTTAAACCATACGAACAGAATCAATAAGAAGAACGACAGAGAGAGGTAAAGGCCGTGGTTTCGGCCGAAAAATGCCGACAGACCGACAAACACCCCCGCCCCGAAATGCCTCCAAGAGGACGGACTTTCTATCAAAAGGACCCCAAAATAGACCGCGGCCATGGCGATGCTGTGTTCAAACAGCTTATGCCTCGGGTGCATCCACATGAGCAGCAAGACCCCTGTAACGGCCAATAGCCACCAGGGACGAATAACGCGGCGCAGCACCAGCAACCCGAAGGTGAGGCCAAGCACCTGGAATATGGCCACCGAGGCCCTTAATCCTATGATGCCGTTCCCAAACACCTTGGACCAGACCGCGATCCAGTAATAACGGCCCGGGTCATAAGCATGGAAATCACGTATGGGGATATCCCCCAGCCCGGTTCGCCATGCCCCATACCAGAGAAAACCCTCGTCAGCCAGACCGATGAGCACGTCTCCCTGGAGCCAGAAAGAAACCGCGACCAGGAGGAACGCCAACACTCCCACCTTCAGGACATTCGGGAGATTTCTCTTGCAAATGGCGTGAACTCGGTCTGTGGCTATATCCCTTTGCATCACCATACGGGCACCCTCCTGATACGCCAGACAGGGGAAGGCGTGGGGAAGGAGGCAGCCATGAAAGCCTGCGTCATGACCACCTCTTGCCCCCAAGCTTCCGGCCTGGCTTCGAGAAAACGGCGTACCTCCAGCGCTCCCACATTGTCCTTGACAGGGCTCCGCGTTCTACTGTAATAATAAAGTCTATTTCAAGATAAACAGGAGGTAAAACGATATGATCCCCATGGGAAGATTACAAATACTCTGCCTCGCGGTTCTGCTCCTTTGCGCCGCCTGTGCCGGGGTCCAAACCAAGGCCGACCCTGAATCATCTTCCGAAGCCGCCCTTTGGAAGCGTGCGGATACCTACTGGCAGAATAGAATCAGACTTCGGCTTGGCAAGACCTATCCCTTTGAAACACCGGCCTATCGAAAACGATTTCCCCTGGCCCATTATGCCAGAACTTATCCGGGGGAAATAATGTACCATAAGGCCACCATAAAATCGATCAAAATTGACGGCGATTCCGCCTTGGTCGATGTAGAAATCAGATACTCCTTTATAGGCGCCTTCTCGCCCAAGGGGGGGGTCCAGACCACATTGGGCAGCCACTGGACCTTAGTGGACGGTGAGTGGTACCATCTGATCGGAGGCCCTGCCAACAAGAACAAGCGGTAACCCGTAGACCAGGGCGGCACACGCAGATTGCTTACAGAGATTTATCGACCTGTGCGATTACGTTCAAGCGCTGCAGATTAAGAAAATCGTAACCATAAGACCTTTAAAAAATGTCCCTTTTCGAAGTCTGCGCTTATCTGGCCAATCCCCCGCCTTGTAGAGGAAACCGGCTAACCAGGAAAACTGCCGGATCAGTGCATGCGGCTAATTACCATCATCACATTAAACACCTTGCTCTAACGCCCTCTCCGAAACGGGTTACGCACGCGGGGGGGCGGCTTTTCAACAGGGGATCTTCTGCCGATTCTTTCAATTTTACTGACTTCAAAGAGTATTTCCTTTTTTGTTTTGCCAGTCTTTATGTTTCGGGTGGTCACGGGCACGCAAAAGGCAAGAACATCAATATACTCACCGAGCCGTAATCCGGAAACCATATCACCTTTCTCCCTGAGTACCATAAAATTCTTAGAAATGACCGTTTGAGCGGCTGAATCACGTGCGAAAAACCTGATCCAGTCTTTCTGATAGGTGTCGGGCAAATCCTCATGCTTGGGTGATTCTACCAGAAATCTAACAGTGACACGGACCCACTTGTTTGTAGCCTCATCAGAAAAGGCGGGAACGATCACCCGCCTCAGGATGACTTTTGTAAATTCAGCATCAGATGCGGGTTTTGGTGGCCTTATGATGCCTGCACAGGCTGCAATCAGAGACACCATGACACTTATGCTCACTAAGGTAAGTTTAAGCCTCATTTCCTCCTCCTTGTTAGCACCTATTTATTCAAATCAAATCATGACACCCATGTAAAAACCTTTTTTCTCTGTGGGCACCCCTTGCAGGGGACAAATTTTGTGTCAGCGCACTGAGGTGAGTCTTAGTTCTTGGAAAGGCAGATGATATGGGGAGAGAAAAAGCAGTCAAGAAATGAAAAGGAAGGCGGGTCGTAAATCCGCCTTCCTTTTGTTACATGGTGTTATCTATTTCCGGACCGGCCCTTTCGAACCTTGCATACAGCAATGTGCTAATAAGTCGGACCGGTTTACCAGCTACCGGACAGGGGCGAACCAAAGCTCAGGGTTCGTCCCTGCCATCGTCTAAAGGGTTAATCATCAAGAGGAAACGACCAATCACGATAGTGCCACTCTGCCATGGCCGAACGGATAAAGTCCGGTATCCCTCCCACCACAAAGGTGTGGCGGAAATAGGTTATCCCGTAGAGCCCCGGGACAAGCGGAATTGGAATAGGATCCGCTAATATATTCGTTGCATAACGGAAACCGTAATTCCGAAAATCGTTTACCCTGAAATGCCCCATCAGGAAAGGCGAGTAAAACACGGTCGGAGTACTTACAAGATCCGGATCGGTGCTGAACCGCATGATATTGGTCTCAGCATCAACACAGACAGGATAGCGGAATTCCCCTGGTGACGGTTCTTCTGGACCTGGCGGTTGTGTTTCTTCATCCGTATCCCACGCCGTTACAGTAAAGCATACATCGTCAGTATTACAGGAGTAACTAGACGAGCCTCTTAGCTGTGCAACGTACTTCAAGTAATCTAATACCCCACCCGGCGTCTCGTTCCAAGGGAGGCTGTTCCAGTAAGGCCACGAGCACTCTATGTCATTTAGGTATTTGGTCTTAAAGACAAAATAGACGTCCGTGGCATATACTTCGTCGCCCCCAAAGGGATTTAACTGGAAGTAGTTATACCAGACCTCGAATTTGGAATAGGCCCAGTCCACGTCATATTGACTCCAGACATCGTTGAAACGATCAAGAAGAGTATCTGCTACTGGATCACAAACAACCGGAAATCCCGCTAACAGGGCATCCCCATCCCTCAAGGTTGGACCAACCTGTGTTGCCCAATCAGGATTCAGGTACCAGGCTGGTGAGGTAAAAAACAGGTCAGGCATGAGGCCGGACGGCGGAACGCCACCCAAGTTCACATTCTGCGGCGGGAACACAATCGCGCCGCTGTAGTGACCGTCCCGGTGGATAAAACTGAGGACATCGGGAACCCATGGCGCCGGATCATCAGTCCTGAAATCCTCCATGGCGACCATATTTTCCATCCCCATTTCAGCGGTATCAAGGTCGCCCCAAATATAGTTCCCTGCCAGGGCATTGCCGCAGTCCGTGACCATACGCCAATCAAAGCTAAACAGGTCGCGCTGTGGCGTTTCATGGTAATTGAGCAGGAGATCAGCAGGATCTAAGGTGACCCAGCCCATGCCAACCTGAGGAACCAATCCCGGTGAAAATTCGTAGTAGGCAGCCTGCAGGACATCGTAGGCATTTATATAAGTATCCCCGCCTAAAGGAAAGAGGTCCTTCACCACCTCAGCCAGGTTATGGGTGTCCGTAGTTCCAAACCAATCATCAAGTAACGCCAACTGAAACATACCGATCACCTCAACGTGACCATAATCCATGCTATTGACGCTACCGATCTCCTGCATGAGTTCGTCGCTCAGCCAATCTTCCCATCTCTCATTTCCAACAAGCGGCTCAAATATCAAGCCTGAATTAAGCAATGTATCGTTATCCTTACTGAATATCCTCACATTGCCATCACCCAGTTTGTTGTCAAGAGCAAACCAGAACATATCATAAGGCGAAAGTAGGATGACGTGGTCCCATACCTCAATGCTGCATTTGTGAGCACGCAGACGCAGGTGAACAGCAGTCCAGTTGCCGGATGTGTTCTCTATCACGAAAAAGTTTTGCCATCCGGTCGCGGTCCGTCCGGTTTCACCCTCGACCCTGACATCATAGATCCCATTCAGCTCATCGCCGATGCCACCGGCTACAATCTTGACCCCTTCGGCCTGACCTGCGGCCTGACCGTAACCTATGGCCACAAACATGGTCATTGCCAGAAAAATTAAGCCTAATTTCTTCAACATTATCTTTCCTCCTGTAATCAAAATTAACTAAAAATGCAATCTCGTTAATACACGGTCCTACCATCATTAACTCAAAACCTAACTATAGTGCTAACACCTCCTTTCTCTTCATAATGTTTCCTGTAAATGTTTACTCAAACACCGTTTTCTTGTATTCCTGCGGTTAATCCCGCCATAGCGGAATCGCCTGCCCCCGGTCAAAGTCCGGGATCTTCAACTTGATCTTGACTCCCGCTGAAGTGGGCAGAATTTTTGAAAGGTCTTGTAAACCTGACGTTTTTCTGTCGCAGAGGGCGGGAATTGTGGAGAGAGATCAGATGAACGATCACTTTCTCCCTTTCTGTTTACACTCTACCTACCACGAAAATTTACGTATGTCAAGTGTTTTCAAGGTTTTTCCGGTAAAAAAATTTCCATCCCGACTATATTTATGTGTAGGAGCGATCTGTTCCGCGCGTGCCACGGTTATAAACCAGCTTGATTGTCTGTCTGGTAACTGATTAACACACCAGAGGTGCGGTTGTCAAGCTTTTTCTAACATGCCAATATCAGGATGCAACAAGGGGCCGCGGGGTCGAAGAGAATTTGGACCTTGCCATCACATATAACTTGATTTTACTCAAAAGATAGCTTATTGGTAACCGATCATGGGTTCAGAGGTTCGGGATTATTTATCTGCATCATCGGGCTAACTGTTATGCACCAAAATTTTCAAATCGTCCGATTTCTGTGCCTTCTTCATGCAAAACTCACGAATTCCCGCTGGGGCGGGATTCAGACCTGCCCGTGACAGATTTACGGCAGACAGGTTTGCGGTGAACATTGAACCTCCGAATCCTGAGCATTTCAACCTTGAACCTCTGAACCCGTGAATACCTGCGAGACTGTTTATGGATCTATCGGTCATCATCCCTGTTTATAATGAAGAGGAAAGCATTCCACCCCTTTACCGCAAGCTGAAAGAGACCCTAAGTAAGTCCGCCTATGCCTATGAGGTTATTTTTGTGGACGACGGCAGCCGGGATCAAACGCTCAGTGTCCTCAAAAAACTTCGGGAAGGGTCCGCCAATAACCCACCGCTTCGAATTGTCCAGTTGAGCCGCAATTTCGGGCAACATCCGGCCTTGATTGCCGGTTTTTCCGTGGCCAGGGGGCGTACGCTTGTGACCATCGACGCGGATCTTCAAATAGACCCGGAGCATATCGTTCCCATGATGGACAAAATCGCGCAGGGCTTCGATTTTGTGAGCGGCATCCGGAGGGGCAAGGGGGACTCCTTCTGGCTCCGGCGCGTCCCTTCCCGGGTGCTCAATACGCTGATCGGGGCTGTAACCGGAAAAAGACTGCATGACTATGGCTGTCCGCTAAACGCAATGAGGGCGGAGATTGCGGAGGCCATGCCCGCCTATGGCGAAATGCAGAGGTTCCTGAAGCCCCTGGCCATCCGCCTGGCCACAAAGATCGCAGAGGTGGAGGTGGTGCACAGCCGCCGCACTGTGGGTCGCTCCAGATACGGTCTTCTCAGCCTGGTGGATCTATTCTTTGACTTCATCACCAATTTTTCCAAACAGCTTTTCCAGAGGGTGGCCATGGCCGGTTGTGTGATTTCGGGATTGAGTTTCTCAGGTGGGATCATTTATCTCATACTCAGGTTCCCCCTTGGGCTTATCGCGGAGCCCTATGATAGATTGCAGGCCGTGTTGTTAATCGGTTTGCTTTCAGGGATACAGCTTCTTGTGCTGGGAATCTTAGGAGATTTTATCATCAGAATCTACCGCCAACTCGATTCCAAACCCATTTATACCATCAAGAGGATCTGGTAGGGCCGTGGGGAAAAAGATATTAGTCACGGGCGGGGCCGGCTTCATAGGCGCCAACTTCGTCAGCCACCTGTTAGAGAAATCCCGGGACTACCAGATCCTGGTATTGGATGCCTTAACCTACGCCGGCAGTCTCGATAATATTCCCTCCTGGGTAAAAACCAGCCCCGGCTTCAGCTTCTATCAGGGGGATGTGCGCAATGTGGGGCTGGTGCTGGACCTGGTCAGCCGTGTGGACGTGGTCATCCATTTTGCAGCAGAAACCCATGTGGCGAGATCCATATACGATGACCGCAGGTTTTTCGAAACCGATGTCCTGGGCACCCAATCGGTGGCCAACGCAGTTTTGAAAAATAAGGAGCACATAGATCGCTTTATCCATATTTCCACTTCCGAGGTCTATGGAACGGCCGTGGAACGACCCATGACCGAGGAACACCCCCTGAATCCCATGACCCCGTATGCGGCGGCCAAGGCGGGCGCGGATCGACTGGTTTACAGCTATGGGCGCACCTACGATCTCCCTGTGGTCATCCTGCGCCCCTTTAACCAGTACGGACCCTATCAACACTTAGAAAAGGTGATCCCCCGTTTCATTACCAGCGCGCTGATGAACGAACCCCTCACGGTCCACGGTACCGGGGAATCCATGCGGGACTGGCTTCATGTGCACGATACGTGTACGCGTATCGGCCAGGTCCTCCAAGCAGACAGGGCATTGGTGCTGGGGGAGGTTTTTAACTTAGGTTCCGGGTTTGATCTGGATATCCTTGCTATCGCAAAAATGGTCTTGGGGATGGTCGGAAAACCGAAAACCTTGATCTCTTTCATGGGCGATCGGCCCGGTCAGGTGCAGCATCACATCTCCTCGACGGAGAAGGCTGAAAGAATTCTGGGAATTACTTCCCCAAGGGCTTTTGAAGAGGGGCTCGATCAAACCATCAGATGGTATGCCGACAACCGCCCCTGGTGGGAGAAGCTGCTCCCCATGCGACGGGTGCCCATTCTGACAAAAAACGGACAAGAAGAGTATTATTAGAGCGTTTGCAGGTCACAATTCCCGGCATAACCTTTCCTGACGGCTCCTTGAGGGAACCATGACAAACACAAGAGTTGAGTTCTTTCGGCACGACCTGGGGGAAACTGAGATTCGATCCGTGGCCCGTGCCTTGGAGGGGACCTTTCTCACTGTCGGGCCATTGACGCAGAAATTTGAGGCCTCGTTTGCTGAATTTCTTGATTGCCGAAGCGTTGTAGGGACCTGGAGCTGTACCGCGGCCCTTTTCCTGGTCCTGAAGGCCCTGGACATCGGGAGGGGGGACGAGGTCCTGACCACCCCCATGACTTTCATAGCTACCTCCAATGCTATCCTGGAAGCTGGTGCTACCCCCATTTTCGTTGATGTGGAAGCAACCACGGGAAACATGGACGTCAGGCTCATCGAAAGGGCAATCGGTCCCAAGACAAAGGCCATCATGCCGGTCCATCTTTATGGTCACATGTGTGACATGAAGCGGATGCGTGATATCGCCGACCGTCATGGACTCTTCCTGATCGAAGACGCAGCCCACTGCATAGAGGGCGATCGGGATGGCATTCGTCCGTCCCGGTTAAGTGATGCCGCCTGTTTCAGCTTTTATGCCACCAAAAATATGACCTCGGGTGAGGGCGGTGCCGTTGCCACCAACGATTCAGAACTGGCCGACAAACTCAGACTTATACGTTCCCACGGGATGAATAAGGAAGCGGCCGGGCGCTACAGTGGGACCTATGAGCACTGGGATATGCTCTGTATGGGATATAAGGCAAACATGTTTGACATCCAGGCCGCGCTGCTCCTCCCCCAGATATCCAGAATAGGGGGAAACCTCAAGAAAAGGCGGACAGTCTATCAAAGCTACCTGAAGGTATTTGGGCCCATGGCCGGGATCAGTATTCCCGAAATCCTGCCCCGGACCACACACGCCCATCACCTTTTCACCCTCTGGGTGGACCCTCTCCTTCGGGATGCGTTTACAAAAAAACTCCAAGGGCAAGGCATCGGAGTGGCCGTGAACTATAGACCCGTCCATCTACTGTCCTATTACCGCAGGACTTTCGGTTTTCGAGAGGGGATGTTTCCCAAGGCGGAGAGGATCGGTGGGAGCACCCTTTCTCTCCCATTCTATCCGCAGTTGAGTGAAAGGGACGTCTCCCGGGTCATCGAGGCCGTACAAGAGGTGGCAGGGGAGTTGGCATCCGGGTGAGAGGCCGCTCCTAATCGCCCTCCCAGTAATGGAGTGTCAGTGCCGTGGCAGCAGGTTTAAACCCGGCATTTAGGAAAAGCCTCTGCGCAGGGATGTTATTCCCCTGAGTGGAGATAAGGGCAAAACGCCCCTGACGCCGGTTCAACCGTTCCATATTGTGGATAACCAGATCGGAGACAAGACCCCGGTTTCGGAAATCCGGCAACACGGCCCCCAGGTCCAACTGGGCGATCCTGACGTTTGAGAGACCATCATAATCCCCGAAATCCCTGAGGGTGGCGTAGGCGATAATCCTCTCCTCGCTCTCGGCCACGGCAATAAAATCAGCCAGATCCCCGGAACAGGAATTACGAATCCACTCTGCATACAGCTCATTACTTGCATCTTCCGGAAAATGCGGATCCATATGGAACCGGTCAGGGATACTCTTATAGCTGGAACGTGCTAATTGGATCAAGGCATCGGCATCAGACGGCCTGAAATCACGTATCATCCGGGGATTTCGTTTGGGAGGTATCTCCCATTTGAGGTGATCAAAAACCCAGGTGGAATAGACCTCCATGGTCTTAAACCGAGCGCGCTCCAGTGCGTGAATCGCCACAAGATTGTCTACCGGGATCCTTGCCTGGATGCAGCGGCAGCCCAGCTCTCCGGCTACACGCATGGTTTCCCGAATCAAGGCTCCGACCACTGCCTCATGATTGGACAATCCACCCCAGGTACCCACATGCTCCAGCCGCCAGATTTCACAACCAAAATGACATGTGTCCCATGCCAGCCTGGTGGCTTGGGAAAATCCCAGCATCTCGCACTCACGCGACACATACCCCACCAGACAGGTCCTTTTTTTGGATTGGGCACGGTCCAACTCCCTCCCCAGGAGAGACTGGCGACTCTTCAGGGTCATGCCGTCAATCCACCAGTAGGGGAGGAAAGGGTAGCGGGTTAGAATCGTCTTTTTCCAATCCGCCCATGGGTCGGTCTTTAGGTTGATGGTCGCCATGATGCAGACTAATGGCCGGCGGGTTTCCCATTTGACGTAGCAGGCGTCTTTGAAAAAGGAGTTACTTTGATACCCGATGCCGGGGGGTTGCCGGACGTGGGCCTCTTCCCTGGCGGATAAACGATCTTGGCCGCTGCCTTAAGAGACTTGACATACTGCGACGAAAGCTCTGACAGCCTGCGGGCCTTTAAATCCTTCATCGCGTCATTCTTGACATTGTCAAAACCGGAAACGGCCGCCCTTTTGTCGGTCACCTTGACAATCTGATAGACGTTCCGCGTTTCCAAAACGCCGCTGACCTTCCCTACCTCCAATGCAAAGGCCGCTTTCTCAAAATCTGGTGGAGCCTGTCCTTTTCTGATGAAGCCAAGGTCGCCGCCGTCCTTTCTTGACGGACTGGTCGCGTTCTCTCTTGCCAGCTTTTCAAAATCAGCGCCGGCCTTAATCTGTTTCAGCAGGTCATCGGCCCTGGCCGCGGCCTTGGCCTTGGCCGCGGCCGGATCGGTCCCCTCGGACTCGAAATTTTTCGCCTTTATCACGATATGACTGACCCGCACCTGCGCCGGCCTGTCAAATCGCCTTTTGTGGTCAGCGTAGTGTTTTCGGGCATCTTCTTCCGACACATCCAGTTTTGCGGCAAATTGTTTCTCAAAGAACTTCTTATAACCCAAGTCCTTCCGTATCCGTTGTTTCAGGTCATCAAAACTGCGGCCGCTTGCCTCCACCCGGCCCTTGTACTCCTCCACAGATATTGGAGGCCGCTTTTTGGCCGCCCGTCTGGTCAGTTCCCTGCCTGTCTCTTCATCGGAAATGACGACTTTTGCCTCTTTAACTTTTTTGTCTAACAGCCTTTCCTCAATCATCTTTTCAAGAACCCGTTGCCTGAACCTTTTTTTGTAAGGTTTGAGAATGGCTTCAGGTATGCGTCTGCTCTGAGACCCCGGCAGCATTTTTTCCACCTTGGGCCTGAACTCTGCCTCAAGCTGGCGATGGGTGATTGGGACACCGTCAACAGTTACTACGATTTCCTCTCCGGTCACGTCTGTGGTTTGGGCCCACAACACCCCGTGCGAACCGGACCCCGCCTGGACGATCAGATGGCCCATAACGAACAATGATAGAAACAACATTTCGATTTTCAAAAAGTTTTTCATAAACCTGACCCTTTCACGCGTCTAAGATTAAAGATAAGAACTTAAACATAATGCCGAAACGTTCCGAGACCTTTGAAAAACATTTTTCAAAGGCCTCATTACTAACCATAGAGGATTTCATAGCCCTTCGCAATCTTTTTATTTTTGTAACTACTCAGGTGGATAGGCTAAAGGTCCCGCGGAACGCGGGATTAGGAAAAAGCGCATTTTGAAGCCATGTTTGGTGCAAGAATCAAATGCTTCCGCCAAAGTACGGCAATCGTACTCCTCTGCGCCCTTCAGCCTTCAGTCTAAACAGCTTCAGCTAACTACGTGAGTAGTTACTTATTTTTTTGCCTGGGCATGATTGCACTTCCCCCCTTAATACCTTCTCAGGACCTTCGCGGGACCTCTCTCAGGAACCTCATATACATCCGGGGAGAGTAAATCATACCCATGACAAAGGCCTGCGCATCCCTTTTTACACGATTTTCCGGTTCCAGCGTAGCCCTGAGGGTTGCCTCTGCATTATACACAGGAATAACGATAGAGGTGTTGAAAAATCCCGGTATCTGTTGTTGCCTGGAATTCCTGAGAGGGGGCATTTAGGGCTTGAATTCTTCTGTTTAATGCGTCTATATAAGGAGGGTACAAGGGCCCAGTAAAAAGAGACCTTTGAAAAACGCCCCCTTTCGAAGTCTCCGCTTATCCGCCCAATCTCTGCGTCAGACTCAAATTTCAATCCTGGAAATATTCAATAATATTTCTTCCAGACTTCGTAATTCAGCTTGTTAAAATGACTGTGAACCTTTATATGTTGCGGAATTGCATGAAAATTGAACACAGTATCCAGGTTTCAGGTGTCAGGTTTCAGGCCGGCTCTTGTGTTTTCACTCCTGACACCCGAAACCTGACACCTGTCAAAGATCCCGCCCGTTGCGGGGAAACCCCACGTAGTGTCCAAAAAAGGGAGCTATCTTTAGAGTAAATTACGAGGTCTGTCTTCGGTTAAAATTATTGCCTGCCCTGACCTTGACTCCCGCTGACAGCGGGAAGCATTTTTCAAAGGTCTTAAAGAGAATAGCGGGCTTTGAAGCATCATCTCAAATCATATAAGGGTATCCTCATATGACATCACATCAAAAATCGAACCACCCCAAAACCGTCTTGCTGATCAGTGTGGCCGTGGCCATCATCTTTTCATTGGGCATTCGTTTCATACATCTGGAAACAGGCATGAAAAATTACCCTGAGCTTTTCTTTCTTGAAAATGGCACACCCCTGATGACGGCCATGGACTCCTATTATTACCTGAAAATTACAGACACGTACCTCTCGAGCGGGCAGTCCACTGACCCGGGATCGGTTCCCCTTCTCGCCTTCGTGACCGCTTCTGTCCATAAACTAACGCAAATCCCCTTAGAAAAGATAGCCTTCTATCTGCCTCCCATGTTGGCGCTTTTCATGATCCTTG
>Ga0075121_1001050_pt1 | contig 17670 bp, 17 predicted proteins | sample AntAceMetag02UKG_FD_69793 | JGI IMG/M metagenome (GOLD analysis project Ga0075121, IMG submission 69793) | Saline lake microbial communities from Ace Lake, Antarctica - Antarctic Ace Lake Metagenome 02UKG | ecosystem: Environmental > Aquatic > Non-marine Saline and Alkaline > Saline | place... | reverse complement strand
TTGATGGCTTTATTATCTCGCACACCATGGAAGAGGTGGAGGTCCATGAACCGAAAAAAATTGATGCGTTCCTCCCTCCCTATGAGCCCCAATTCAGATTAGATGTGGATGATCCGCGTTCCTTTGGAAACGCTGCCCTGCCTGATGATTACTACCGGATGCGAAAGGCGATTCAGGGAACTTTCACCAGTAGCTTTGAGGTGTTGAGAGATTGCCACAGCCTGTTCGAAGATGTCTTTGGCACACACTACGATCTAATAGAGGCCTATCGCTGTGACGATGCAGAGACGATATTCATGGTGAGCGGCGCGCTGACGGGAACAACGCGGGTTGCCGTTGATATGATGCGGGAAAAGGGGATGAAGGTCGGTCTAATCAAACTGCGCGTTTTTCGTCCCTTTCCGAAACATGCCCTGCAGCAGATCATAAGAGGGGAGCAGGACGTTATTGTCCTTAACAGGGCAGTATCCTACGGTGCACAGGGGACCCTTACCCAGGAACTTCGTTCTGCATTTTATAAGGTTAAGGACAAACCTGACATCTATGACGTGATTATAAGCCTGGGAGGGAAGGAGGTCTTCCCCGAGACCCTCATGGACGTTTGTGGAGGGATAAAGGCTGATCCTGCTTTCAAGGATGAAATGATATGGCTGTAATTAACGAGAGTGGTGTGAAATTGGAAATCCCGAAAGATGAGTATGTCAGTGGTGGCAATGTGGGTTGTCCGGGATGCGGGGCAGTACTCGGGATGAGGCATGTGCTCAAGATAATGGGCAAACGTACGATTGTTGTAATGCCGGCCTGCTGCTGGGGTATCATTGCCGGCCCCTTTCCTTCTACTTCGCTGAAGGTGCCCCTTTTGCATACGCCGTTCGAGGCTGGGGCGGCATGTGCCGCAGGGGTCCGGCAGGCCCTGAACCGCCAGGAGAAGGAGGAGATTACGGTCATGGTATGGGCCGGTGACGGCGGCACATTTGATATCGGTCTCCAGGCCCTGTCATCTACTGCTGAAAGGAATGAAGACTTTATTTACGTCTGCTATGACAACGAGGCCTACATGAACACCGGTATTCAGCGCAGTTCGGCAACACCGGAAGGTGCCTGGACCACAACGACACCTCAAGGGGAGGGCATATTTAAGAAAGATATATTCGAAATCGTTCGCGCCCATCGACCAGCCTATGTGGCAACCGCAGTAGTCACCCATGCCAGGGATTTTCGGATAAAATTTGAAAAGGCCAAGTCCATAAAAGGGTTTCGTTTTATTCATCTTCTGTCTGCCTGTCCGGTAGGATGGCGGATCCCGGCGGACGAATCAGTGAATGTGGTTCGGCTGGCCGTTGAATCGGGAATTTTTCCGTTGAAGGAAACCGACAGCAACGGAAAAGTGAACCTTACCTATTACCCCGAAAGGCTAATCCCTGTGGCTGAATACCTGAGATCTCAAGGTCGTTTCAAGGGCATGCCGGATTCCCATGTGGCGGCGATTCAGGAATATGTTCATGAACGAATGAAGGAGTTAGGGTATTCAGAGGAAGCGGTCATGAGCAGAGACATTGATCTGCCCATTAGAAAATATTTGGCAGCCTGATGGAATCTGGCTGTATTTTTAATCGAATTTAGAGGAGGTGTCCTATGGGTATAGAATACAAAGAACAGGATATTGTATCGTTTTTGGAGGGGACCGTCGGAAAAGAATATGTAACCACGAGTATCTTTGAAAAGATAAAGCAGTCGGTCGATCCCTTCCCCTATCATGCGGATCGTGAAAACCTTCCGCTGGCCGTTGTTCTGCCGGAAACAAAGGAGCAGATCTCAGAAATTCTCAAGTACGCGAATCAAGAAAAGATCCCGGTATTTGTCCGCGCTTCAGGTACTCAGTTAGCCGGATCGTCCCGTCCCCACACGCCGGGGATTGTGATCAATACATCCAGGTTAACAAGCTTTGAGATCATGGAAGAATGGGGCTTTTTTGAGTCGGGTCCGGGCGTCCGGGTAGATGATGCAGGAAATATGCTCGGGGAACGGGGTTGGTTTTTGCCCATCTGGCCGGGAAGCAGGGTCATTGCCAGCATGGGGGGCGTCATTTCCAACAACACGAGCGGGCATATTATTGATGCGGCAATGGGCAGGATCGCGGATTATGTATATGGGTTGGAGGTAGTGCTACCCACGGGTGAAATCATCGAGACCGGCACAAAAGGGATGAGAAAGGCAGGCGGTACGGATTTGACAAAAATGTTCGTGGGAGGAGACGGCATTATGGGTATCGTCACCAAGATCCGTATGCGCCTTACTCCCATTGCCCAGCAGGCCTATGGCATTGCCGTCTATAAAGACCTGAAACCCATTGCCAGAGGGGTGAAGCGGATGTATCTGGAAAAGGCCCCAAAGCCGCTTTTCATGGAATTCATGGATCACAACGTCTCAACCATTGCCTATCAGATTAAGGACATGGAACCGCCTCCCGGACCCGTGCTATTTTTTGTGGCAATGGGGCAGGACAAGGAAGAGGCTGAAAAGAAGATGGTGAAGGTCATGAAGATCTTCGAGGAGGAAGATCCTATTGAGGCCCGGCCCATCACGGACATAGAGGAATGGAAAAAACTCTGGGTGGCTCGTGAGGTGATTGCCCCGTACCTGATGAACAAACTGGAGGGAAAATTGATCGCCATCGAGCTGGTAGCCAATCTGAAGAACCTGGAAGAGGCCATGGAGGAGGGTGCAAGGTTTAATGAAGGGTTTCCATATCTGGAAGACCTCACCAATTACTATTTCGGCCACATCGGGGCCTTAACCATGCATCCCACCTTTATCTTGCCCCCGGAGTGGGATGATGAGGTCATGCGTGAGATCAACAAACGCCAGTTTGAAAAGGAGGCTGATTTTAACCTCAAATACGGGACCTGCGGTGGTGAATGGGGTCAGTTTTCCAAAAGAAAACCATTTTTTATTAGGCGTTACGGAAATGCCTCCTATGAACTGGTGAAAAGGATGAAGGCGGCCTTTGATCCGAACAATATTTTGAATCCAGGCATACTGGAAGGGTATCGATAATTTTAAAAACGCTTTTGAGGGAGGAAAAGTCATGAGTACCCCAGATATTACAAAGACCTTTAGTGAGTTTGTGAATAAAACCCAATTCTCCGATCTCCCCAAGGAGGTGATAGAGCAGACCAAGGATTACATTCTGGACGGTATCGGATGCACCATGGGAAGCTACGCAGTACCCGAGGGAATCCAAATCGAGAAGATGGGTAAGGAATTCGGGAGTGGAACGGAAGGTACGATCGTGGTTAACGGTCACAAGACGTCTACCGCTGCCGCAGCCTACGTCAATTGCAAGCTCTGTAATTTTATTGATGCGGATGAAACCCTTTACAACTATTATCATATCGGTGGCGTGCCGCTGTATGCTGCCTTGAACGCCGCAGAGAAGGTAGGTGCAAGCGGTGAAGAATTGATCACTGCAATAGTGCTGGGATATGAATTCGCTTATCGCTTCTGCCAGAGTTACGCCCTCTTGACTATCAATGATCAGGGCGGTACGGATATTGCGAAGGCATCGGGTTTCGGCTTTAATTCCATTGCCGCAGCAGTGGCAGCAGCCAAGGTGCTCAGGCTTGACACTGAAGGGATTCAGAATGCCATGGGTATTGCAGGCTATTACACGGCGGTGCCCATGATCTCAAAATGGCTTTATACGAAGCCATTAGGCAACCTGAAATATCAGGATATGGGGTGGTTTGCCTTTGTGGGGCTCATCTCGGCGCTTTTCTCAAAGGACGGTTACACGGGAGATCAGTGCATTGTAGACGATTACGGTGAATATAGCTTCTGGAAGGCCTTTGGAATGCTGGAGTTTGACTTTGATGGAATGACCAAGGGTCTGGGCAACAAATGGGGAATCATGGAAATGGGTATCAAACCATATCCCTGCTGTCGCTGGTTTCACACGCCCATCTATATGTTGAAGACCATGATGAAAAAGGAAGGGTTAAAGCCGGATGACATTGAGGCCATCACCGTTAAGGTACACCCGGCCGTGGCCCAGAGTGAGCTGTTTATCAGTGTTAGCAAATGGCATGAATGGGAACGTAAGGACGCGGTTCATGCCCAGTACAGTACAGGGTATTGTCTGGCCTGCGCGGCATATGATATCCCGGTAGGTCCCCAGTGGCAGTTGCCGGAAACCCTGACAAATCCTCAACTGCTGGAGTTCAGCAAAAAAGTGACGTCTGTAAAGGACGAAAAGTGCGAGCAGAAAATGATAGCTTATCTGAATTCTGATCAGCCCAAGGGTAAATTGATGACCCAGGTCCATTATACACTGGAGGTGAAATCCGGTAAGGGCATGTTCACAGATACGGGTGAGTATATCTATGGCGACACCTATGACCCGGACCATTGCCTGAGCCGCGATGAATTAAAACAGAAATTTGTGGGAAACAGTTCAGCCGTACTGGATGCAAGAACCATGAATCGGGTCATGGATGCCATCTATGACATTGATTCTTATGCTTCTGTTGCTGAATTCACGTCCCTGTTCCAATAAAAACCCTATTCGCTGCGAGGTTCATCCGCCAGAGCAGAACCTTTCACCGGTTCATCTGGCCAGATGGTGCTCGGCGCGGATAATTTCTGGAGGTTATCATGCCTGAACTCGATGATGTGACCAAACAATTGATGGATGATATTGAGGAGAGAACTCGGAAGTGTTGGAACTGTAATTTCTGTATGTCCGCATGTCCTGTGTTTATGAATACAGGTGGATTTTACAGCCGAGGCGGTTCCGGTTTGACCCAGTCTCTTTATTATGCGATCCGATGGGGTCTGCTTGATGGGCCGGAAAAGGAAGAACTCATGTACAATGTCTTCCGCTGCACCACCTGTAACGCATGTGTCAATAGATGCCTGGACGTGAGCGCCGGCATTCCCCTCATGGAAATCATAGAGCGGGGCCGAAAACTGCTTGTGGAAAAGTCCATCGGACCCATGCCGGACCAGCGCAAGGTGCTGGAGTCCATCTATATGTATGGAAATCCCTATAACCAGCCCCAAGAGAAACGCCTGGAATGGCTGAAGGACCTCAAGGTCAAGATGCTTCCCGGTGAAAAAGCCGAAGTTATTTTCTTTGTAGGCTGCTCCACCAGTTATGAACCGGCACTGCAGAATCTTGCCCGGTCCCTGGTGAAGCTGTTTCAGTTTTTTGACGTGGATTTTGGCATATTAGAGGAAGAAAAATGCAGTGCCGAAACCGTTATTAGACTGGGCGACGAGGTGCTCTTTGAGGAACTCTCCGTAAGAAATATGGAGGTTTTCAAGGAGACAAACGCCAAGGTCATTGTGACGACCAGCCCCCATGATTTCAATACGTTCAGCGAGGACTATCCATCACTCAAAGAGAACTTTGAAATCAAACACTACACCGACTTTTTCGCCGACAAAATGGAAGAAAAGAAGGTTCAGTTCGATAAACAAATGGATGTTACCGTTACTTACCATGATCCATGCTATTTGTCAAAACATCACAACATCTTGGAATCTCCAAGAAAGCTTTTGAAGTCGATCCCCGGGCTTAATCTGGTGGAGATGAAGATGAGCGGGAGGGAGAGCCTGTGCTGCGGCGGCGGAGGTGGGCGCATGTTTACTGAGGTTGAAGAGGAAAAGAGGCTTTCGGACATGCGTGTCGGACAGGCCATTGAAGTGGGCGCTGAGATCATCGCCACGGCCTGCCCATGGTGTCACACCATGCTTGAGAATGCAGTGAGGGATCTCAAAGTGGAGGAGAAGATCAGGATTATGGATGTGGCCGAGATTTTGGCTGGGAACCTAGGCCTTTAGGGTTATCACAAAATGTAATATTAAAGATGGAAGGAGGAGAAAAAATGAAACACATCAACTACTTGGATGCGGAGGCCCTAGAAGTCAGTGAAGCGGGTGCTCATGGAATAACGATGCGTACCGTCATAGGAGAGGCGGATGGGGCGCCCAATTTCTATATGCGGATGGTCAGCTTTGAGGCCAACGCGGCAAGCCCAAATCACAGCCATCCCTGGGAACATGAGAATTTTGTTGTGAGCGGCAAGGGGACACTTGAGGTAGAAGGGAAAACGGTTGAGCTTAAACCGGGCGATGTGACCTACGTACCCCCCAATGCCGATCATTGCTTTCGAACAACTGAACCGATGGAAATGCTCTGACTCATTCCCAAAGTATAACGGCATCTGGATGATGCTAAGGATATCCTGAGATTGACCGATTTTTGACTGTCGCTCGGAATAACAATGAAATTTATTTAGAAATGGAGGACTTCAATGAATTCGAATAAAAAAGAAGGCTGGGGCTCTGCAGATGGGGCCAGACAGATAGATGAGGGAATGAAGGGACATATCTACAAAGAGATAAAAAACATAGACCCCAAATCCCATCCACTGAACGAAATGGTTAAATTGACGTTTCTACTGACCAAAAAGGATGATGATGTAGACGTGACGATTATCCATGCCATCGTGCCAAAAGGCGCCGACATTCCCGAACATACACACGAAGTCCACGATATCATCTACCCTGTTTCCGGAAAAGCGAAGATTTGGATTCAAGGGATTGGAGATTTGAAACTGGAAAAGGGCGTTCTTGTTAATGTGCCCCCGCAAGTCCTTCACAAGGTTTATGATGTGAGTGAAGATCTTGAGGTTTTTGATGTTTTTAGTGGTCCTATCCTATAGGATTTCTTTGAAGAACATCAGTGTATAGCGTGATGACTTGTGGACTGGCAGCATTTGGGATTCTTTCTCAATGGATGGAAATTGAAGAGACCGTTTGACCCAATCAAAGCCGACATATGGTAAGGCTTGCACAGGATCAAGCAAGGGGGAAAGGAGGTATTAAAAAGTAATAAGGGTAAATGCAATAACATCAAAACAAATAGAGGAGGTACGAAAAATGTGTAAAAAAGTGAAAGTGGTAGCTATTGCGGTGGCCTTGGCATTTTTTGGTTTGAGTTTCGCTCTCGTGCCAACAATTGCCACGGCAAAAGAGAAAGTCTGGAAACTGAGAGGACAGGCAGCATGGGGAAGGGGAATCCTACAGCTTTGGGGAGCCAACGAGCACCTTGCAGAGACGATTGCTTGTTATACGGATGGAAGAGTAAAGATGGAAATGCACACAGGCGGTGAGCTTGTGGGAGTTCTGGAGGAGTATCCTTCTGCAGGAGCTGGTGCTCTGGACTTTGGTATTGGCTGTCCCTGCTATGCCATGTCCAGGTCCTATGCCGCTCCGTTTTACTGTGATAGTCCCGGCAATATAGCCGGAACAGAAAAGATTATCTGGCTCTATCACGGGGGTGGCCTTGAAATACTTCAGGATATTTTCAAGAAGACGTATAAGTCCATAGTTTTCCCTTTTGCCGTACAAACAGCCGAAGTATTTTTGTACGCCAACAAAGAGATCAAGACCCTGGCCGATGTTAAGGGGCTTAAAATGCGGGCTGCAGGTCTGAGGGCTGATATCATGCAGAGCTTGGGCGGCTCACTTGTCGTGCTAGGTGCCAGCGAAGTCATCCCGGCGATGGAGAGAGGGGTGATCGACGCCTTTGAAGTCTCTAATATCTCGATGGGCCAAGAAGTAGGCTTTCTAGAGGCGGCAAAGTACATTTATTTCACCCCGAGGAAAACCAATCATTCGATCCTTCTTGTTACGTTCGGCCTGAAAAAATGGAACAGTTTCCCAAAAGATATCCAGGATAAGATCGCCAGGGCATGCCATGATACAGTCTTATGGTCTTACGCCTGGAACCGTGAGGCAGATGTGGTGGCTATGAAGACAGCTGTAGAGAAGTATGGCTGTGAATTGAGGATGATGCCTGTGGATGTGATGCAGCAATTCAATGAAGCGGCCTTGACGCTTTACGCCAAGAAAGCACAAAAGGATCCTGATGTGGCCCGTGTCTTGGAGTCCTGGGAAAAATTCGCCAAAGAGTGGGGGAAAATTGCTCCCTTTGTGGATCTGCTCGACAAGACAGGAGGCTATTTTGGACAGATGATCCCTTATTCTGAGATGAAGAAAAGGATCAAGTAAGGGGAGGTATCCCATAAGGCCTTGGCAAAAGGCAAAGTGAAGGGTTAAATCCCCTTCACTTTGTTTGTCTCAAAAGAGAGACGACTTCTTTGAGACGTCTCAGTGGGACATTACCAATTACTACTTTTTGGCATGAAATATTCCAAAAGCCTGTTGTGATTAGGTGGGGGATTTTACGATGAAGTATATAAAGTGGATTGATTCTCTGAGCGACTATTCTGGACGGGTAGCAAGTTACCTGTTGTTAGTTATGGTTGTGGTCATCTGTTTCGATGTGCTCATGCGATATCTTTTTAATCAGCCCACCACTTGGGCTTACGATGCCGCTTTGCACTTATACTCGATTTCTTTTTTAGTGGGTGGGGCATGGGTGCTCAAGATGAAAGCCCATATTAAGGTCGATGTACTCTATAATCTTTTCCCACCTCGAACACGATCGATCATAAATCTGATAGGGTATCTGTTATTATTGTTTCCTCTCTGTTACTTTCTTTTCAAAGACGGTGTTGTTTATGCCTACACTTCCTGGAATCTATCAGAGGTGAGCAGGAGCAGCCCCCTTCATGAGCCCATTTGGCCTCTCAAGGCATTTATTCCTATCGCATTCCTTTTGCTATGGCTTCAAGGCATTGCAGAGGTTGTGCGTGATTTGATTATTGTTAAGAGGGGGACCTTGGATTAGGTTGGTTTGTGAGCGCATGGTCCTCAGATTATGCTGCCTGCAAAAACGTATCATCAGAATTTTCTATAAGGTACTGGAGAATATAACACTTTAATCTTGAACGGGGAGACGGAAAGTGGACCTTGGAATATTTGCGATTCTTATGTTGGTCACTATCATAGTGGCTGTGATGTTCGGAATTCCTGTAACTTTTGCCCTTGGCGGCTTTTCCCTTTTATTTGCACTGATATTTCTTGGGCAGGATTTTGTTGGGTTATTTCCAATGACGACTTTCGGTATGATGATGGCGTATCCCTTTGCGGCCGTTCCGTTATTCATTTTTATGGGGGCCATGTTAGAACGCGCAGGGATTGCCGATAAACTTTACGGAAGCCTGTACCTTTTACTTGGTCCCATAAAGGGTGGACTTGCAATAGCGACCGTCTTGATGGCAACTCTTTTTGGGGCCTGCACCGGAGTCGTTGGGGCAGGTGTGATTACCATTGGCCTGCTCGCGCTGCCAAGCATGCTTTCTCGCGGATATCAAAAGGGGTTTGCATCCGGTGCCGTTCTGGTTGGAGGAGGGTTAGGCGTAATTATACCTCCGAGCGTTATGCTCATTTTCTACGGCGCTACAGGCGGGGTCTCTATCGGGGCCCTATTTATCGCCGGTATTATTCCGGGTTTATTGCTCGCCACTTTTGATCTGGCCTATATCGCTATAAGAGCGGCTATCCAACCAAGTGTAGGTCCACCAATATCAAAGGAAGAAAGACAAAAGGTCACTGGTTCGCAGTTGGCAGTAATGATACTGACATCTATGGTACCGCCGCTTTTCCTTATTTTTGCGGTTCTGGGGACCATTTTCTTCGGCGTGGCCGCCCCAAGCGAAGCCGGTGGCATGGGAGCTCTTGGCGCCATCATCGTGGCAGCCTGCTATGGTAACCTCTCATGGAAAAATCTCAAGGAATCTGCGTTGGTCACGCTGAGGATTTCCAGTATGGTCCTTTTCATCGCCCTGGCAGGCAAGTTTTTTACTGCCGTTTTCCTTTCTATGGGGGCAATTGATCTTGTAAATAATTTTCTGATGGGGCTTCCTTTTGGTCCGACTGGGATCATGATTATGATGCTTGTCATGGTGTTTTTGATGGGCTGCGTGATGGATTGGGTGGGCATGATCTTTATTCTCGTTCCTATCTTTACGCCGATTTTACACTCTCTTGGCATTGACCCTCTATACTTTGCCATGCTTTTCTGCGTCACGTTGCAGGTCTCTAATATGACACCACCATTTGCCTATTCCGTATTTTACTTGAAGGGGATTGCTCCTCCGGAGGTTTCCATTATGAATATGTACCTTGGCTCCATTCCATATTTTCTTACTGATTTGCTTGCGGTGATCCTGCTTATTATATTTCCATCTTTAATCCTGTGGTTGCCGTCACTAAGATTTTAGTGTCGATCCTGCCTGAATCAGGATATGATTCGTTTCATAATCCTTTTTTGGAGGTTCCATAGACAAAATGGTACTGTTAGCTTTTAATGGTAAATCCAATTACCGGGATGCATATGCAGTCCGGTTATAGGGAAAAAAAGCAAGGGGGATTGAGTCAAAAATGAATATTATCGTTTGCGTCAAACAGACATTTGATTCTGAGGCCAGAATCCTTCTCGACCCCAAAGGCCTTATTGACGAAAGTGCGGTCAAATTTATTGTTAACCCCTATGAAGAATATGCGGTAGAAGAAGCCATTGTGTTAACGGAGAAAAATGGAGGTCAGGTCACGGTAGTTTCTGCAAGTTGCCAGGATCCCTCCCAGGCGCTTCGGCAATGCCTGGCCATGGGTGCGGGCCGTGCTGTGTGGCTGGATTGCGGCCAAGCGGATTTTGCTGATTCCCATATCTATGCCGAGGCATTGGGGAAGTGGCTGAACACTCAGGATTATGACCTGATCTTTTGCGGTAAGGAGGCCATTGATGACGGGATGTCGGAATTGCCGTCCCGACTGGCCGAGATACTGGATTTGCCACAGGTTAATACGGTGTCTTCGGTTAGTATTGAGGACGGAAAAACAACCGTCAGGCGCGATATCGAGGAGGGATGCGAGGTGATAGAGTTGAATCTGCCCTGCCTTCTCTCCGCCCAAAAAGGACTGAATGACCCGCGCTATCCGTCTATGCGTCGTATCCTGCAAGCTAAAAAGGTAAGAATCGAGAGGATCACCTTGGGGGATTTGGGAGTGTCTGAAGAAGACCGGGTACCTTTTGTAAAGATAGAGGAATATCTGATCCCGCCAGCCAGACAGGGAGGAAGGATTCTGAATGGCACCCACCAGGAGGCTGTTGCTGAGTTATTGCGTGAGCTTGGAGATGAGAGAAGGGTCATTTAAGGAGTGAAGTAAATTATGTCTATTTTAGTCTTCGCGGAACAGAGGGATAAAAAACTTCGCAAAGCGGCGATAGAGGCAGTAAGCAAGGGAAGGGCCTTAGCCGAGACCCTGGGTAAAAGGGTAACGGTTTTGTTGGTTGGAGATGAGATTTCGGATCTGGTGGATGAGATTAAGAAATACGGCCCCCATGAAATCTATTTGGCTGACAGCCCGGACCTGGCACTCTATCAAACCGAAACATATGCTCGTGTGTTGGAAAAAATGGTGAAGGAGCTCAATCCCTCGCTGGTTCTCATGGCCAATTCGGTGATGGCCAGAGATCTTGCACCAAGGGTTGCCCAGAGGGTTGGTTCCGGTCTGCTGACCGATTGTGTGGATATCCGGTTGGATAACGGGGCTATATCATTTGTAAGGCCCATTTATGCTGGAAAGGCCCTGGTCCGAATGAAAATAACCACCCCTGTGCAATTCGTTACGCTGCGTGCCAATGTCTTCCCGCCTGAGGAGGCGTCAAATGAAACAGAGGTTCGGGAATTAGATGTGGCCACAGAAGTTCCCCGGGCCAAGACCCTGGAACTGGATATACCTCCGGATCAGGGTCCTGAACTGACGGGGGCGGATATTATTGTTTCCGGCGGCCGTGGGTTGGGGAATGCAAAAGGGTTTGCCCTTGTGGAAAAACTGGCCAAATTGTTCGGTGCCGCTGTTGGAGCTTCAAGGAGTGCCGTTGATGCTGGTTGGAAAGATCATCAGCATCAGGTAGGCCAGACCGGCAAGGTGGTGAGCCCTAAGCTTTATGTTGCCCTGGGAATTTCCGGTGCCATACAGCATATCGCAGGCATGGGAACGTCCAAATGCATTGTGGCGATTAACAAGGATCCGGAGGCCAATATCTTCAAGGTTGCCGACTATGGCATTGTTGGGGATCTTTATGAGGTGGTTCCCGTTATCATTGATCATATTGAAAAGCAAGGGGATCTGGAAGCGTCTTGAGTCGTTCCTTTTTCAATATCCTTAGGGCTCGCGCAAAAATAACTGGTACCTTTCCGAGTTATAGATGTTGGGGAGGCGAGCGAGCCCTTGAAAGACAAGGTAGAGGAGTCATATCATGAACAAAGTCAAGAAGATCATGGTGTCCATTGATTTTTCGGATTACTCCGCAAGAACCATGAATTATGCTGTTTCATTGGGCCGGGAGTTGGAGGCCGAATTGATCGTTGTCAACGTGATCAACCAGTCCGATATTGCTGCGATGGAAAGAGTCATCGCGGTTCACGGAGAATTCACGGTCGAAGGATTTTTGGCCAAGCAAAGAGAGGAACGTCTCAAACTGATGGATCAATTAATTGAAGTAGAGGGAATGTCGTCAGACTCTGTGAAGAAAATAATTCGCAGTGGTGTCCCCTATGTCCAACTCGTTGAAGTCGTGAAGACGGAAGGCGTTGACTTGGTGGTCATGGGCATCAAAGGCCGTACAAATCATCCCTTGGTACGGTTTGGATCGGTGGCTGAGAAGATGTTTCGGCGCTGTCCCGTACCACTCCTGAGTGTAAGGGATAAGGATTAATGGGACAAACAAATAAAGGAGAGTTACCATGTTACTTACTGATGAAGAAAAACGGATGCTGGACGGAGAATATTGCCCCGGCATCCAAAGGTCGATGGATTTATTGGTAAAACTGGGCGAATCCTTTGATGCGGAAAAACTGGTACCCATTTCATACGGACACATCGGTTACGACTTCTGTCCTGAGCCCTTCTGGGATAAAATGACAGAGGGGGTCCCACAAACGCCCCACAGGGTTACTACCCATCCCTCCTATTCCCCTGAGATCTGGAAGAAATGCGGTCTTCCCTTAGCTGACAACTGGATTGGGGAGCATGAGAGAAAACTGAAGAGATTCAAGGAGTTGGGCTGGCTTCGGACAGAGACATGCGCAGAATATCTACTCGGTATTTTTCCGAGGAAGGGTGATATAGTGCCCATGGGAGGGAGCTGCATGCAGGTCGCCAATAACAGCCTGTTCGGGGCAAAGGTGGACCGTATGGGAATTTTAGTCTCGCTTGCCGCCGCCGTCTGCGGAAGGACGCCACTGATGGGTTTGCTCATTCCTGAGAATAGGTATGCGAGTCATTTGGTTGAGCTGGATGACCTGGATGTATCCGACTGGACCATGTCAGAGTATCACTGTTTAGGCTATTACATCGGTGATCAAGTTCCCGGATTCAAGCCGGTTGCTGTCAATGGATTACCGCCAAATCTGCCCTTTGACTTTGCCCGGGCCCTGGTTATATCCATGCCCACATCAGGGGCGGTTACCTTGGCTCACATTGTGGGGACTACACCGGAGGCGTCCACCCTGGAGGCTGCTCAAGGAAAACGAAAGCTCGAAAATGTGATAAAGGTAGGAAAACGGGAAATGTCTGAGACGTGGGAAAGGTTGAATGTTTGGGATGACGATACGGTGGAGCACGTGGCTTTCGGCTGTCCTCATAGCACAATTGATGAAATCGGACGAATTGTAACACTTCTCGAAGGGAAAAAAGTCAAGACAACTCTTTTAATCGGCGCCTCGACGCCTGTGGAGGCTTTGGCCAGACGACAGGGTTGGGCCGATATTATTGAAAAGGCCGGTGGAATATTCCTTCCCGCCTGCCCATCAATTGCAAATCCATTTACTCGTGCGGATATTGCAGGAGAAAAGCAAGCAAAAAGTGCTGCCACAAACTCAGCCCGCAGTGCTCACTACATCGCCTCTGTCGGCGGTATTAAAGTCTTTTTCGGCACAGAAGAGGAATGCGTCAACGCGGCCATCTCAGGAAAGTGGAAAGGAGAAATGCCAAAATGGAAATAAGAGCGCATATGGTCAGCGCGGGGAAAGCAGAGGGAAAAGCCGTGGTGTATAACGGACCTTTTGCGTTCTTAGGCGACCTCAGCCCGGTTACCGGTAAGATCTGTATGCCCCGTCATCGGTTGGAGGGGCAAAGTCTGGTCAACAAGGTGTTTGTGTTTACCACGGGAAAGGGTTCCAGCGGCTGCGATTTTGCTGCCTGGGCAGCAAAAAAAAATGGAAGGGCACCCGCTGCCATCATTTGTCTTGAGAGTGAACCGGTGTTATCCGGCGCGGTGATAGCAACCGGTATCCCCGCCGTGGATCGCCCCGAGAAGAATGTGTTGGAACTTATCAAAACAGGGGATTATGTTAGGGTGGATGCCAATGCAGGCATTATTGAAATCAAAGGCAAATAGAGTGCCGTTATTCAAAATGACTTCCTGATATACTCAACCGCATTCCTGAATATCCGGATACTTTCCCCTTCTTCGGGTATGATTTGCTTGCGTTGATTGTTAAGGGCCTCTTTTTTTCGGTCCAGTCCGGATGGTTGGTGTAATGTAGAAGTGTTTTTTCTCTTGACTCGCCCTTTAATGGATGTCCCCCGTATCAGAATACGAAATGTCGGTGGGGAATTGCCTTTAGGACCTCCTCAGCAAACCATGAATCGGTATACGTTTCTTCGGTGATCGAGGAGACCGAAACCATACCGGATGCGGCCCAGCGGCTCTATGAGTTTGCGTTGCAGGTCGCCAGCGGTCGGTTGACCAAATGTGAGATCCTCAATTTTGAGGGGATGGAAATCCTGATCAAGGGGCCGGTAATGTAATCGAAATGGAGGAAACCGATATGACAAAATACGCCAAGAAGATCGCCCCAAACGATAATGTGGCGACGGCCGTGGCCGACTGTGCCGTCGGGGATGCGATTACCGTAAAATTTCAGGGCATTGAAAACACCTACCCATGCCGTCAGGAGATCCCCTTCGGGCATAAAATCGCCATGGCCAAAATCCACAAGGGAGAACCGGTGACAAAATACGGGGAGCCGATCGGCACCGCCTCCAAAGGGATTGAGGCCGGGGATTGGGTCCACACCCATAACCTGCGCGACGATTACCTGTGCCTGGACAAGGACGGCAACCCGCTGCCGGGGCAATAACCCCTCGGTTTTTACGGCACCCTCGACCTTTACAACAAGGGTGCGCATCCCATGGAAAAAGCGCCCGGGCCACGGCGCGTGAAAGGGTTATCAAATGTATCTGACAAGAGAAGAACAAGAGATGGCCGCCGGGGAGTATGGCGCGGGCATCGCAAAATGCATGGATATCCTCATCAAATTTGGGGAAGCCTTCGGGGCCGAGAAGATGGTGAAGATCGCCAGCGCCCACACCATGCCCAAGGAACCGCCTGAGCTTTTAAGGGAATTGACCGCCGGTGTGACGCAAACCGGGGTTTTTACCACCCTGCACCCGGTCATGTCCGCCTTTAATCCCCATCACTGGCGCAAAATGGGGATTCCCGAGGCCTTTGCGCGCCAAGAGGCCACCGCCTTTGAGCAACGGGAGGCGATCTACCGGCGCCTCAGTTTTTATCAGACCTATACGTGCCTGCCCATGCTGGTCGGGAATGTGCCCCTGAAGGGGGATTATCTGTCATGGATCGGCACCGGGGCACAGTTGATGGTCAATTCGCTTGTCGGTGCCCGCACCAACAGAGACGGCACCATGGTCAACCTGGCCTCGGCCATTACCGGGAGGTCCCCCTATATGGGGCTTTTTCTGGATGAGAATCGCCATGCCGATATGGTGGTGGAGCTGGAAGGCTTGGACCCGTATCAACTTACAGAGACCGATTTCGGCGCCATCGGATACTATGTGGGCGACAAGGCCCAGGAACGAAGCATTGTCATCAAGGGCCTCGACAGAGGCCTGGAAATCACCCACCTGAAATATCTGATGGCACCCCTTTCGACCTCGGGCGCGGTAAGTATCTGCCACATCGCCGGGGTGACCCCGGAGGCCGAGACCCTGGAAGCGGCCTTGGGGCACCGCAAACCGGCAGAGGTCCTGAGCGTCGGTCGCAAAGAAATCGAGGCAACCAAAGCATTGTACGGCGGGGATGGCCATATCGACATGGCCCTTTTCGGCTGTCCCCATTGCACAGTTCCAGAGCTCAAAAAGATGGCCTCCCTTCTGGATCAGAAAAAGCTTAAACCGAATAAACGCCTGTGGGTGGGGATGCCCTATCAGATGTATTATCTGGCCCAACAGATGGGGTATACCCAGATTGTCGAAAATGCCGGGGGCGTGATGGCAAGCTCCTGTATGGCCGCCATACCGGATGCCCCGATCCCGGAAGATGTCAAAACCATCGCAACCAACTCATTTAAGGCCGCCCATTACATCACCCGGCTCACCAAGGGGCGGGTGAAAGTCGTTATTCAAGACATGGCGGCCTGCATTCAGGCGATCACGCCGTAATGGACATAGGAGATAAAAATGAAGCTTAAAGGGAGGGTAATAAACAGCGGCAAGGTGCAGGCCGAGGCAATCGTTCTCGATGTACCCTTTTCCTTTATTGGGGATTTTGATCCGAATACCGGGGAGATCACCATCGAGGGGCATCCGCTCTCGGGAAAGAATCTGGCCAATAAAATTCTGGTCTGCCCCTCGGGTAAGGGGGGGACTATCGCCCCCTTTATCGCCTACCAGGCACAACAGAAAGGGGTTTCACCGGTGGGGATTCTTTGCCGCAAGGCAGACCCCCTCCTCTGTGAGTCTGCCCTGGCGATCAACATACCGATCCTCGATTCGTTCGACCAGGACCCCGTTACAAGCATCAGGACCGGTATGACCGTCACGATTAATCATGATACGGTTGAAATCGCGGATTGACAGTCGTTTCTTTTACATGAAAGTAGAGGGATCGCGTCTACATTCTAGAAATTCGGTCAGGATGTCGTTGATTTATTCAGGGGAAAGAGGTAAGGGGTTTTCGCTTCCGAAGATGAGCTGATAGTGTATTTGAGTAAGGCTGGGGCGCCATGACAGAAAATCTTCTCAAGGCTAAAGGTATGGTTTATGTCTGGCCATCGGAGATGCTCTTGGTAGGGTGGCTGAGTTTATGGCGCTTCATCACATAAAGTTGACCTATGGAGAGGATGGCATAGCCGACTTGCCTAAACCCGCACTTTTTACCGATGATACTCAGATAAACATTGCCATTGCTGAAACCCTCATCAGGGCCGATGAGAAGTATATAGAAACCATAATGCAGGTGGTCAAGGATGAATTCTTAAAGTGGTATCACTCCCCTGAAAACACGAGGGCGCCCGGCAGAACTTGTCTGACAGGCGTAGCCAGTATGGAAAAGGATATCCACTGGAGTGAAAGCGGGGCGGCAGACTCAAAAGGGTGCGGCTCTGCAATGCGGGCAGCCCCGATCGGATATTTTTACCAGACTAATTCGGAAAGACTGAAGCAGGTAGTCCGGACATCCGGCATCTGCACTCATGGCCATCCTGCTGCCGATTCAAAATACCTGTTTTATTTGGATAATTCAAAGGCAATGAAATATCAAATCTACAACTACCTGTATCTCTTAGGTTCTACCTGGTATTTTTTTACTTTATACCCGAAGACACGTTCCGTGGTCTTGAGAGCCATTGCCGCTTTTCTCATATTCCCGCGGCTGCTCTACTCTGC
>Ga0075121_1001045_pt1 | contig 17732 bp, 17 predicted proteins | sample AntAceMetag02UKG_FD_69793 | JGI IMG/M metagenome (GOLD analysis project Ga0075121, IMG submission 69793) | Saline lake microbial communities from Ace Lake, Antarctica - Antarctic Ace Lake Metagenome 02UKG | ecosystem: Environmental > Aquatic > Non-marine Saline and Alkaline > Saline | place... | reverse complement strand
TTATGGTGAGTGTACAATCAAAGAGGCTAAAGAATATCTCAAAAGGAATGGAATTTCAATAAGACCTATTTAGAGATGTAGTCTAATATTGAGCTCGTTGCTCTAGCTACAGCTCCTTTGTCTCCTAGCTTGCCTTTAAAGTCGTTAAGTTTTTCTTTTAAGCTAGAACAATATTCTTCATCCGACAATATTTTTTCAAGATATTCTGTTAGGTTCTTGTGGTTGAATTTATATTGGATAAGTTCGGGCATTGCCTCTTCTTTTAATATTAGATTGACCATCCCAACATGCTTTATTTTAATCATTGGTTTAAGGATTAGATAGTTAATCAATGATGTTTTATATATTACAAGGAATGGGTTGCCTATAATGGCAGCTTCAAGAGTTGCTGTTCCTGAAGCTACTACTCCAACGTGAGAGTGGTACATTGCATTGTAGGCATTATCTGTGATTATCTTAAAAGAATTAGTGATACTCTGATCTAAATATTTTTTTAAGTGTTCTGGGATTAGTAGTAGAGCGTCTAATTCGTATTTTTTTGAAATTTCGGCCAGAGATTTTTTTATTACAGGCATATGTTTTTTAAACTCATTCTCTCTTGAACCCGGCATAAGGAATACCCTTCTTTTGTTTTTATCTAGTTGGTATTTTTCTAAGAATGCATCTCCTGTTAATTCAGATTTTATTGTATCTAGAAAAGGGTGGCCTATGAATTCAACTTCAACTCCGAATTTTTTATAAAAATCTCTCTCAAATTCAAAGAATACAAACATCTTATCGACATATCTTTTTATAATATCTATTCTTTTCTCTCTCCAAGCCCAAAGTTGAGGGCTGATGTAGTATATTGTTTTTATATTGAGTTTTTTGACCTCCTTAACAAGCTTGAGGTTAAATCCTGGGTAATCTATGAATATGACAGCCTCTGGTTGTTCCTCTTTGATCTTGGCTAATATCTCATGGAATAGTTTTTTAAAGAAAGAGATTTTCTTAATAACATCAAAAAAACCGACTATTGCGTTGGATGCCAAATCATAATATATGCATACTCCAGCAGAGCGCATCTTATCTCCGCCTAATCCATAGAATTGAATCTCAGGGTCTCTATCTTTTATTTCATTGACTAGGAGATTGCCGTGGAAATCCCCTGAAGGCTCACCTGCTATAACAAATATTTTCTTCATATTAGTTGCGGGAGATTATTCGCTCTATTTTTAAAGCTGTCTCTAAGGCTAACCTTGCATCCTCTCCGGATACTTCTGGTTGAGTCCTGTTTTTGACTGCATCTACAAAGCTTCTGAGTTCAAGTTGTAGAGGCTGCTCTTTTTCTATATCTATATGTTTTTTTTTGATCTCTCCATTAACCTTACGGTATATGTTAACTTCCTGATTCTGGTAGTCTAAAGATATGTAGCAGTTTTCTTTGAAAATTCTTATTTTGCGTAAGCTATCATCGGATACACGGGAAGATGTTATATTGCACACAGTCTTATTTTTAAATGTTATCCTGGCATTTGCTATGTCGGGATGATCAGTTATTACTTTTAATCCTGTTGCTTCAATTTTCTTTATTCTAGAAGAAACAAACTGAAGGATTATATCAAGATCATGTATCATGAGATCAAGAACAACGCTAACATCTGTCGATCTTTTACTGAAAGAGCCTATTCTGTGGCATTCAATAAATTTAATTTCACCCGGAATATCCTCTATTGCAGTTAGTGCCTTGTTGAACCTCTCTACATGGCCAACCTGTAATATTCGTGAGTTTTTTTTGGCAATTGCGATCAGGCTCTCTGCATCTTTAAGCTTTATCGTAATAGGCTTCTCTACCAGCACATCTACCCCGTTACTTAGAAACTCTTTTGCTATTGAGTAATGCGTTGAGGTGGGAGTGGCTATACTTACTGCGTCTACTTTAGAGAGCCCATCTCTAAAATCGTCTGAATATTCAGCTTTTAATTCAGATGCTAGGCTACGTGCTTTTTCTAAATCAATATCTGAAAGAAAACTTACTTCTACATCGGGAATCTGAGAGTAAATCTTACTGTGAAATGTCCCTAAATGTCCTATGCCTATAACTCCAACTCTTATTTTTTTCATCTAAAGGATTATAACTAACTTATAAAGAATTGGTCAATCGGTTTATCTTTTTAGCAATTTTAAATTCTCTTGTATTAGAGCAGGTGGTTATTTTAGAATTATAGAAGTGAAAAATATTTATCTTAAAGCCATCATTGCAGCATTTGCTCTTTTTATTCTATTTCAATATTTTAATCAACAGATTAATTATCCTAAGGTAGCTTTTGTTGAAGATGTTATTGATGGAGACACCATTCTGCTCTCTAGTGGAAAGATGGTAAGACTGCTTGGCCTAAATACCCCGGAGACAAAAATGAACATAAATGGAGAGTGGAGAGAGAAAGAGAGCTTATGGGGTGAGAGAGCCTATCTTTTCAGTAAGAACAATCTTAAGAACAAGAAGATCAGGATAGAGTATGACAGAGAGAAAAAGGATAGATATGGAAGGTTACTAGGATATGTTTTTTCAGAAGATAACTTTATAAATCAGGCTTTATTAAGCGAAGGCTTAGCTGTCATAGATGTAAGGTTCCCCAATTTTAAATATCTAGACCAACTATCCTCGAGCTTTAAAGATGCTAAAGAGCGTGGAAAGGGTATCTGGTCTGATTTAAAAATAATAGGGCCTAACGATCTGTCTGAATATGACGGGGAGATAGTTGCTGTTGAAGGGGTGGTGATTGATGTTTATAATAGTGAGGAGCTTCTGTTCTTTCTTTTGCCTTCTGAGTTTAAATTTGTTATATTCAAAAAGAGTTTGCCTTCTTTAAAAATTGAAGAAATGGTTGTTTTAAAAGATGAGATTATAAGAGTATCCGGCATGGTTAAAAGATATAAAAGTTCTTATCAGATGGTGATACACCATCCTTACCAATTGGAGGTTTTAAGATGAGAGATGTTGCGGTTGTTGGCTTAGGTCCCAGCGGTATGACAGCGGCTCTCTATCTCACTCGTTCTAAGTTGGATATTCTATGTTTTGAAAAGACATCTCCTGGCGGGCAGATTGTTATGACTGATAATATAGAGAATTATCCCGGTTTTCCTGAAGGCATATCTGGATATAAGCTAGCCGAACTTTTTAAAAAGCAGCTTCAGAATTATCCAGTTGAAATAAAGAGCGAAGAAGTTATCTCTATTGAAAAAAAAGATAATCTTATCGTTAAGACCTCTTTTTTTGACTATGAGGTGTTGAGTGTTATAGTCTCAACGGGAGCGTATCCTAGAAGATTGGGCATCAAAGGAGAGGATGTTTTTATTGGTCGTGGTGTTTCATATTGTGCTACATGTGATGCTAATTTCTTTAAAGGCAAGAGAGTGGCTGTATTGGGCGGGGGTGACTCTGCTATTGAGGAGGCTATATTTCTTTCCAAGTTTGTAGAGAAACTATATTTAATACATCGTAGAGATAGGCTGAGAGCTGTGGGTGTACTTCAGGATAAGATTCTAGCTCTTACTAATGTGGAGTTTGTTTTAGATAGTGCTATAGAGGAGATAGGTGGTGATTCTAAAGTAAATTTTATTCAGGTAAAGAATTTGAAAACCGCAGATAGTAAGAGGATAGATTTAGACGGTGTTTTTATTTTTGCCGGTTATACTCCAAATACTCAGTTTTTGAAAGAGTTTTTGCAATTAGATTCAGAAGGTTATATAATTGCTGCAGATAGTTTCAAAACTTCGATAGAAGGGGTTTTTACTGCAGGTGATGTAAGGAGTAGTTCTCTTAAGCAGGTTATCTCTGCTTCTGGAGAAGGTGCTCATGCGGCGGTTAAAGTTTCGAAGTATCTAGATAAGATAAAAGGGGTCTCTTATGATTAAACATTTTAAAGGAGGGTTAATATGCAAGAAGTAAATGTAGACAACTTTAAAAGCGAAGTCTTAGAATCATCTGCTCCTGTTTTGGTCGATTTTTGGGCTCCCTGGTGTGGGCCCTGTAAAATGATCAGTCCCATACTTGAGGAAGTGGCCGTTGGTTTTGAAGGTAGGGTTAAATTTTCAAAGCTAAATGTTGATGATAATACTCAGATAGCCACTGACTATGGAATTATGAGCATACCGGCGCTAATTCTTTTTAAAGAGGGAAGGCCGACTGCTCAGATTATAGGTGTTCAATCAAAAGAAGGAATAACTAAATTTCTTGAAACCAATGCTTAAGAAGCACCGCTTAAGAGTTTTTTAAAAGATAGAAGAGCGTAGTTAAGCTATTTTCTGGAAAGCGGCAGGTGTTTTACTATCTACACGACTTATCTCTGTGTTTTTCTATTGCTTAAAATTATTATAAAGAGAGTAAAATATTATTTATTCTATTCTTTCTTTGAATATTTGATTCAGAAACAGTCTCCTCATGAATAGTATTATACTTTCTTTTCCAGCTTTTAATTTTCTCTTGACAGGGCGCCATGTTGTTTATAGAATACACTCGGTGGTATAAAGTGGAGCAAAGTGGAATATGTTTTACGGAGAATACGAACACAGTCTGGATGAAAAGGGCAGAGTGGTCTTACCGGCCAAATTCAGGCAATTAGCCAAGAAGAAGATAATCAAGAAGTTTTACCTTACACGCGGTATGGAGAAATGCCTTTTTCTTTTCCCCGAGAATGAATGGAGAGGGCAAGAGGATAAGTTTAAAGCTCTTTCTATTATGAAAAAAGACGCTCGAAGTTTTAACAGGATATATTTCTCCGGAGCAACTGAGGTAATGCCTGATTCTCAAGGCAGATTTTTAATACCATCTTATCTGAAGAATTATTCTGAAATTAAGAGGGAGCTTGTTGTCATAGGAGTCTCAAGCAGGATAGAGGTATGGGCTAAGTCTAAGTGGGATGAATTTTGTGAAACACAACTTAAGAATTTTGAAGATATAGCCGAAAAGCTTATTGAGGAATGAATACTTTATTAAAAGAGGTAATTATGGATGAGAAAAACAGAGCCGAGCATATTCCTGTTATGCTGAATGAATCTATAGATTTTATGAATCTTAAAGCAGGCGATGTTGTAGTGGATTGTACTGTTGGTATGGGTGGGCATTCAGAGAGAATATTAGAGTGCATATTGCCAGGCGGTAAGCTCATTGCAATAGATAGAGACTCTGAAGGCTTGAAGTTGGCTAAAGAGAAGCTTTCTCGATTTAAAGACAGTTTCTATATTTTTAATGACAATTTTACAAATATAAAACAGATACTCCGTTCTCTAAATATAGAGAAGGTGGATGCGGTCTTATTTGACCTAGGAATATCCTCTTACCAGCTTGAAAGCGATAGAGGATTTAGTTTTAAAAGAGATGCATTTCTAGATATGCGCATGGATACCAGGAGCAAGTTGATAGCTTACGATATAGTCAATTACTATTCCGAAAGAGAGATTTCAAGGATTTTGAAAGATTTTGGAGAAGAGAGATATCATCAACGTATTGCGCGCGGGATCGTCTTGGCTAGAAAAGAGAAAGCGATAGAGACAACCAAAGAGCTTTCAGGGGTGATCTTAAAAGCAGTGCCGCACTCTTATACAAATAAAAGGATAAGCCCCGCTACGCGAACTTTTCAAGCATTACGTATAGCGGTCAACAGAGAATTGGAGAGCATCTTTACAGCAGTTAAGGATGCGATAGATGTTTTGCTTCCAGAGGGAAGGATAGTAGTGATAAGTTTTCATTCCCTAGAGGATAGAATTATAAAACGTACTTTTAGGGATTTTCAGAAAGAGGGGCATCTGCAGTCTCTTACTTCTAAGCCGCTGATTCCTTCTCCTCTGGAAGTTGATATTAACCCTAGGTCGAGAAGCGCTAAATTGCGTGTAGGTAAAAAATGTAAAAATTCAGATCTAAACTTATTTTTGAAAATATTTATGCTATGAACAGGAGTGATGTTTTTTATCTAAAAAATATTTTTGGAGTGTTCATCCTGGCTTTAATGAGTTTTTTATATTTAGAACAGAGAATGTCTTTAATCAAAGAGAACTATTGGGAGGCAAGGTTTCAGAGTACATTAAAAGCAGAGATGGTAGCAAATGAAGAGCTTACATGTAAGATTGCGGGATTAGAGACTCCCTCTATGCTGGAGGAGAAGCTTTTGGTTTCAAAGCCTGACTTTAGTTTTGCTAAATCGGTAAGGGTGGTTAGAATTCCTTATCAGAGAATAGGTAGAGATGAAGAGGAGTATAATGTAGGCGGTAGAACATCTTTTGCTAGTGAAATTCCCTAAAAAATTTTAAGACTAAATTGCTCGATGTAAAAATTTTAAGACTCAGGTTCTTTCTTTTTTTACTTCTTGCTTTAATACTCGGGAAGTTGGTTTATCTGCAGCTAATAAAAGGAGATCAGTTTTACCAAATAGCCCTCAAACAACAGGAGAGGTATTTAATAGTCAGAGGGGAGAGAGGCAAGATTTTTGATTCTTGCGGCAGGGTTTTTGCTATGGATAGAAACATTTATTCGATATTTGCTGATCCAAGCAGGGTGTCTGATAAAAAAGCGGCTGCTATCAAAATAGCAGCTGTACTTGATATGGATTTTAAGTTAGTTTCAGAAAGATTAAATAAAGACCGCATGTTTGTGTGGCTTAAGAGAGGCTTAGAACATGATAAAGCTCGGGAGTATCTTAAAGAGATTGACTTAAGCGGAATAGGAATTAAAGTTGAGAGAAAGAGAGTATATCCCCATGATGCTCTTGCTTCTCAGGTGCTGGGCGCAGTTGACATTGACAATAGAGGTATATCCGGACTGGAGTTCCATTATAACGATATGCTAGAAGGAACTGAAGGGTATAGGCTTACTTTAGGTGATGGGAAAAATTTGACTCTAAATGGGTTCACGACGACTTATATGCCTCCCAAGAACGGCAACACATTAGTACTTACAATAGACCAGGTTTTACAACATTATGCTCAGGAAGAAGCTAGGCAAGTTTATGAGAAGTATAAAGCCAAGAGGGTTTCTATCGTTATTATGGATCCTCACAATGGAGAGATACTCTCTCTTGTAAATATTCCAGCCTTTAACCCTAATAGGATAACTGATGCGGATTTAAGCAATATGAGGAATTTTGCTATTTCAGATCTTTTTGAACCTGGTTCGGTTTTGAAAGTCATTACAGCCGCCGCTCTCTTAGATCAAGGGCTCCTAAGATTGGAGGATAAAATTTATTGTGAGAATGGAATCTATAAAATGGGTAGGAGAATATTGCATGATTATCATGCTTATGGAGATTTAGATTTTAAGTCTGTAATAGTCTATTCAAGTAATATTGGGGTGGCAAAATCAGTGATGAAGATGGATAAATATGAATTCCATGAATACTTAAGGCTTTTTGGTGTTGGTGAGCCTACAGGCGTAGATTTGCCTGGGGAGTCCGGGGGCATATTAAGGGAGCCTGGTGATTGGTCTGATTATAGTCAAGTATCTATTGCAATGGGTCAAGAAGTAGCTGTTAATTGTTTGCATCTTGGTAAGATTATGAGCATAATAGCTAATGGAGGCTATTCCGTGGAACCTCATATAGTCAAAGAGGTGAGGGATGAGAATGGGTTTAAAGTAAAAAGCATGACCCCATCTAAGGGTGAGAGGGTATTGAGCTTAGAGGCTGCAAATAAGATGCAGCTCCTATTGCAGGAAGTGGTTGAGAGCGGTACCGGCAGGCATGCTAAAAGCAGTCTTTATAGTATAGCCGGTAAGACAGGTACAGCCCAAAAGGCTAATTTAAAAGATGGTGGATATCATAAGAATAGGTACGTTGCTACATTCATGGGTTTTCTCCCAGTTGAAGATCCTAAGATTGTAATCGTTGTAACAGTAGATGAGCCGCAGCCTATACATCTTGGCGGCGTAGTATCTGCTCCGGCGTTTAAGAACATAGCAGAAAAAGCAATGTTATATTTAACGGTTTCTGAAAACAAGAGAGGGGTTTCTAATGCAGTTAAGCAGAGTTTTGTCTGGAATTGATTTTCAATCCAGGAATTTTCAAAATTTAAATTTAAAAGGAATAAGCATCGATTCTAATAAAATTCAAAGGGATTTTATGTTTTTGGCTATTAAAGGTGAAAATAGAGATGGACATGATTTTATTTATCATGCTATAGAGCGCGGGGCTTCGGTTATACTTGTAGAGGAAGGCAGGTTCAGTGAGGTTGTTTTTTCCGGAAGAGTTGTACTCATTGAAGTTAAAGATCCAAAGGCTGTTCTGGCAAAAGTAAGTTCTAATTTTTACCAGACCCCCGAAAACTTACTGTATATGGTAGGCATAACAGGGACAAACGGTAAAACTACTATAAGTTTTATTTTAGAACATATTTTTAAAAAAGCAGGATTAACTACTGGATTAATAGGTACTATCTGTTACAGGATTGGCAATAGAGAGATTCCTGCTTTTAACACAACTCCCGATGCAATCACCATTAGGAGGTATATTAGAGAGGTTGCGGATCTATCGGGAGATGCGGTATTTATGGAAACATCTTCTCATGGTCTTATCCAGGGTAGGCTTAAAGGGATAGGTTTTGATAGTGCTGTATTTACAAATTTAGATAAAGATCACCTCGATTACCATAAAGATATGGATGGTTATTATCAGGCCAAGAAGATTCTCTTCACAGAGCTCTTAAAAAAAGATGGTTTCGGAGTTATGAATTTGGATGATCCTTACGGTAGGCGGTTATATGAAGATATTTCTCAAGAAAAAGTGAGTTATGGATTTTCAAAAGATGCAGACATAGCAGTTTTAGATCACAAGCTGGATATTAAAGGCACCTCTCTTAGAGTTAAAATTTTTGGAGAAGTATTCAGTTTCAATACCCCCATGATCGGTATTCACAACATATACAATATCTTAGCAGCTATTGGTGTGGCCATAAGGTATGGATTGGATAAAGAATTGGTCGTCAATGCGATAGAATCTTTTAAGGGTGTTAGAGGGAGACTGGAAAGAGTGTTTGGGTCTTCTGAAGTCAAGGTTTTCATTGATTATGCCCATACTCCAAAAGCATTAGAAGAGATGCTTAAGTTGTTCAAGAGTTTAAAGAAAAACAATCTCTGGGTTGTCTTTGGTTGCGGCGGAGATAGGTATAAGGATAAGAGGTCTCAAATGGGACGTATTGCCTCTAGTCTGGCAGATAAGATTATAGTCACAACGGATAATCCCAGAAGTGAGAACCCGCTCAATATTATAGAAGATATAAAAAAAGGATTGGGTCAATTAGGTTCCGATTGCTGTATAGTCCCTGACAGAAAAGAGGCTATAGAGAAAGCGGTATATGAGTCACAGAAAAACGACATAGTGCTTATAGCCGGCAAAGGTCATGAAAAGTATCAGTTGGTAGATAATCTGGTTATTCCTTTTGACGATAAAGAGGTAGCTAAAAAAGCTTTAGCTATGAGGATTATGGAAAGAATGGCAAATGTCTGAATTGCCCTGCTCAGAGATCAGAGAATGTTTAAGCACCTTTCTATTAGATATAAATAAAGAGAGTTTGCCTGCTGTCGGTTTTTCAATTGATAGCAGAACTATTCAGCCAGGTGAAATATTTATTGCACTTAAGGGTCTGAACTTTGATGGCCATAGCTTTATAGATGAGGCTGTCTCAAAAGGGGCGCAGGGGGTAATATATCAAGATGATAGCGCGATCAGCGATCTAAAGAAGAGCGGCAGGTCATCTCTTTTTAAAGTCAGTGATTCTTATGATTTTATATATCAACTGGCAAGATATAAAAGAAGTAAGTTTAGATTTCCTATAATTGCAGTTACAGGCAGTAATGGTAAGACAACAGTCAAAGAGCTTACAGCTGCATTTTTAAATTCCAAATTTTCTACTTACAAGAATTATCTTAATCAGAACAATATTCTAGGACTCTCTTTAAATATTCTCAACTGTAATATTGATTATGATTATGCAGTTTTTGAAATAGGGATCTCAAGAGAGGGTGAGATGGACATGCTTCTGGACGTATTAAAGCCTGACCATGGTCTGATTACCAATATATCTTCAACTCATCTTGAATTTTTGAAAAATGAGGAGAATGTTTTTAACGAGAAAATAAAGCTTTTTGAATTTTTAAAAAAAGGAGCGCTTGCCCTCTATTCTAAAGATCAAAATTGTTTTAAAAATTTAAATAGTAGGGTAGGAGCTGGTCTTAGGTTTAAAACGTTTGGTTTTAAAGAAGATAACGATTGCTGGTTAAGGGTAGACAAGGTACATGTAGATGGTCTTAAGTTGAATTATAGGGGTAATCTTAGTTTAAGCTCAAATTTGCTGGGATATAAAAACGGTTTCAATATATCTGCAGCAATCTTGATTGCGATGGAGTTTGGCGTAGGTCTAGATTCTATCGCCAGAGTTTTATCTGAATTCAAACCCTTGAGCGGTAGAATGAGCTATGAAAAGTTTTTCAATGTCGATATCATAGATGATAGCTATAATTCTAGCCCTCAGGCTTTAGCTGCAGCTTTAGATTTTATTTCAAGCTTAAATTATAGTGGATTGAAGTTTGCAGTATTATCTGATATGTCAGAGTTAGGCAGAGTCTCAGAGAAAAAACATTTAGAGATTGGAATTTTTGCGGCTAATTTAGATATTGATTATTATTTCTGTTACGGTTCTGATATAGAATTTTTTATTAAAGGACTTAAGAGCGGAGGCTTTCCCGAGGAGCGGATTTTTCTTTTGGACCAGCAGGGTTTAGTAGAAGACCTCACAGCAATTATCAAGAGTTCTAAAGAGAGTTCTATGTTGTTTTTTAAAGCTTCTCATGACATGCATATTGATGATATTATTAAAAGAGTCAAAGAGAGAATTGTTTAAAAATGTTCTATAGAATAATTTATCCTTTAAAAGATATTTTTTTTGGTTTTAATCTTTTTCAGTATATTACTTTTCGTTCAATAATTGCATCTGGATGTTCTTTTTTTATTTTCGTTCTCTTCTATCCAAAGTTTGTGCAGTATCTGATTAAAAGAGGTTTGGTTGAAAGTGTAAAAAGAGAGAAATGTGAAAAGCTCTATAAGTACCATGCTCACAAGGAAGGTGTTCCTACTTCAGGCGGTATCCTGATAATATTCTCAACCGTTATTGCCACTCTGGTTTTTGGAGACGTCTTAAATCATTATGTACAGATTGCCTTGCTGGCTTTTCTCTCCTTGGGAGCCTTGGGTTACTGGGATGATATATCTAAAATTAAGAATCAGAAGAGAGGAATATCGAGAAAATCTAAGATATTAATTCAATCCTTGGTAGGTGCTATTGTTGGAGGTTATCTTTATCTAAGATCGGATTATAGTACGGTATTAGAGATTCCTTTTTTAAAAGATTTTGTTTTTAATATCGGTATTCTATATATCTTTTTTGTGATACTTGTTATCGTAGCCACCTCTAATGCTGTAAATCTTACCGATGGTCTAGATGGTTTAGCTGTCGGATCTGTCATAATAGCAGCAATTGCTTTTGCGATAATGGCATATCTTGCTGGCCATTTTAAGTTGAGTCACTATCTTTTAATATCTTATGTAGAGGGATCTGGAGAACTTGCTGTATTTCTATCTGCATTGGTAGGAGCTTGCTTTGGTTTTCTTTGGTACAATGCCTATCCGGCTGATATTTTTATGGGTGATAGCGGCTCTATGGCTTTAGGAGGTGCTATAGCTACTGTTGCAGTAGTTATTAAAAAAGAGCTCCTTTTGCTGATAATAGGAGGTCTTTTTGTAATTGAGACTATCTCTGTTTTAATTCAAGTCTTAAGTTTTAAAACGCGGGGCAAGAGGGTCTTTTATTTTGCTCCAATACATCATCATTTTCAGATTAAAGGGTGGGCGGAGCCTAAAATAATAGTTCGTTTCTGGATTATATCTATTCTTTTTGCTCTTTTGAGCTTGCTCACTTTGAAGTTGAGATGAAATGGATAATATTTTCTGCGTAGTAGGCCTGGGTGAGAGCGGATATGCTGCTGCTCAGCTATTGAAGAGAAAAGGTTTCCGTGTTAAGGTAACTGAATCTTCAGACAACAGAGAGCTGAAAAAAAAGGCTTCCTATCTCTTGGAATCTGATGTTGATGTAGAGCTGGGGGCGCATAATGAGGATTTTTATAGAGATGCTGCGCTATATATACTCTCACCTTCTATCGACAGCAGTAATCCGGTTTTAAAATATGCCAAGAGTCATAATATTCCTGCGATATCAGAGATAGAGCTTGCCTGGATGTACTCTCCGGCTAAAGTTATTGCAATAACCGGGACAAATGGCAAAACATCAGTCTCGACCTATACTCATAGAATTTTAAATAAAATGGGCTTTTCAGCTGTTCTTGCAGGCAATATAGGTATTCCATTTTCTTCCTTAGTATTAGATCTGGATAAAGATGATTTAGTTGTTTTGGAGCTTAGCTCTTTTCAGCTTGAATATACAGTCAATTTTCATCCTTACATAGCTGTTCTTTTAAATATTTCTCAGGATCATTTAGATAGACACAAGAGTATGGATAATTATTTAGGAGCAAAGTTTAAGATTTTTTCTAATCAGAGTCCAGATGATATTGCAATAGTTGATCTAGCTCAGAAAATGATTAGAGAGAGGGGTAATTCGATTTTGGCAAAACTTGTAGATATTTCAGCTTTTAAATCCTCCAAGATGAGTCAGAACCAAAAAGTAGTCTACCTTATAATGAAAGCTCTTGGGTTAGAAGGCAGGCAGCTGCTCTCTGAGATTAAGAAACTGAAGAATCTGAGTCATAGGAGAGAGAACCTTGGTTGTGTAGTTGGAGTAAGATTTATAAACGATTCTAAGGCTACAAATCCTCATGCTACCAAATGGGCTTTGAGTAATATTGATTCCGATGTGGTTCTTATTGCAGGCGGAAGAGATAAAGGTACTAATTTTAGAATAGTTAAAGATGAAGTTTCAAGCAGAGTTAAAGCTTTAGTATTAATAGGCGAGGCAAAAGAGAAGATAGCCAGCGCAATAGGCGGCTTTGTCGAAGTTGTAAAGTTTGCTGACGATTTAGAAGATGCTATTAATATATCACTAAGGGAGGCATCTTCTGGCGATACAGTCTTGCTCTCTCCTATGTGTTCTAGTTTTGACATGTTTAAGAGTTATGAGGAGAGAGGTAATTTGTTTAAAAGAATAGTAAGAGATTTACAGAGATGCAAAAATTAAAATGGAGAGTCATTCTTTTAAGTTTTATTTTAATATCTGTCGGGGCCGTATTTCTTTATAGTTCTTCAGGCATATATTCTGAGATGGTCTTTGAAGATAGTTTCTATTACTTAAAACGTCAATTGCTGTTCATGCTTCTAGGCTTAATAACTTCCATAATCGTCTATAAAGTAGACCTCAATAAAGTTGCAGGTCATAGCAGAGGGCTTCTCTTTTTTGGGTTAGCAATGCTTGTATCTGTTCTTCTGTTCGGCATACGTGCTGGCGGTGCTCAAAGATGGTTTAGGTTAGGTAGTTTTGGTATTCAGCCTATAGAGTTTGTGAGGATAATATATATAATCTATCTGGCAGCATTTTTAGAAAGAAAGAGATACCTTTATAAGAATTTTAGCAGAGTATGTTTGCCGGTTTACTCTATTACCGCTATTTTAATGTTGCTTCTGATACTACAGCCTGATTTCGGGAATGCTATCTTTATAGCTTTAATCAGCATCTCTATGCTCTACTTTACTGGAATTCCTTTTAAGTTTTTTTTCTGCACCCTTTTAGGGGCCATACCCTTTATTTCTATAGCATTTTGGAGGCTGCCTTATTTAAAATTAAGAGTATTGGGGTTTCTTGCTCCCTGGCGTCATCCTGAGAGCATAGGTTTTCAGTTAATACAATCTTTTATAGCTATAGGCTCAGGCAGATTATTTGGTCATGGACTAGGCTTATCGCGCCAGAAGCTCTTCTATCTTCCTCAAGCACATAATGATTTTATATTTTCAATCGTTGCAGAAGAGCTTGGTTTTTTAGGAGCATTGTCCCTGCTTTTAGTTTATGTTTTTTTGATTTGGAATTTTATTTCTATTTTGAGTAGAATAGGAGGGTTATTTAAAAGATTACTGCTTACAGGATTGATTATTTCTTTTAGTTATCAAGTAGCTATTAACATTGGAGTCTGCTTAGGGTTGTTGCCGACCAAAGGCTGCCCTCTTCCTTTCATAAGCTATGGCGGCTCCTCTATGATAGCGAATATGGTTCTAGTCGGGTTGATTTTAAATATAGCTAAGAGCGGATCTAGTTTTAGTGAATAATATTTTGTATCGTCTGTTTTAAGCAGTAGGTTGGAAGTTATTTATGAATAGAGAGAGTGTTTTTTTATTTACAGGAGGCAGCGGTGGACATGTCTATCCGGCTCTAGTCTTAAAAGAAGATTTAGAGTCTCAGGGTTATAGGACGATTTTATTTGTAAGTAACTTTTCTAATTTTAAAGCGGAGCCAGGGATTAGAAGTTTTAAGGTGTCTAAGTCAAAACCATTGGCTTTGATTCAGTCTCTCTATATGTTTAACCATCTCTTGATGCTCTTTATTTTAAGGAAGACCAGGATTGCTGTAGGATTTGGCGGGTATTATTCATTAGCTGGAATAGTAGCTGCAAAGGTTCTTAGGAGGAAGACTTTTATATATGAGCCCAACATGGCACTGGGGCGGGCTAATAAAATACTAGCTTATTTTATAGACAGGATTTTAGTCTTATGGCCGGAGATATCCTTAAAACCCGAGCTAGAGCCTAAGATTAGAAGAATAATGCCTTTGATAAAAAAAAGGAGCAGTGTAGTTGTAAAAGATAAGCGAGGTCTATTCTCTGTTCTGTTTGCAGGCGGTAGCTCTGGCTCAATGTTTTTAAACAATCTTTTTACAGAGATTATTCAAAGCGATTTCTTTAAAGGCCAAGACTTAAAGCTTGTTCTTATAGCAGGAGATAAGTTTTATCATAAAGTCAAAGAGAGGGTTGATAGTTTACATATTAGCAGCAATATTAATGTGGAAGTTTATGGTTTTCGCAACGATGTAGAAATTTTTATTGATGAATTTGATTTTCTTATTTCCCGTGCCGGAGCTCAGGTGATAGTTGAATCAATTTTCTCTGAGATTCCAACGCTCTATATTCCTTATCCTTATGCTGGTGAACATCAGCTTCAGAATGCGAGGAATATACTGAGTAAAAGATGTTGTTTTATTATCAGGCAGGAGTTGGCAGATGTGAAAGCTGTTGTTAGGTTTATAAAATATCTGGCAAGAAATAGGGAGAGTTTAAATCGGACAAAAGATAGATTACGGCAGCTTAAGGATGATTTCAAAAAAGCGGATAGGTCTATTGATATTATTTTAAAATGAATAGGGATATTTCTTATTATCTAATTGGTATCTGCGGTATAGGCATGAGCTCACTGGCCCAGCTTATCCAAAGCAGAGGTTTTAAGGTCCGAGGTTCCGATGCAAATCCTGATATTCAAATAAAAAGAAAGCTGAACTCCTTAGGTATTGAAGTATATCCTCTTCATAAAGCCGGGAGGATTAGAGAAGGAGACATAGTTGTCTATTCAACAGCTGTAGGGAAGAGCAATCCTGAGTATATCGAAGCCAAAGAGAAGAAGTGTGTTCTGCTGCACAGGACATCTGCTTTGGTTGAGATGTTAAAGGGCAGGAAATCTATTGCTGTTACAGGGACCCATGGTAAGACGACAATGACGTATCTTCTTGCTTCTGTTTTAAGAAACTATGGTTTTGATTCGGGAATGATTTTAGGAGGTATATCAAAAGAGATAAATAATAATTTTATTTTCTCCGATTCAAGTTATATTTTGGAATTAGATGAGAGTGATAGGAGTTTTAAGGTTCTAGATCCTGACTTAAAAGTATTTACCAGCTTGGATAATGACCATCTTGAGTTTTACAATAATGATTTCTCTGAGTTAAAAGAAGAGTTTAGGCGCTATATGCAAAAAGAAGGAACTAATATTATATCCGCAGACGATGATTATTTAGTAGATCTGGCAAAGTTAAGCTCTGTGAAGTATTTTAGTTTTGGATTTAGATCCAACGCTGATTATAGAGGTGAATTAGTAGATAAAGGAGATTTTTTCTCAAAGATAAAACTTTATAAAAACGGTAGCTTTATAACCGAATATACCGTTCCTCTTATAGGCTATAAGAATGCATCTAGTAGTTTAGCGGTATTTGCTCTTGCCGATATTTTAAAATTAGATCTTCTAAAGATTGCAGAATCTTTTTCAGGTCTCTGCGGTATTGAGAGAAGGTATGATCTAAAGTTTTGTTCTAGAGCTGTAACTCTTATGGAAGATTATGCCCACCACCCTAAGGAGATAGAGGAAGCGATAAGGACAGCTAGGGAATATTTAAAACCACTGAGGGTTTTGGTTGTTTTTCAGCCTCATAGGTATACGAGAACAAAGATGCTCTGGGATGATTATAAGACCTGCTTTAAAGGCGGGGATAAGGTCTACATCAGTGATATCTATTCAGCCTTTGAAGATGTTGTTCCCAGTATAAATTCTAAGATGCTGGTTGAGAATATAGGGTCTTCCAATGTTAAGTATGCTAAGATGGATGAGCTTATAGACCTATTGCTGAATGAAGTTAGGGAGGGTGATATTATTCTTATCTTAGGTGCTGGGGATATAAATAAGATTTCGGAGAGATTAGGTGAAGGATTGTTGAATGTTAGATAGCACTATTTTTGATGGCTACGGGTATTCACTAAGCCCTGCTTTTTTGCTTGAAATTTCAACACTAGAAGAGCTGAAGGATGCTATTTTAGATTTAAATAGTAAATATTTAAGATATAGAGTTTTTGGGAGATTAAAAAATGTAGTCTTTGCTAGTCAGCGGAGTGATATAGGTGTTCTAAAGTTAAGCGGAGCTATCTTTAAAAAGATTAAAAGAGAGGGAGATATTTTGAATATTGGAGCAGGGGTAGATATTTCTGAGTTAATGAGATTCTCTATAGATAATTCAATCGGAGGGTTAGAGTATATGGTTGGCATCCCTGCTACTATAGCCGGAGCAGCCGTTGGAAATTCGGGAGCTTTTGGAAGAGAGATTTTTGAGAACATAGTTCAGGTTGAATGCTTAAATACCAAAGGAGAATTATTGATTTTAAATCGCGAAGAGATAGATTTTAAATATCGAAGTTCTAATTTGGAAAGTTTTATTCTGACCAAAGTGTTTTTGAAGATTACTCTGGGGGCTAAGGCAGAGATAAAAGAAAACATGAGAGTTTATATAAAGAAGCGGTTTAATACCCAAGATGCAAGAGGTCTTTCCTGCGGTTGTTTTTTTAAAAATCACCCAGAACATAAGGCAGCTATTCTAATAGACTCTCTGGGTCTTAAAGGCTACAGGAGGGGCGGAGCAGTTGTATCTGACAAGCATGCCAATTTTTTAATCAGCCTAGATAATAGCTCTTCTGAAGATATTCTGTCATTGAAAGATGTCTTGCAGAGAAGAGTTTGGAAAGATAAGAGAGTTTGGTTAATGCCTGAAGTTGAACTGATATGGTAGTAGATTTAAAAAAATACAGGATTGGAGTTTTAAGAGGAGGGCCTTCTTCGGAGCGGGAGATATCCTTGCTTTCAGGGGAGTCAATTTTAGAGATTTTAGAAGAGAGAGGTTTTGAAGTTATAGATATTATAGTTCCAGAGAGAAAAGATAGGCAGTATTTAAAAAGTTGG
>Ga0075121_1001037_pt1 | contig 17830 bp, 15 predicted proteins | sample AntAceMetag02UKG_FD_69793 | JGI IMG/M metagenome (GOLD analysis project Ga0075121, IMG submission 69793) | Saline lake microbial communities from Ace Lake, Antarctica - Antarctic Ace Lake Metagenome 02UKG | ecosystem: Environmental > Aquatic > Non-marine Saline and Alkaline > Saline | place... | reverse complement strand
CAAAAGGAAAAAATACTGCAAAAGCAAGAAGAACGGCAAACACCGCACCAGAAGCGCCCAGGAGAATTACTACATAATTTCCTGTCCAAACATATACCGCAAAGGAGAAAACCCCTGCCAGCAATCCAGTCACAAGGTAAAAAAGGAGAAATTCCCAGCTCCCAATTCGTTTCTCAACCTGAGAACCAAAGAAAAATAGTCCCAGCATGTTAAAAAGCAGGTGAGTTATATTTGAGTGGAAAAACATATAGGTAAGAAATTGCCAATAGTAATGCTTTTCAATGATAAATATTGGAATCAACGACCCATAATAGATTATCTTCGAATTTGATGAGCTGAGAAAAAACAGGACTACATTTATTCCAATAAGAATAAGTGTCATATTATAAAAAGTATAGGGAAACTTCTTGCGTAAAATACTGGTATTCATAGAATTAAACATACGTAATTATATTGATGTCGTCAATATTTTACAAAAAACTTTGAATCAACTGAATAATTTCTTCTCTTGCAGAACAAGCGGGAAAAATATTTAAAACTTCCTCCATAGCCTCTTTAAGCAAATTCTCACCTATTGCAGCAGCCTTATCCAACGCACCTGAAGCAGTAATCATGCCTATAGCTTCCCCAATCTCTCTGTCCGCTGAATCAACTCCCGCTTTCCGGGCAGCAGAAAAAAGCCGGGCTATATGTTTACTGTCATCAGGCTGCATATTCACATGAAGTATTACCGGCAGGCTTTTTTTGCCTTCAACAATATCATCGCCTTTGCGTTTTCCGGGGTTACCGGTGTTGAGATTCTGAACATCATCCCGAATTTGAAACCCAACACCAATTTTTTCTGCAATCCTGCCGCTGCTGATTATCTGCTCTGCTGAACCTCCAGCAAGAGATGCTCCCAATTCTGCGCTCAAACCTGCAAGGCATCCCGTTTTGAAACGGCACATTTGCAAATATTCCTGAACAGAAGGAAATAAATCAGGATTCCTATGCCAAACAATATCAAGCCCCTGACCAAAGTGAACCCTTCTCAGGTACTTAGCATAAATATGGTAAGCTGATAGTTTTTGTTCTGAGGAGAGCGGTGCTGAATCAATACAAACTGTCGGTAAATAGTAGAGAAGATTTCCTGCGTTGATAGATAAATCCAGGCCGTATTTTATATGTACCGCCGTATCACCACGGCGCCAGTCAGAATTATCTTCAATATCGTCTATTATCAGACTTCCCGTATGAGGAAGCTCAACTATCGGGGTAAGAGAGTAGGCTGAATTGGCAGTATCAGTACCGCCGACAGCTTCAGCTATCATAACGAGTAAAAGAGGACGCCAACGCTTACCTCCCCGGCTAATCAAGTCTGTGGCTGGCTGGCACATTTCTCTGTAATATTCCAGAGTAGGCTCACTGATGTCATCACCCGCAACTGTATTAACCCAGACAGAGTCAATTACTTCCGGAAGTATCGTTCTTAACTGTTTTTCAATTCGATCTGTTCGTTTTCGCATAACCAAAGAATACCTGTTGCTACAGGATTGTCAATATGGCTGGTGATAGCTGGTGTGCAGATTTTTCTCAACAACCCCATGATTTGCAATTATTGCTCAGGTACCTATTAAAATAAAAAAACAAACCGGCTTTTAAAGCATAATTTTACAGATCTTTTCCAAAAAAACTTGGCACGGTATATGCTGTATAACATACAAAGCAGTCAGGGTATTTTTCATACCTCCTTTATGAAAGTTTTTGATTACTAATTTAACTGTAGAATTGATGCAATTTTATCAAAAACTTAAAAGGCAATTTTAAAAAATTGCCTCTGATCCCTCCTTTTTAACCCATTGGCCGGGCAGCAAGTTCACTTCCCTTTATTTGTTGTCCGGCCGCTTTTTATTACAAACCGGGCATTAATAGGCATTTTGTCTCGTACTTATTCCAATCATATTTACTATTTTTTCATTTTCATTAATTTCGTAAAATACTCTGTAATTTCCTATCCTATATCTCCATGTTTCAGGAATATAGTTCTTTAGTTTTTTTATATTACTCCCATAGTGGGGCTCGACTTTAAACTGAGGATATGCACTTGTCAATAATTTATTCTCAATTAATGTTTTATCTCTCCCTCGTATTTTTTCTAAATTCCTTAAATAATTATCAGTTTCAAAAACCCTATACTCATTCAAATAAAACGTCCTCTTTTATTTGCTGCATCAGCACTTCCATTTTTTAATGATCTAATTAATTTTTCATCATTTAAAATGTTTTCCATTTCAAAATCATCTACATAATCTATCTCTTCAATATACTTTAAGGTTGCTGTTTCAATATAGTTTGACAGTGGACGATTGTCGGCTATTGCATGGTTTTTAATAATATTGTAACTAATATCATCTAATCGCAAAGTTACAGTTTTTGGCATAAGTAAAACACCTCCTGAATATAAATTATTCTTTATTATTCTAATATAGTCTTTTAGTAGTTTATTGTCAATTTCAAATATTAAATGTGTTCCTTATCTGCGGTTGACAGGGATTATAACTTATCCTACCCTGGAGATACTCCTGAACTTTCTGATCTCGCTCATCACCTACTTGAGAATTCAGCTGCTTTCTCAATTTTATTTAATCCCTTCCCAATCTTTTTATTCCATATATTTTTCATTCCCCCAGAGCTAATCTTCCACCGGAGGTTCTCTTTTTGATTCCTAAAATAGTTTCCAATTCCCAATTGTGTGAACACGCAACTTCAAAATTTTGAATTTGCAAGGTATTCGCTGTTGAATGACTATAGCTAAAATTAATCTTCTCCCATTAATCTTCTCCCTATAATCTTATAAATCTTTTCTTTATCTCTTTTACCAATTCCCCAAACTTCAATTATTTCGATCTCTTTGGGAGTTATAAGCCTATAGACAATTCTATATTTCTTTTTTGCTACATATAATTTAAAAAATCCACTGAGATCAATATTAAATTTATTCCCAAGTTGTTCTCCTAATAAAGGGTTCTTTGCTAATTCCTCAATTTTCTTATTAACAACTTTCTTGATACTACCATCCAGGTTTTTATAATCTTTGGCTGCTTCCGAAATAAACTCGATTTTATATGTCATGAGTCTTCTCTTACTTTTTCCCATGATATATTTGTTTCCGGGTTATAATCCTTTAACCGATAATCTAACAGAGACTTGATTTCAAATTGGTCAAAGACATCTTCAAGATTCCTTAAGAATTCATATTCTTCAAAAGGTACCATCACCGCTTCCATATTGTTATTTTTTAGAATATACAGAGCCTCTCCGGAGCTGGATAATTCACGTACTTTCTTTGTTAGTTCTTTCTGTAGTTTTGTAATAGGAATTATTTGACTAGAATCTAATAACATAATAGTTAATCCTCCTTACTAAGTATTATACTATATACTATTCTACGTAGTCAACTTTGTTTAAGTATTTCCGTTCTTATTCAATTTTTAGTAATCCCGAACAGGAAGATAACGACTTAAATGAGCTGCAATGCATATTGTGGCGTGTGTTTTTGCTCCCTCGCAAAAACCATGACAACTAGCATTGTCTGCTCCTTTTTATGAAAAGGGAAACATAATGACACTTTCATGCTGTAAAATGCCCATATTTTCATTACATTACCTACAAATAACTTGTATCTCATTTCCCAATATAATGGCAATATGGTAAAACGTACTGGGAATCGTAATTCAACATCTTGTCACTAAATTGGCCATAGTTTTTCATCAAACTCTTTTTTTAATCTATTACTTATTTCCTCGAGTTTTGTAATTTCAACTGAATTATTCCCCAACTTAGGATTAGTTGCATAAAGGTATAAACGCTTTGCATTTTTTCTGTTAATTTCTAAAAAATTTTCATTCTCGCGAATATGTAAAATAATATCTCGCATTCGAATGGTTTCCAAACATGATCCATCAAGATTCTGCAAATGCTTTTTGGCTGCAACCCTTGCTCCACGATCATCTGAAATAAAATACTCAAATCCCATAGCATAAGCCATTGCCATTGATTTTACTTCTCCGGCATTTCGATCTCTTTTCTTCGATAAATCTACGTCCATTTCTCTAGCAAGAAGTTGCACAGTTGAGTTATATTCTATAAATTCATCTTCTTCCAAGCTAGTAATACTCATTACCGTAATTTCTTCTTCATCAACCATTTGATTAAATTGATCAAGTGCAGGTCCTCTAAAAATCAACTCTTCTTGAACCAAATATTCATGAATGAATAAATTACCCCCAAAACTAGTTAAAAATTTTCTCAAAAGACTATCGCTTCGATATCCGCCTAATTTTTGAATTATATCAGTGTCAATAAATGAGTTACTAATCTTCTTCGTCATAGTCTTCCTCTACTTCTGGATTTTCAGAAGCATAGCGCAGGAATTCATGCATATCGAAATTATCATCAAAAACTTCATATTCTTCAGGAGTTTTTTGAAGCAATTCAAGCCTTTCTTTGAGTTCTTCAAATGTGCTAAGCTCCTGTTCATATAAAATTATAGCCTTATTTACATACCCTCCGAGTCTCTTCTCCCTCGAGACTTCTAAGTTGCGTCTACAACATTCATACCTATCAGAAATTACTTTTATTGTTTCACTATCATATTTCAATAAAGTCTGAATAATACTATCATCTTCTAATATTCCTATTTCAATAAAGCGTTTAACAATGGTTTTAAAAGGCACTAGAAATATATCTGATAATAATACTGCTTTTGTTAGATAATCATATGTTTGTGGTAATTCATTGAATTTTTCCTGAAGTTGCTTTTTACCTACCAACAATTCTGCTGCAAATCTATTGGCTATAGCATCAGCTTTTTTCAACTCTTCTCCAAATTCCTTATGATCAACATACTCTGTCATCAAATTAGCAGTTACAATTTCAAATTTAACTTTAGCTATATCCAATGAATGAGCTAATTCGTGTGCACCTGCAAATATTTGCTTTTCAAAAGCTATAGAGCTATTTATTATGAAATAATGTTTTTCATTTTTGGATACATATATACCCCAAAGATTTTCTTTTTCAAAAGGATAAAATATTAGTGTACCTACCTTTTCAAGAAGTTCAAAAATTTCATCTTTTAGAGGTCCAGAGGCATTAAATGAGTATTCTTGTTTCATAAGTGCAACATCGGCATTTATCTGTCGTAGAATTTCTGACGTTATATGTTTATTTGAGTAATCCATGTGCCGCCAACTCCTCTTCCATCGTTGAAAGATTACTAATTAACGACAAAATAAAATCTGCTGTTTCGTTATTATCTATAGTTCCATACAGATGTATAGCTTCTAATTCTTTTTCATCAACTGTTTTATTTCCATCAATAATATCTTCAATTGAAATTTTAAGAAATTCTGAGATAGCAACTAACTCTTGTATTTTAATAGCTTTCTTTCCTTTTATAATCTTATTAACGACTTGCTTAGAAGCCCCTAAACCTTCTGCTAAATCTACTTGAGTCTTGTTTTGTTCATTTAAATTGAAAAGAATATTTGTTCCTATTTGTTTAATGTCCATATACTCACTCCTCAAAATGTTCTTTATCAGCCAATGAAAGTTAACATAATGTTAACTTTCATCTTCGTTAGTTCTAATTTACATCGTTTTGATAGATTAATCAATAATTTTCTTCTAATTCAAATAAAAGTAAATGTTTTATTTACTCCATAGGTAGATAACGATAATTGAATTTTACTTATTACGTTCTATTCCCGTTTGCACATTGCGGCAACTTCCTAAGAAGCTTCTCTTTTTGATATAAAAAGTTTTCAATTCCAGATTGTGTAAATACGCAATTTTGAGGTGTTGACTTAGGAAAAACATTTTCCCCAGATATTCAACATTCTCTTTGAATAGTTTCAGTTCTAAAGATGACTATAACTCCTGAGTATGCTGAAAATAAGCGGGATATTGAATAAAAAGCCGATTTTTCGCAGTACATCCACTCGATTCAACTCATATACAAAGTTTATTTCTTATATCTTAGTGCAATTACTTTCTGATAGCAAGAATACTACTTAATAACTTAATATACCGAATTTTAGATAGATATCACCTAAGGAGTCCAACAGACTCCTCGATATGTCTCTTATTATGAGGTTGTGTATGACAGTGGTCTGAAAACGCATTTAAACAGACTCCTGTCTGTGATATACTGCCGCATGGCAAAGAAAACCGGAACTAATTCACGATCACAACCAGATTATTACTCTTTAAAGGCAAAAAAAGAGGGGTATCCAGCACGCTCTGTGTATAAGCTGGAAGAGATACAACAGAAATTTACTATTATTCGTCCGGGAAATACTGTACTTGATATCGGAGCGGCACCCGGAAGCTGGACACTCTATACTCACCGAGAACTACTGAAAGGAAAAGGGCGAATTGTTTCTGTTGACCTTAAACCCCTTTCGCTTAATCCCATACCGAATAATGTTACCCTGTTTACCGGAGATGCCTTCACCCCTGAAATGCTGAAAGAGTTGGGAAAGCTTGGTCCCTATAATGCGATAATCAGTGATGCGGCTCCCTCTACAACCGGAGCAAGAACAGTTGACTGCCTAAGGTCACAAAATCTTGCCGAAGCAATTATCAATATTATTCCAACACACCTAAAACCCGGGGGCAGTCTGGTTATAAAGATTTTCCAGGGCGGCGGTGAACAGGATATTCTTTTTGCCATGAAAAAAAACTTTACTAAAGTTAAAACTTTAAAACCGCAGGCTTGTAGAAAAGATTCCTTTGAGTTGTTTCTTATTGGAACCGGGAAAAAATAGTAGATTGAAACTTTGATATTCAGTTAGAGAAGTTTAGTTATTGGATATACAAGGAGAGCTTAGTGAAAAACCAAATCTTTGAAAATTCAGCATTGCTTATTGTTGATGTCCAGAACGATTTTTGTCCTGGCGGAGCGTTAGCAGTTCCAGATGGTGATTCCATAATTCCAGTAATAAATTCTCTCTGCAGCCAGTTTCGTTTGGTTGTTGCTACACAGGATTGGCACCCGAAAGGACATATCTCATTTGCATCCACTCACCCCGGAAAACAGGTGTACGACACTATCCCCTGGAACAACGATCATCAGGTACTTTGGCAGGATCACTGTATTGCAGGTTCTTCCGGTTCAGCTTTTCACCCTGCTTTAGATACTGATCTCTGCAGCATGATTATCCGTAAAGGTACAACTGCAGAAATGGACTCATATTCCGCCTTTTTTGAGAATGATCACACCACCCCCACCGGTCTTGCCGGATACTTGGAGACACAAAATATTTCTTCGGTAGTGCTCTGCGGCCTTGCAACTGATTACTGCATATACTACTCCGCTATTGATGCAGTTAATCTTGGATTCTCTGTCTCCATCCTTCAAGATGGGGTTCGTGGGGTAAATATACCTGAAGGTAGTATTGTTTCAGCAATTTCAGACATGAAGCGGCAGGGGATAAAATTCATTTAACAAACAAACGACCCAACTTAAAATTCAAATCTTTAATTTAAATCAGATGTCGCAAAACATTGTATTTATGCAACACTCCTGTTGCATAAATATTAATACTACGTTATTATCCAGCAAATTGAGGCAATTACAAAAATCGAACATTTTTGATAATAGCCTTTTGAAGTTTCCGACCTATTGTACATAAATCTTTATATTATTAAGATTTAAATAAATCGGAAACTTTACTAACAGGTTAATCTTTCAAAATTAGACAATTTTGAAAGATTCTAAATTTATGCAATTTTATACATATATTTTCTTTCTTGTTGCATAAATATACCAAAAAACAACAGGTAAATGTATGAACAACATCTTCCTTATACTATCAGACGGCACTATTTACCCGGGAACATCCTTTGGCAGTCCCGCTGTTAAGATAGCACAGCTGCCAGCACAAAGCATAAACACACATCCAGCGGGTGAAGTGGTATTTAACACAAGCATGACCGGATACCATGAAATCATGACGGATCCCTCCTACACAGGACAAATTGTACTGATGACCTATCCGCATATTGGCAACTATGGAACAGACAGTGCCTGGAATGAATCTGGTCCGGAACCTAAGTCCCGCAATATGATCAAATTAAGAGGACTTATTGTCAGAGATTACTATGATGGGCCTGTCCCTCCGGGCAGAAAAAGCCTTCATCAATTCATGTTCGAAAATAAAATCCCTGGAATTTCAGGAATCGATACACGGAAACTTACCCTCAGCCTTCGCGACGAAGGGAGCCGTAATGGAATACTCATTCAATCCCCATCAGAGGTTCTTTCAGAAGCTGAAGTGAAAACAGTTACTGACTGGCTTAAACTGCAGCCGGAGATGGCCGGTCAAAATTTGGTCAGCGAAGTTGGAACCGGGGAGATTCAGGAAATCCCTGCCTCTTTTAAAAACACAGATAGTAAACCAGCTTTGCAAAATGTCCTTCATTTTGCTCTTCTTGACTGCGGTATAAAAGCTAACATTGTGAGGGAACTTGAGAAGCGAAATATCAAAATTACCCTACTCCCATCCGATACTGATTTAGAAAAAATCTTATCAATTTCCCCGGATGCCCTGCTTGTCTCAAACGGACCCGGAGATCCGGCTGTTCTGCACAAGCAAATTAATCTATTAGAAAAATGTATTGGAAAACTGCCCCTATTCGGTATTTGTCTTGGGCATCAGTTGATCAGTCTCGCTTTGGGCGCAAAAACCTACAAAATGAAGTTTGGTCACCATGGCGGGAATCATCCCGTGCGAGATGAATTTACCAGAAAAGTTTGTGTAACATCTCAGAATCACGGGTTTGCAGTTGAAGCAAAAACCCTGCCGAACGATGTAGATATCTGGTTTACCAATACCAACGATAACTCTATTGAAGGAATTTCACACACCACTCTACCGATCATGTCAGTACAGTTTCATCCCGAAGCAGCACCCGGGCCAATGGACGCAAACTGGATATTTGACGCCTATATTTCCCGTACAAGGTCACACAAGAATATATAATCGCCATACAAATTCTTAATCAATATGCGAACAGGGAGAGGATATGCCTGCCAGAACAGATATAAAAAAAATACTAATAATTGGAAGCGGACCTATAGTAATCGGTCAGGCTTGTGAGTTTGACTACTCCGGAACCCAGGCTGTAAAAGCACTGAAAGAAGAGGGTTATCAGGTTATCCTTATCAATCCCAATCCGGCAACGGTTATGACAACTCCGGGAACCGCCGATGCTATCTATATGGAACCCCTGAAACCCGAGTATGTTGAAGAAATTATTAAAAAAGAGAAACCTGATGCAATCCTGACAACTATGGGCGGACAGACCGGACTCAACCTAACCCGAGAACTCCACAAATTGGGAATACTGGAAAAATATGATATCGAAATTATTGGTGCAGGAATTGAATCAATAGAACTAGCTGAAGACCGGGGAAAATTCAAGGAAGTTGTCTCCGGTCTGGGTCTTGAATCCCCAAAGTCTATCCTTACAAAAAACATTGAAGATGCTGTTGCATTTAAAGAGTCTATTGGACTCCCGATCATTATCAGACCCAGCTATACCCTTGGTGGCATGGGCGGAAGCATTGCATACGAAGAGGAAGAGTTTGTCGGCCTGATCGAAAAAGCACTAAACGAAAGCCCTGTGGGTGAGGCCTTAATCGAAGAGTCCCTCATCGGCTGGAAAGAGTTTGAGCTGGAGGTCATGCGGGATAAAAATGATAATGCCATAATCGTCTGCTCCATTGAAAACATTGATCCTATGGGCGTTCATACTGGCGATAGTATTACAATAGCTCCTATTCAGACACTCTCTGATCGTGAATATCAGCACATGAGAACTGCTGCAATCGATATTCTCCGAGCTGTCGGTGTTGATTGCGGTGGAAGTAATGTACAGTTTGCCATGAAACCGGATTCAGACAGAATGGTGATTATTGAGATGAATCCGAGAGTTTCCCGTTCATCTGCTCTGGCAAGTAAAGCCACCGGGTTCCCTATAGCTCGATGTTCAGCAAAACTGGCAGTGGGATATACTCTCGATGAAGTACTAAATGAAATCACCGGACAGACCGTCTCCTGTTTTGAGCCGGCACTCGATTATTGCGCCGTTAAAGTCCCAAGATTTGAGTTGGAAAAGTTCCCTATGAGCTATTCAGCCTTGGGGACACAGATGAAAAGTGTTGGCGAGTCCCTGGCTATTGGAAGAACAGCAATCGAGGCTCTTAACAAGGCAATACGTGCTATAGAACGATCTTTTGATGGGCTCGAAGAGCTGGCAAACTATCCTGATGATGTGGTGGAAAAAATTCTTAACTCTGCCCATCCATTAAGAATCTTTGCCATATATACCATGATAAAGAAAGATCCTGATATTGATATTCAAAAGCTTTCAGAAAAAACGGGATTTGACAGATGGTTTCTTTACCAGATGAGTAAACAGGCGTTGCTGGAATGGGATCTTGAAAAATCCTTAAAAATTGACAAGCCCCTTTTAATGGAAGCAAAAAAAGCCGGGCTTTCTGATAAAAGAATCGCCTCAATATCCGGATCAGATGAGCAAAATGTCGAAAAACAGCGAAAAGCTTACGGCATCATTCCCTGCTACCACTTTGTAGATACCTGTGCAGGAGAATTTGAGGCACAAACTCCCTACTTCTACTCTACCTATGGTGAAATTGATGAAGGGGGAAGCATCGGCAATAAAGGAATAATCATCCTGGCCAGCGGACCCAACAGGATTGGCCAGGGACTTGAGTTTGATACCTGCTGTACCATGGCTTCACTTGCCTATCGCGAGCTGGGAAATAAAACAATTCTCATTAACTCCAATCCAGAAACTGTATCAACTGATTTTAATATATCTGACAGACTCTATATGGAACCATTAACTCCTGAGCACGTGATTGCAATCATGGAAAAAGAGCAGGTTAACAAAGTTGTTATTCAGCTGGGAGGTCAAACTCCCTTAAACATGTCAGAGGCACTTGAGGCAGCCGGAGCAGAAATAGTCGGTACGCAAGTTGCTAGTATTCACGAAGCCGAAGATCGGGGAAAATTCTCAGCCCTTATTACCCGGCTTGGATTAAGACAACCTGATAACAGAATGGCAGGATCTCCAGAAAAAGTACGAATCAGTGCACATGAACTTGGATATCCGGTGCTCCTCCGTCCCTCTTTTGTTCTGGGTGGGCGCAGCATGTTTATTGCCTACAACGACGATGAGCTGGAAGAATTCCTGAGCCGGGGAATTACCGCAACTGAAGCTGCTCCGGTATTAGTAGACCAGTTTTTGGAAGATGCCTTTGAGTATGATCTCGATGCTGTATCTGATGGGAAAAATGTATATGTTGGCGGTATCATGCAGCACATAGAGGCTGCCGGGGTACATTCAGGTGATTCAGCCTGTGTGTTTCCCCCATATAAATCATCTCCAGTGATCCTTGAAGAGATGAAACATGCCGCTGTTTCCATAGCACGTGAAATTGGTGTCGTAGGCTTTTTGAATATTCAATTTGCCGTAAAAGATGAAATTCTTTATATATTGGAAGTAAACCCACGGGCATCCAGAACCGTACCCTTCCTGTCTAAAACTTCAGGAGTGGATTTGGTTGATAGTGCCGTTAAAATCTGGCAGGGGATTGATTTGAAACAGCAGGGACTTGTCGGTAAAGACGGAATTGGTGAAGGATTCTGCATTGTGGGCTGGGCGGTAAAAGAGGCTGTATTCTCATTTGACAGATTCTCAAACATTGACCCGGTGCTAGGACCGGAGATGAGATCGACCGGAGAGGTTATCGGTATCGGAAGCAGCTTTGGTGAAGCCTTTGCAAAATCCCAGGCCGGGTCAGGAAGCCGACTCCCCATGAGCGGGCGGGTATTTTTCTCGGTAAATAAAAAAGACAGAGAAACCATTATTCCTATGGCCAGAAAACTGCAGCAGATGGGATTTGAAATTGCAGCAACCAAGGGAACTGCACGGGATCTGTTTGAAGCCGGAATTATGAGTGAAGTAGTTATGAAAGTTCATGAAGGACATCCCAATATAGCTGATAACATCAGAAGAAAAAGGATCGATCTTGTTCTGAATACGCCAATGGGATGGTATGCAAAAAAAGGTGATGATGAGATCAGAACAGAAGCTATGCGAATGAAAGTACCCTATTCAACCACTACCAGTGCTGCTGCTGCCGCTGTTGAAGCTATTGAATATTTAATTCGAAACAAGCCGAGTGTCTCCGCACTGCCGGAATTAACCTCTCGGCAAACTAACAAAAATACTAATTAAATACATTCATCATAAGTATTTAAAAATATTAAATTCTTTATTAACTTGTTCTCCATTACCTGGTTAAGTTTTTATTGAAAATTGATAACCGGTTTTAATTTCATGAATCCGGTTCTTTCCCATCTTCTGCTGGAGAAACTGCAGGGGCTTTGAACCCGTACAATGCCCGGTATAAAACTGTGTTCCAGGATATGCCTCTAACTCATCAACCAAAACTTGAAGATCTTTCTGATTATTGGATTTATTCCGCTCAGTATCGATGAGATGAAATCCGCCGATTACATAATCGATAGATTCACCTTCCAGAACTTCACCTGCCCGTTTCATCATATTTCCCACACCGGAATGTGAACATCCGGTGAACAATATATTTTTTCCATTCTCCCTGATAAGCATGGCTATTTCATGAGAAAAGTCGTCATTTACAATATCTTCTCCGACTTTCTGACAGTAAAGATTTTTGTTTCCTGAAGGTATATAGCCCTCTTTTGGAAATCCGGTAATAATTACCACCTTCCCTAACGGATCAAGCGTAAAGACCCCCTCCTGCTTTCCTGAGGGAAGATTGTCGACAGGTACAACCCGGTCAAAGTCTTTTTTATCAATCACAAAATCAGCATTTTTCATCTTACTTCCGGGGCGCTGTGAAAAATGTGAATCCTGATACGATTTTTTGTGTAGATAGATCGGTGCAGAGGCATTTACCCGGCAGAAAGCTGAGACACCGCCGCCGTGATCATAATGGCCATGAGTTACCACAGCAAAATCAACTTCTGTAAGGTCTATAGAGAGTTTTTCGGCATTCTCTATGATAGAGTTATCCGGACCGGTGTCAAACAGAATTTTAAGCCCGTTACTCTCAATGTATAAAGAGAGCCCATGTCGGTGTGTCAGCAACTGATCAGCTTGCTCTTGCCCATATTCAACAACAGTATCCTCTATAAGTGTAACTATTTTCATACTTCCTCCTTTTTCTCAATCATAATTTACTCCTGATAATATTATAATACGTACAGGAATTCCTCTAAAACCGACTCAAACATTCTTTACTTCTGCAGAACCGTAATGATGCACATCCAGCTGCGGAAAGGGAATCTCAATACCCGCTTCATCAAATACATACTTAACCATCTGGTTTAACGCATAGAAGACTTTCCAGTAATCTGAATTCTTAACCCAAGGTTTAACCGCAAAATTCACCGAGGAATCACCGAGTGAAAAAACTTCTACAAGCGGTTCCGGTTCAGGAAGAATTTCCGGAAGTTTGGCCATCTCTTTCCTGATGATCTCTTTTGCCTGATTAATATCAGCTCCGTATGCGATACCAAACACCAAATCAACCCGTCTTGTCTCAAGAGCACTAAAATTAGTGATCGGTTTCCCCCAGACAACTTTGTTGGCCATGACAATTTTTTTATTATCAGGAGTATGCAGGGTAATGGATATCATATCCATATCTTTTACCGTTCCGCTGACTCCGCCGATATCAACATATTCACCTATACCGAAAGGTTTATTCAATGAGATCATAACCCCAGCAAGCATATTCCCGATTGTCTCCTGAAAAGCAAATCCCAGAATAAATCCGGTTACTCCCAACCCTGCTACGAGGGGGCCGATATCGATGCCAAACTGACCAAGAATCAATACGCCTGCTACCAGCCATAAAGCCTTCCTGGCTATATTTACAGAAAATTTTTCAAGAATTTCGGAAACTTTTCCACTTTTTTTAAGTGCAGCCCGCAATCCTTTAATTACTACTGATATAACAATCTTAGCTGCTATAAGAATAATTACCGAAACGATAATATTGGTAACAAGTTCCATCCCATTATCAAGCAGCCATGCATACATGTTGTTTAAAAAAGCAAATTTATCTTCCATTGTTTCCCCCTCCAGTGTTTAAACCAATTTCAGAAATTACCAAAAAACTTCACTAATCGAAGTTTGCAAAGCAACCGAATTATACAATGCATAATTTTGAAAGATTCCACCTTCTTCAATTTACCCTAATACTAAAATTATTGTAACACCCATTAAGATTCCAAATCTTCCCAATCAATATATAATTTTTCGACAAGCCTGTTCAGCTTCTCAAGTTTTACGGTCTGCCTCCGTCCCTCACCAATTCTGCCCTCAACAAAAGCAGCATTAATATCCTTCTCTAATACCCTGCGCTCGTTTTCACTACTTTCAATACGTTTTTCCAGTAAGGCTGCCTCTTTTTTCCGGGATCTCACATCCACACCCGACCTGTTATTACGGGATCCGGTAAAGGCTTTTTTATGCTCTTTTTCACGACTCTGAATCCGCCCGTCTGAACGGGATTTCCACAACCCTGATTCCCTCCAGTAATGGGTAAAATTACCTTCATAACAAGTCAACTTCATCTCTTCGATAGAAAAAATTCTCTCTGCAATACGGTCCAAAAAATATCTGTCGTGAGAAACAACAAAAACGGTGCCTTCATAATCAATTAAGGCCTCTTCCACCGCCTCCCGGGAGGGAAGATCCAGATGATTAGTCGGTTCATCAAGTATAAGAAAACTCGCTTTTTCATAGATACATTTCGCCAGCTGGATCCTGCGAAGCTCCCCACCCGATAATCCTTTTACCGGATTTCCCAATGCCTCCCAGGGAAAATTCAACGGTTTAATGATCGAATAGGCCTGATCTCGGGTTAATGGACCCCAACTACGAATCTCTTCTTCAAGAGTTCTTGCTGTGTCGGCAAACTCAGGCTGTTGAGCAATATACCCAATTTTCAAACTGGGACCAATTCGTATCTCTTTGCTGTCCCAATCGTTCTTTTTCAGGATCTTTTTCAGAAGAGTGGTTTTCCCTGATCCATTTGGACCAATCACTCCTGCTTTTTGTCCGCATAACAGTTCAATATCTGCACTCTCTATCAATTTTTTCCCATCAATTTCTACACTGCATGCATTAAGCTGTAGTGCTATATTTCCTTTCACTAATTCTGTTTTAATAGTGAAGCTTGGGGGACCCTGGTCAAGTCCAGGCCGGTCTACTGCATCGCTCTGTTCATGAGTCAGCCGTGATTTTGCAGCACGCAGCCTCTTTCCCCACTCAGGATCCGGACGGGCTGAAGCGATCTCTCTAAATCGTCGAACCATCTCTTCCAGCTGCCGGATTTTTCTCTGCTGCTGATTATAGACAACCTGCTGCGACAAGGCCTCCTGCATCTTTCTGAATCTATAGTCTGAGTAGTTTCCGGAATACAAGATCCCTTCTCCTCCTGCTATTTCCAGAATTGTTGTACAAATTCTATCCAGAAAATATCGATTATGAGAGACGGTTATTATTGTCCCGGAAAAGTGCAGAAGGAACTCTTCCAACCAGTCAAAACCCTGAAAATCCAGATGATTCCCCGGCTCATCCAAAACCAGTACAGCCGGTTTCTGCAGCAGAGCAGCAGCAAGAAGTAGTATACTCTTCTCCCCGCCTGATAGGGTCTCAGTTTTTTGTGACAGATGCTCACCCAATCCCATAGAGTACAGCAGGGTTCTTGCGCGATCTTCTGCGGTATCTCCATCAGCTAAATCCCAGGCATCCCTTGCCCGTTGATACCGGTTCATAACTCTCTCAAGTTCATCATTCGTGATTGTTTCAGATAAAAGCTGTTCAGCAGCCCGCAACTCTTTTTCAAGCGGGGCTATAAATTGAAGGCTTGTATTGAGAACCGTTTCCTGTGAATCGAAAGATGGATTTTGCGGGATATAACCGATCTTAACTCCCTGTTCAAGTTTTATATGTCCGGATGATACTTCTTCATAACCAAGAATACATTTAAGAAGAGTCGTTTTCCCTCCGCCGTTCGGGCCAACTATACCCAGTCTGTCTCCGGTGTTCACTGAAAAAGAGATATGCGAGAAGATTTCTGATGCTCCAAAATGTTTTGCTATATCATTAACTGCTAATTGTTTCATAATTTGTGTGTCCTGTTTATTTATTCTCAACTCATTATTGCGTGATATTGTCCTGTTATCAACCATAAAATGGACCGTCTCATGGATATACAGCCGCACTCACTTAATTATCAATAATGTTATTTTGACACTTTTTGTCATTTATCTGTATTTGGTAGATATGATTGAACCGGTGGCTGCTATTATTGCGAACATGGTGGCTAATGTAATTGATGAAGCTGATAAAATCATGAAAACAACCTGTGCTGACTAAAAAAAACCGTGACAATATCATAGCAACTATCACGGTTTTATATATATAATCGAGGTTCCTTCCAGCTATAAAGCTGAGAAAAAACATCTGGTGCGAATGGTTACAGAGTTCTGCTTAACACTGCATTTAGTTTTTTTACGAACTCTGCAGGGTGCTTCAGCATTACCCCTTCTGCCAGCATCGCCTGATCCAGCAGGATCTGACTCACATCAGCAATCAACTCTTTATCTTTTGACTCGCCCAGTTTTTTCACAATCGCATGATCCGGATTAATTTCCAGAATCGGCGTAAATTCGGGCATCTCGGTCTGTCCCATTGCTTTCAGCATCTGTTGCATCTGAACAGTAGGATCGTTCTCATCAACAACAATACAGGATGGTGATTCAGTCAACCTGGAGGAGATAACAACATCCTTAACTTTATCACCAAGTGCATCCTTAATCTTCTTTGCAACAGGTTCTGAAGCCTTCTCTTTCTTCTTATCATCATCAGTTTTCAGGTCATCCGCCGCACTGGATTTGTTGATAGCTTTCAGGTCAATTTCAGCATACTTTCCAACGGTTGGAATTACGATATCATCGATATCATCATCCATAACAAGAACTTCAATTCCTTTTTTCTTATATGCTTCGATTAGCGGTGAATTTCTCAACGTCTCTTCGGATCCGCCGGCAATATAGTAGATTGCTTTCTGATCCTCTTTCATGCGCTCTTTATATGATGCCAGACCGGTAAACCCCTCAACCTCAGTTGATTTGAATCGAACAAGCTCCATGAGAACTTTACGGTTTGCATAATCTGAGTAAAGTCCCTCTTTCAACGGTCTGTTAAACTGCTCAATAAATTTTGCATAGAGTTCTGTATTTGATTCTGATAGCTTCTTGAATTCACCAAGAATCTTCTTTACTGAAGAATTCTTAATTGTAGACATTACCCGGTTCTGCTGAAGCAATTCCCGGCTTATATTCAAGGGAAGGTCTTCTGAATCTATAATTCCCCGAACAAACCTGAGGTATGCCGGAAGCAGCTCTTTCTCATCATCAGTAATAAAAACCCGTTTAACATAGAGCTTAACACCCGGTTTATAGTCTGCCTGAAAAAGGTCAAAGGGGGCTTTTGACGGGATAAAAAAGAGTGTCGTATATTCGATGGTACCTTCGGCTTTTGTATGAAGATAAAAAAGAGGCTCATCGTTATCATGTGATGTGGTTTTATAAAATTCGTTGTAGTCTTCGTTAGTTAGATCAGATTTTGAGCGTTTCCAGAGAGCTGCAGCTTTATTGATCTGCTCAATCTTATGCTCTACAACTTCCTTTTT
>Ga0075121_1001036_pt1 | contig 17879 bp, 13 predicted proteins | sample AntAceMetag02UKG_FD_69793 | JGI IMG/M metagenome (GOLD analysis project Ga0075121, IMG submission 69793) | Saline lake microbial communities from Ace Lake, Antarctica - Antarctic Ace Lake Metagenome 02UKG | ecosystem: Environmental > Aquatic > Non-marine Saline and Alkaline > Saline | place... | reverse complement strand
TGCCAGGTTGTGCCCGGCGGTCCGGTGGAGCAGGCACTGGCCCGCATGCGCGGGATGGGGGCAGCCGAGGCCGGACGAAATACGGAGACGGGGGCGGCCGTTTCTCCGGAACAGCGCAAGGCGCTGGAAGAACATTTTGGATTCGACCAGCCGCTGTTGCGGCGCTACTGGACCTGGCTGGTGCGAGACCAGATGGGGCTGGCAGCTCAATCCTACCGCTATCCGAACAAGACCGTTGGACAGTTGATTCGAGAGCGTTTCTCGATATCGCTCGTATTCGGAGTGACCGGGTTTTTCCTGACCTATCTGATCTGTATTCCGCTGGGAATTGCCAAAGCGCTTCGGCATGGCAGTGTATTTGATGCGGTCAGCAGTATGCTGGTCTTCATCGGATATGCGATTCCGGCTTTTGCCTTCGGCATGCTGCTGAAGATGCTCTTCGCGGGTTCGGGGGAGAGGTTCTGGGATTGGTTGCCGGCCGCCGGCGTGATGTCCATGAACTACGAATTCCTGACGCCCTGGGGAAAATGTAAGGATCTGGTCGCCCATTTTATCCTCCCGGTCTCCTGTTATGTCATCGGGAATTTCGCGGTGCTGACCCTGCTGATGAAAAATTCGCTGCTGGAGCAGATTGGTCAGGATTATATCCGTACGGTGCTGGCGAAAGGCGGCAGCATGCGCCGTGCGGTATGGGGGCATGCCTTCCGCAATGCGCTGATCCCGGTGGCTACCGGCTTCGGGGGTATCCTGACGATCATGTTCGCGGGTTCTGTGCTGATCGAGAAGGTCTTCGAAATTCCGGGGATGGGGCGCTTGAGCCTGGAGGCGATTGTGAGCCGGGACTACATGGTGTTCATGGGCATCCTGTCGGTCACCTCGGTGCTGGGATTGCTGGGCCGTCTCCTGTCTGATGCGTGCTATCTGATCATCGACCCCCGGATTCAATTTGAGTAGGCCGATGAGCTGGATCTTCCCTGCAATCAAGTGGCATCCGGTGACCCGGCAGCGCTGGGCCCGGTTCCGGGGAATGCGCCGCGGCTGGTGGGCATTCTGGCTGCTGATCGCGGCCTACGGACTGAGCCTTGGGTCCGAATGGATTGCCAATGACCGTCCGCTGTGGATTCGCTACGAAGGCAAAATGTATTTCCCCGTGGTGAAGTTTTATCCCGATGATGCCTTCACGGACAACGGGCGGATGACCCGCCCGGACTACAAAGCTCTGGCCGACAGTGAAGCCTTTGCCGCAAACCCGGAGAATCGGATGCTCTGGCCGTTGATCCCATTCGGTCCTCTGGAAAGTCTGAAGCCCGCCAATCTGGTGCTTCCGGACACCGTGCTGGTGACGGCTGTTCCGGTGCCGCGTGTGGCTTCGGCGGATGTGAATGCAGAGGGGCTCGTTGTGCGGTCTTCTGCCGAGGCCTCCTTCTTTGACCTGAAAGCGGGGCATGCGATTTCAGAGAGTTGGGACCTGCCCAAATCGATTCAGGCCGGTCTGGCCGCTCGCTTTTCCAATCGCCCGTCTGAGCCGCTGGATGCGGAAGCCAGCCGGGATGACGGGGTGACCGCATGGGTCTCGCTCTCCCCGTATGCGCCGCGCGCATCCGCTCCAGCCCGGATTCGACTGACCTTCCGCGAGGCCCTGGCCTCTGTCGCGGCGCAGAAGGCGGTGGTCGATGAGGCGAATCCGGTCTGGCCGGAAGGCTTTCCTGCGCGCGGGACGGAAGGATGGCAGTTCAGCACCAAAAAAGAGGAAGTGCGCTTCCCGTTCCGCCCGGTGAAGGGGCACCCCCTCGGTATCGATTCCTCCGGGCGGGACGTTGCCGCCCGGATGCTGTATGCGCTGCGCACCTCGCTCTCCTTTGGCATGGTGCTGGTGCTGGTGACGATGGGATTGGGAACGGTGGCGGGTGCCGCGCAGGGATATTACGGTGGAAAAGCCGATCTGCTCGGGCAGCGGTTCATCGAGGTCTGGCAATCGCTGCCCTTCATCTATGTGCTGATCCTGCTGGGCTCGGTCTATGGCCAAAGCTTCATGCTGTTGCTGAGCGTTTACGCCATCTTCAACTGGATCGGCATCTCCTACTACATGCGTGCGGAATTCCTGCGGCTTCGGAAACTGCCCTTTGTGGAGGCCGCGCGCGTCATCGGTCTGCCCACGCGGAAAATCCTCTTCCGCCACATGCTGCCGAATGCGCTTGTTCCGCTGGTGACCTTTTTCCCGTTCTCACTGGTCGGAGCCATCGGGGTGATGGCGGCGCTCGACTATCTGGGCTTCGGCCTGCCGCCCCCCACCCCCAGCTGGGGCGAACTGCTTTCGCAGGCACAGGAGTTCCCGCAGGCCTGGTGGCTGGTGCTGTATCCGGCGTTGGCCCTCTTCGCCGTGATGCTGGCGGGCGTTTTTGTGGGTGAAGGGCTCCGCGCGGCCTTCGACCCGCACACACATGGCCATATGGAATAGGAGAAGGTCACCCCGGCATTGACTCCCGGGAGGAAGACCCATAGAGTTGTAGATATCGCCAACACCCTATCTCATGAATTCCATGAACTACACCCGCATTATTCCTCTGACCAGCATCCGTTTTTTCGCGGCGATTCTGGTGGTGATCTATCACTATGGACATTCGGTCTGGCCATTTGACTCCGGCCTCCTGCACAAGTTGTCGCTGCAGGCGGGTTCCGCTGTCGCTTTCTTCTTCTTCTTGTCAGGCTTCATCCTGGCCCATGTCTATCACGGGGCGAACTGGAGTGAGCCCGGGGTCCTGAAACGCTATTTTGTTTCCCGGTTCGCTCGCATCTATCCCATCTATGCGCTGGCCCTGCTGACCCAGTTTGGCATTGTGCTGGCCGGAATGTATATCGACCGGGCTACCATCGTCAGCAAACTGGTTCTGCTGCAGGTTCATGCTTTGCTGATCCAGGCCTGGCTGCCGGATTCTGTGATGACGCTGAACATACCGGGCTGGTCGCTCTCTGTGGAGGCGGGGTTCTATCTGCTCTTCCCGTTAATCATCCGGCGGATTATGCGTCTGAGGAAATCGTGGGTCCTCCCCATGGCCATTGGCTTGTTTCTGGGCTCCCAGGGGCTCTTCCTTCTAATGCGGACAGCGATCTGGGGCGAGTGGTTCTATTCGAACCAGATGATCCACAACGCACTGTTGTACCACCCCTTGATTTACTATCCGGTTTTTGTGATGGGTGTGCTTACCTTCCGGCTGACCCAGTCCCGGGAGCCCATGACACCGTTCCCCCGCCCTAAGCGGATGGCCGTTCTCTCCATCGTGTCGATGATCGGCATCGCGGCCCTGTCGGTTAGCGGCGGGGAGCGTATGTGGTATGGCATTCATGTCGGCTTGTTGTCCCCCCTCTACGGACTCTTGATCTACTCGTTGTGCGAACCCCGGAGCATCGTTGCCAAAGCATTGTCCTTCCGGTGGATGAACGAATTGGGCGAGGCCAGCTATGGCGTCTATATCCTCCAGATGCCCGTCCATGGGCTGATGGCGATGTGGCTCCCGATCCAGGGATCGGCGCAGGGGTTTTATTTGTATGCCGTCACACTGGTCATCATCTCATACCTGCTCTATCGCGGGTTTGAGACGCCGATGCGCCGCCGGATCCGGTCTCGCTGGTCGCCCCCACGTCTAGGCTGACGCCCAAATTTTCATTTTCCCACACCATGGAAAATTTGCGAAAACAGGTTCTATCCTGTGGGAAAAGTTTAGGTCGCCGCCGACCGTCTTGACCGGCGAGCAAGCTAGGAAGGACTACTGATATTCGGGCGGGGTGGAGAGGTTCCAGCGGGCCGTCACGGAGGTGTTGTCCGGGCGCGTGAACTCAAGAACGAATTCGCCGTCGGGCGTTTCCGGTTTGCGTGTGAAGGTGGCTGTCCCGACCTGCGCTAACAGGGTCTGGAGCGCATTGAAGGCGGGGCGCGGCCGCCAGGCGGCGGAATCCGTATCATCGATCAGACCGAATCCCCGGGCAGCGAGTCGCCACCAATAGACCCTCGAGATATGGCCTGAGGCCAGGGTCAGGAGGAAATACCGCGCCATATAGGCGGCGTAGTCCTCTTCGCTGACGGAAGGGTCGTTTGTCCGCGGATCTTTCGTTTCATAAGGCGAATTGACAGGGGACCACGGGCCGGTGCCGCGGATCGGCCAGTTAACTTCCGAAACGATGGGGCGGTCCTCTGCAAAGCCATAGGCACGGGCGAAGGCGCGCAGGAGGGCGCATTTGGCGACGGTGTCGAAAGAGCCCTGCTTGTTTTCGGGGGCGCCGCGGCGATCCACGTAGAGATGATGTGAAAGGGCGGAGAACGAAAGATCTGCAGGCAGCTGCTCCAGCATCGCGGCGAGTGCGTGGGGCTCGAAATCGATGCAGGCGGGGCCGGTGATCCTGGCGTCGGGATATTGAATCAAGCTGGAACGGACCGGGTCGAGCAGGCGCGCATACTCGCGGAAGTCCCAGATGCCCCATTTACTGCGATTCGTGGCGTGTCCGATTTCAAAGAAGTCGACAAAGGTGTGGGCGCGGTCAAAGGCGAGTGTGACCATCTGGCGCCAGCCCTTGGGTTCGCGGAGGCTGCGGCGGTCCTGCAGTAGGGCCAGAGCGACGGAGTGACCCTCTGCGTGAAGATGAAGGGCCTGATCGAGCGTCCATTGCCAGTTCTCGAATCCCTGGTGCTGCTGGAGGCGCAGCAGCAGGGGCAGTTTCTGGTCGCCCTGCAGGCGGCCCAGCCACTCGAGCTGCCGCGCCCAGGTGGAGGGTTCCGTGTCGAGCGTCATGCCGATGCCGCCGGCAAACGGGACAGGCGATTGGAAACTGTGGGAGGACAGGGCGCGATATTCGCGGCGGACAGAAAGTCCTTTGCGGGCGACCGCACGAACGGCCGCGGTCACATTGGATGCGGGGAGGAGTTTGTGGCGGTCCTTGGAGGTGTAGGCGGAAATCGCCTGAGCGGAGCGGTCGTCCCAGATCCAGATGTCGCGTCCGCGAAGGGGCGGGATGGTGTTGGCTTCGGCGTGCCGAATCCGGGCTTCCCGGAAGGGATGGCGCCAGGGGCGCAGCGCGGTGTGTCGATTGAAGGCGGCGCGGGTCTTCCGCTCGGATTCGGTGAATTCAGCCGGCGGGGCAACCCCATGAAAAATCATGGCGTGGAAGACGCGAAGAAAATCTGACGGGAGGTCGATGCGGGCCAAATCGGCGCCGCGTTCGGCCAGAGAGGGTTCTGGAATGGTATGCGCCCGGTTCAAATCCAGAAAATGAACCGACCACGGAACCGGGGAGCCGTCTGGATTGCGCTGGAGCGCGATGTTCTGATTGCCGAGGTCGTGGTGCACAATGCCGGCATCGTGCAGCCCGCGGACTGCATCGGCGACGCATTGGAGCAGATCCATCAAAGGGGTGCATCGGGGGGCGTCTTCATAGATCCGGTTCAGTTCGTCACGGAAGCTGGTGAGTGCGGGCAGATAGGCCGTGACCAGATGGCTTTCGCGAAGCCGGGATCCTTCCCAGCGTTCCACGACCGCCAGGGGGGGCGGGGTGCCGATTCCAGCTGCGCGGAGGGTAAGGGCGGTCTCGAAGGCACGCTGGGCTTTGCTTCCGTTCTGCGCCGCCAACCGGTCGCGCCATGCGGACTGGACCCCGAAGGTCTTCACGACCGTGTCGAGCGTGCTCTCGCCAGAGGGGAGCGAAACGCGATCGATGCGGTGGCGTCCGGGCGGTACCAGAGGGGTGGATTCCTTTTCGATCCAGAAGGAGAGATGGGTCAGCGCTTCGTTGAAACCGGGACACTCCCGCCCGGAGGCGATCAGCATCCGCCAGGGGCCGCGTGTTTGCCAGGCCGGATCAGCCATGGGGGGGCGCACTCTTTTTTGCATGCGGATTCTGAAGCCACTGCTCCATGAGCTTGGCATATTTAATGAAGACGCCAAAGGAGGACATCAGCGCGATAATGAATCCCTGCCGCCCATCCAGAAAACCCAGCTTGAGGAAGTAGGATTTACAAAAGCGCCACGGGGGACGGAAGAGCAGATCGCTCCAATGAAATTTTTCTCCATGGGAGAATTTTGTATTGGCAGAGATGGAGGAGAACCGGTTCAGGGTATGGATATGATCCGCCATATCATCATAGGTGAAGTGATAGAGGGGATAACGGAGCGTTTTGACCGGCCCGTCCACAAATACACGGTCGTGGGGCTCCAGCCCTTCACTATGCCCTCGGCTCTTCAGAAAAAGGCGCAGCTTGGTGTCAGGATACCATTCGCCATGGCGGATCCATTTCCCAAGATAGTAGACCATGCGGGGGAACTGATAACCGACAATTTCGTCAGGCCCGCGTTCAAATTCCTGCTCGATTTCGGCTTGAAGTTTCTTTGAAACCACCTCGTCGGCATCGACGAAGAGAATCCATGGATATCGGGCAAGAGTGCGGATGTAATTTTTCTGAGCGATGTATCCTTCCCACTCATGCTGGAATACCAGGGGGGTATACTGCTTGGAAATCTCGTAGGTCTTATCCTCGCTGAAGGAGTCCACCACAATGATTTCATCGCACCAGCTCAGGCTGGCGAGACAGGCCGCAATCTTGTGTTCTTCATTGCCGGCGGTGACACAGGCGGATATTTTGAGAGGGTCTGGGCGCGTCATAAATCCACTTTGCCGAAGGGGGGGAGGGGAAACCAGCAAAAAAAGGAAGGCTACTCTCCGAGGGCGATGCCGATGGCCTGCAGGGCATGGGTCGTGCAGCAGGCATCGTCGATGGGCGGGGGCTCTGGGGAATCGGGTGCCGTCCAATATCCGCCGCCCCGGGCATTGATTTTCTGCCGTTGAACGAGTTGCTGGAGAAGGGCCGTCCGCCAAGAGAGGGAGCGGGTCTGCGACACGAAGATCGTTTCATGCCCGATGCGGTCCAGTGCAACGGCCAGTGCGGCCAGCGCATAGAAAAAGTTCAGCTCCGCCGGAGGGGGGCCGCCTTCAAGGAGGGGGAGAAACTCGGCGATCTCTTCTGGAGATTGAAAGGCTCGGCCTTCCCAGAGTCTGGCCGGGTTGAGACATCCGGTGGGGGCAGGCTGCGTGTCGAGCCATCGTTGGGCCCGCTGTTGTGCGGCAAGGGCTTCATTCCAGATGGAGATGTCGACCGGTCCAGCTGCCGGAGAAGGATGAAGCGCCGGTGCGGTTTCCCTGGGCGCGTCGATGGCCTTGAGGACGGTCTGGGCTATCAGGGCCGCCCCTTCGGGACTGGGGTGAAGACCATCGGGGAGAAACTCGATGTTCGTCGGGAAGAGGGTGTGGATATCGATGATGTCGGCTCCCTCCTCGGCCGCGATCTTACGGATGGCCGGATTGAAGACCGTGCGGATCGTTTGATTGGCCTGCTGTTGGATTTCGGTGAGAGCTAGGGGAGTGAGTGTGCAAAGGAACAGGCGAGGGGAGGAGGAGAGCGCTTGAAAGCGGTTTACGATGCCCCGAAGGGCTTCCGGATAGCGGTCATAGCGATCCGGAAAGAAGAGGTCGTTGATTCCCAGCATAATCACGACGATATCCGGCTGGAAAGCCAGGGCGTCCTGGCAGGCTTCGGTGCCGGTCCAGGCCCGCCCCTGAAGCTCCAGGGCGGTGGTGCCATTGACGCCGAAATTTTGGACCGCCAAGCGGCCGTCAGAGCTCTTTTGTAAGAGGGCGGGATAGGATCGGAATCCGCGCAGGAAAATTTTGTCCCCGTAGGTGATACTGTCGCCCACACAGGCGACACGGACAGGCTCTTGAGAAAACGAAGGAAGGCAAAGAAAAATGCAGGCCATGATCTGAAAGAGAATTCTCTTCATCGGAGCTATTCAGATGGCGGTGCGTCATCCGGCTTTGGACGGGGTCCGAAACGGAGCCAGGCCCGCAGACCATAGGAGGTGAAAAAGGCCATAAAGCCGATACCGACGATCCCCAGCCCCATATTTCGCATCTCATTTCCCGCGTCCACCTGGTGCGAGAGATAGAAAAAGATGCCGCCCAGACAGGCGGCGTATCCAATCAGTCGAAACGCCCAATAGAGTTTTTTCATCATGATCTCAGTGTACGGTTCAGGACGCGGCAGGGCAATCGGAATTGCGGGGAATCAGGGGGGGGCGGTCAGGGGGGCCAATTGAATGGTCGACGGGGTCAGGCAGATTTCCTGGAGGGTGAAGTCCCCCTCACCCGTATAGTCGAACTCGAAGCGGATGGGGTCGGCATCCAGCGTGAGGGTCGGCAGGAGGGCCTGGTTCATTTCAGGTTGGAGGACGGTTTTGGCAAGGAGGGTGCGGCCTGGAAAGGTCAGGACCCGGAAGGAGCCGGGGGACTTCCGGTTGCCGGCGGAATAGTGCGCGGTAATGTCATAGACGCCCGGGGGAAAGGGCAGGTTGGGCCCGTAGAGAACCGTTCCGGCGGGAACGGTTTCGGGGTCGAAGGTGACGGCGGTGTCGCCCGGGGAGATGTGTCCGGCATGGAAAAGAAGCGCAGGCGGAATACGGATGACGCCATCGCTGTCGGGACCGGGCAGATCCCCGGCCGTGAGGAGGGCCGCCTTCAGTGTCACGGGGCCGGAGAGCGCAGAAACGACGGCGCCGGTGGCGCTCGGTAATTCGGCCTGGAGCCAGTCGGGGAGGCCTGCGATGGGTTGGGTAAGGCTGGAGAGGCCCTGTCTGCCGGGCGGCGTCAGGATCGGCTGGCTGGAGCCGTCGGTGAGCCGCAGGAGAAATCGCAGATTCGGTGCCGCGAATACGGGGGCACGCAGGGGAAGTGGGGCGGTTTGCCGGTCGGAAATTGCGAGGGCGGCGGCCCAGTTCCAATGGAGAGCGGCGGCATAGAGGGTATCGGTCCAGTTGGCATGAGGGGTGTGCTCCACCGGATGCTTGGGCAGGATACGGAAGGCGAAGATCTGTCCGTCATCGGCAATCAGTGCGAGACGGGGGTGGCCAATCAGGGCGCGGAGTGTGGCCGCGGCCGGGAAGGGGGACACCTGCTCCGGGAAGGCATTGGCGTGCAGCAGGAGATGACGGACGCCCATGGCCAGGAGGTCATCCAACTGCTCGTCGGTCGCGATTCCCTGATTGAGCGATTCGTATTTCTTAAATACATTTTCAAAATACTCCGCGGGTACCGCGGGTGCATAGCCGTTAACGAGGCGCACCCGCGAGAGCATCACGGCATACTCGCAGAGACTGGTCCAGTGGGAGTCGCCGGGCCACAGAGGGATCGCGAGGGCGTGAGCCGGCTGGCCGTCATTGACGAGGTCATCCTCCGCCACGGCCGTATACGCGACGTTTTCTTTCGGCAGGCGGCAGAAGCCGGGATCGGTTTGTTGAAGGGATTGCAGGACGATCCAGACCGTCAGACCGCTGAACAGGATCATCGAAGCCCGGCGAAGGTGCTGTCGGTCCGGACGGAAGATCCCTCCCAGGAGCAAAGCCAGTAACGGAACCAGCAGCGCGGGGAGCAAACAGTAGATTTTAACGGTCTGCCGGATCATGTCATATTTCGGGACCAGCTTTCGCGCTACCCGAATGGGCAGGCCGTGGAAGGGCGCGTATGTTCCAAGGGCGAGCAGAACGACGGCCGTCACCGCTCCCGCAAGAAGCAAAACCGCGACTCGCTGCGTCCGGGCGGCCCGGTCCGGCGAATCGTGTCGAATAAACGGTGCGGCCCAGAAAAGCAGAGCGGTTCCCAGGAGGGTGAACAGCGGAATGCCGAAGTAGACATGGTTGGCCATGCCCGCGCGTGCGGTGGAAATGAGGCCGGCGGCCGGCGGGGAATAGGCCGCGATTTCCGCGAGGGTTCGCCCGCCCGCCATGACGGAGTCGGCCAGATGCCGGCTCATGAGGAAACTTACACCCACGGCAGCCGCGGCCAGCAGAACAAAGGGAAGAAGGGGAAACCAGATCTGCCGGAAAATACCGGGCCAGTGGCGCGGGGAGGATTCGGCCATCCAGAGGGAGAGCAGTGCAAAGAAGGGGGAAGCGAGCGCAGAGAAGTAGAAGACATGCAGATCGGTGGCATAGGAGCAGAACAGCGCCACCCCGGCCAGGATGCCGCCACCGATCGAGCGGTCGCGGATAGCCCGGTCGAGTCCGTAGGCGAGCATCGGAGGGAAGGCCATGGCAAAGCCGGTTGGTGATCCGGTGAAGAGCGTGATCCACCGATACGGGAAGGCGGCCGCAATCAGCGTGGCGAGCGCGACCGCCGTCCACGAGTCCGTGAACCGGCGCGCCAGCAGGCCGAGGAAGACGATGCTGAGCAGGACCGATACCAGCCCGGCCGCATTCCATCCGGCGGCATGGCCGGCCAGAGGGGCAATAGCGGCATACACCAGCGAAAAAGGCATATAGTAGAGATCGGGTTGAATGCGGGTGGTGTCGTCGCCCAGATTGAACTCATAGACATTATGAAAGAGGGGTGAGTGTCCGGCCAGCGCATCGGATCCCAACCAAAAATGATAGAGCAGCTGCAGGTGGTCGCCCGAAGTGATGGGACGGACCGTCTGCGTGTCGGGATTGAGGTTGGTGTGCGGGATGGCCTCGTCCATCACGCGAGGCAGGGGCCAGGCCGTCACCATCCACAGCACAAGGCCGGCCAGCAGGAGCCAGCCGACAAACCCGAAGCGGGATGAGAGGACGCGTACATTCACAATTCACACGGTAGGCCATGGCGAGGCTGGGACGCAAGCAAAACGCCACGAGGGGCTCAGGAGTTTCCGCCCCCGGCAATTCGGGGTTTGATTCAGCTGTCGCAATCCTTCTATGATGGGAGGCCAACTGGAAGAAGAACCCGATATGCGAGCCATTCATCAGATCGTGGCAGGTTATGCCAACGGAGACGCCATCAGCAATGAGGTGCGTGTCATGCGCGACTTGTTCCGTTCCTGGGGATTTGAGTCGCAGATCTACTCCGAGCAGAAGCGCATTTTGCCGGAGCTGCGGGGCGAAGCCCGCGATCTCGCCGCCAGCCTGGAGGATTTTCACCCGGACGATATCGTGCTGCTGCATTTGTCGATGGGTTCGGATGTGAATGATATCTTTCCGACCTTGGCCGGGCGGAAGGCGATTCTGTATCACAACATCACCCCGCCGGATTTGTTCCGCGGCGTGCAGGATCAGACCGCCCACACCCTCGCGCGCGGCCGACAGCAGGCGAAAGCCCTGGCCGGTTCGGCTGAAGTGGTGATGGCCGACAGTCAATTCAATGCGGATGAAATCGGCGAGATGGGCCATGCCCATCCGCAGGTGCTTCCCCTGGTGCTGGATTTCTCCATGCTGCGGGCCAAGCCGGATCGCCGTATTTTGAGGCACTACCGTGACGGAATGGTCAACCTGCTGTTTGTGGGGCGTTGCGCACCGAACAAGCGGATCGAGGATTTGCTGAACACCTTCTACTATTTTCAGCGCTATGTGCAGCCGGCCTCCCGCCTGATTCATGTGGGATCCTATGCCGGCATGGAGCAGTATCATGCCTTGTTGCTGACCCGGGCCCGGGAACTGTCGTTGAAGAATGTGGAAATGGTCGGATCGGTCCGGCAGGATGAGTTGAACGCCTATTATCAGGTGTCCCGTGCCTTCCTGTGCATGAGCGATCATGAAGGATTCTGCATTCCACTGCTGGAAGCCATGACTCACGATCTACCCGTGGTCGCCTTTGCGGCCGGGGCGGTTCCGGAGACCCTGGATGGAGCCGGCGTACTGGTCCGCGAGAAACAATTCGACCTGATTGCGGAGACGTTGGGGCGGGTTACGGAGGATGAATCGCTCCGCGCGGCCATCCTCAAGGGACAGCGCGAGCGTCTGTCCCGTTATGAGAAGCAGGATCTCGCGGCCGACTTGCGTCACTTCCTCGCTCCACTCTTGTAGTTGCGTCGTCCCGGCCCGTCAAAAAGCGGGCAAAAGGGGCTTGCCAACAAAATCGTTTTGCGCTCCAATTATGTTGTGCTTCTCTTTCATCGTGAAAGAGGGGGTGTGAACCGGCAGAAAAGGGCAGGAGTTGTTTCTGCATCTGATTATGCCGCTGTGAGATACAAAAGGAAAAGAAGAGTATGAAACAAATGAAATTGGTTGCCGGGACGCTGGGCGTCGCGGCGGTATTGGCTGCGCAATCCGTTTTTGGCGCGGGATTCGGTATATATGAAGGATCCGCTCGCGGAAACGCCATGGGTTCCGAAGTGACTGCCGATGGATCCTCCCCCTCCGTGTTGTATAACAACGCCGCAGCGATGACCGAGTTGGAAGGCACCCAGATGGAAGCGGGCGCCACGTTCATCAAGCCTCGCCAGACCATCAGCACAACGACTCCGCTTGGCACCACAAAGACCTATGGTGAGAGCAAGTGGTGGACACCGCCCAACGCTTATGCCACGCATCAGGTGAATGACAAAGTCTGGGCAGGCGTGGGCGTCTTCAGCCGTTTCGGTCTGGGCGTGAAATACCCGACGGCTTGGAATGGCCGTTATAATGTGCAGGAAATCACCATTCAGAGCATGGATATCAATCCATCTGTGGCCCTCAAAGTCAACGACGACCTGTCGCTGGCCGTCGGCCTCCGCGCAGAATGGTTCGACCTGGATTTGAAAAAGGCGATTCCCACCGGCGCTCCGTTTGTGGATCCCGACCTGCAGATGCACCTGAAGGGTGACAGCTGGGGCATCGGCTACAATCTCGGCGCCCTCTATAAGGTTTCCGAGAGCGTGAATATCGGCTTGTCCTACGACAGCGAGATCAAGCAGGAAGTGGACGGCACCTACACCACCACCCATCCCGTTCTCTCCGGCGGTGACGCCAGCGGCGACATCACCACGCCGGGCATCATCCGTTTCGGCACCTCCGTCCAGGCGACCGAGAAGCTGAAGGTCAACGCCGGCGTGGTCTACACCATGTGGAGCTCGTATGAAGAGCTGGCCATCGACTTTGATCCCGCGCTGTTGGGCACGGTCCCCTCCAGCACATCGGAGAAGAACTGGCACGACACCTTCCGCTGGCAGTTGGGCGCCGAATATGCGCTGAACGAAGAGTGGGACCTGCGTGCGGGATATATCCACGACCGCAGTCCCATGCCGGACAGCACGGTGGACTATCTGGTTCCGGCCAGCAACCGCAACATCCTGTCCGTCGGTGTCGGGTATGAGAAGAACAACATCTTCGCTGACATCTCCTACTCCTATCTGATGATTGATGACCGCGACCTCTCCGGCCGCGCCGACGATGGCGTGCTGCCCGGTGAATTCAGCGATGGCGATGCGCACATGATCGGCCTCTCGGTCGGCTATCGCATGTAATAAACAGCCTATTTTGGCTAGTGCCCCAAAACCAGTGGTTTCGGGGCTTTTTGTTGCCCTTCAATGGGTTGTGCATAATTCCAAAATTGCAGATAAACGCATAGAGAGGCATAAAGAGGCATAAATCCTTGCCAAAACCTTACCGGGAATTTGGGTGGTTAGTGTCGGGATCTAGATGGATTATGATGGGAGAGTGTTGGGACTGTGAAGGCTGGAGGGCTCACAGTTGGCCCACGATCTCCACGGTGGGCTTTGGGGAGTCAGGATGGGTCAGTGGGCGGAAAGGGAGAGGATCAGTTTAAGATGGATATGCCCGAAATCTAGATGTACCCCAAAAATTTCAACTCTTGCCACCTCTTCTGTGGGATGCTCTACTGACAAAGTAATCGGAAGGCACTTATGAGTACCTCGGTTGGTTATTTAACAAAACTAACAGAAGGAAAGACACATGAGTGACCCATATTACAGCGATTGTTTTAAGGCAAATCTGGACGCAACGTTCGATTCTGCGCTACTCCCACTAATTGACCAAGGGATGTCTTGGCTTCCTTGGGTGGGGAGAGAATACGCCCAATCCCGAATAATGGTTGTTGGTGAATCCCATTACATCGACAAGAAGGATATGGCGGAAGCGCAGGAGGCCATTTCCCAAGTTATGGGAGATAGAGAATATACCCGTGAAATTATTGCAGAAAATCCGATACATGGGGAAAAAGCTGGCTGGAAGTCTGTAACATTTAACAATCTTCACTTGACGCTAGTAGAATCAGCATTGTTGGCAGATGCGGAGTTATATAAGAGGCAGTTATTGTGGCGAAATATGGCCTATATGAATCTTGTTCAACGGCCAATGAACTATGCCTTCAAGGAACGTCCGAATCACAAAGATTTTATTGGGGGTTGGCCTGTATTGTTGATGGCACTCAAAATATTACAGCCAGTTTCATGCATATTTATTGGAGTCACAGCTGCAGATAAATACATAGCCGCAATGCGCCGAATGAGTATTGCGCCAGAGGAAGTACGCAGAGGTGAAAAATTGAATAATTGTTACGCTAGGGGGCCAATAATTCTCAGTAGCGGAACGAGCAATACTAAGGCCGTATTTTTGAAGCATACCTCTTGTTATTATAGTTGGGGCGTATGGCGAAAATATCTGGAAGAGCAGATCCCTGTGTCTTTGCAATGTCTCGCAGAAGTCATTGCAAAGCCAAAGCCCGCCAGTCCAACTGAGACGCATATATTAGTGAAACCATCCGACAATGTTGCGGATGCCATAGGAGTGCCTGTCAGCGAGAAGAACACCGATGACGACTTACGATTTATGCCCTTCGAAGACAATGAATGGATCAAAGATATCGTTAAAAGATATCCTCGGCAGGATATAGCAACATCGCTTGAAGCGGTTAAATGGCTTGCTCTGGAAGTCTGCAGTCGGAAAACTAAAATGCCTGTAGGCTGGTTGGTAAATGCTTTAAACAGACTTGGCTATAAGACCAATCGGAATACCCCATATGTATGTGCGGGGCATGGGCCATACAGATTGCTAAAATGTGCTTATGACAATTGTAGTGGGGCGCAGGGCAAACATGCAATTGCGATAGCGTTTTGCAAGCCTAACGGGCAATATGCTTATGCACTAAATTGAATTGATTGTGGAGGGAATGGCAAATGAGTACATCCAGACGGCAACGTATTGATATTACAGATGATGTGTGCGGTACATGCGAATTCTGGCCCGGAGAGAGGAGGGTTGTAAGAGGAGAACCCGGTATTTTAGAATGCGAAGGCGGTATTCTGGAATGTTCTAAGAAAGGTCTTCGCAGGCAGGCAAAATCTCTTAGGTGTAGATCCTATATCGAATGGTCAATGACATGGACAGGTGCCGGTGGGGCCCTTGTGAAAGATCCTAACAGCGAAATTGTGGATGCAGCAGATGGCTTATGCGGGTCCTGCGAAGATTGGATTGGTGACCGTATAGTACTGTCGGACTCAAAAGGGATTCTCCAATGTTCAGCTGATCGAGGAAGGTGTAAAAGGCGGGCTGGCAAGTATTTTGCAACAGATTCATGTAAGCGATATTGGCAGTGGAAGAGTTTAGTTGGCTCATTTATAGCGGAGGAAACATCAAAGTCATCTGGAGATAAACGAGGGAAAAGCTGTGCTCAACAGTATCTTGATAATTTGTATGAGACTCTGGATCGGCGTAAGAGGGCGGCGGCGAAAATCCCAAGTTCCTTATCAGCCACAGAGAAGTCATCCCCTTTGGACGCAGGGCCATTTGCTGGGATGAAAAGGTTGGATAACAATCATATAAATCTAAAAAAATTTACAGTGTGGATACTCAACAATTGGGACTCTGAGCAGGTGGTTAACCAAATTCAGGCTATATTATTCTCCCTTGGAATGGAGAGAGAAGAGCGGGAATCCGGAAAAAATTCGGCTAAGTTATACACTCAGTTGCAAGACGACATTCAGACTAAAAAGTTCTGGAAGCAATTATATTTAGTTCTTGATGCTGAATATGACACTCATCGCCAACTTCATATGAATGAAAAAATTGTATCTTCGAATAAGCCCAAGACTCTCGCTGATGAGGGCTTAATATTTCTCTTTGCGGATTCATTTCTTGAACGATGGAATAAACCAGAATTTCAGCTTATCAAGAAATCGTTTTCTTCTGGCGTTGAGGAAATCTGTAATCGGACATCTAGTAAACAGCATCCTTGGAAGCCACTTGTTGAGGAAACAAGCAAAACGGTTATGCAAATCGAGTTTTGGTATAAGATATTTTTCCTAACAGGGATGAAGATGCGGGCTTAGTCCAACCTGGTGTTGGCTCATAGTAGCGATAGACAGACCATGACCCACTCCCCAAGCTCCCGCCCCCACATCGGCATCGGCGTCCTGCTGGTCAACTCCGAAGGTCTTGTCCTTATTGGAAAACGAAAAGGTCCTCATGCTCCTTACTATTCCATCCCTGGAGGCTATCTGGAGGCGGGGGAAACCTTTGAGGACGCTGCGATTCGGGAGGTCAAGGAAGAGACTGGGCTGGATATGGTCAATCCTGTCGTCCTCTGCGTCAGCAACAACCTTGCAACCTATGAGGAGGAGAAAACACATACGGTCTCCATATGTCTTATTTCAAAGGAGTTCACAGGTGTCCCAAGCCTCATGGAGCCCGACAAATGCGAAGGCTGGCAATGGTGCGATCCCTCAAATCTTCCTGAACCCCATTTCGAAGCGAGTCAAAGGGCTATTGAATGCTTCCTTGAGGGTAGGTTCTATCGTCAGGGCTGAAATCTGACACTGGTGCCAGAATCGATTCCTAAGCCTCTGACCCCAATTTGAATCATCTGGTTCAAATCTACCTTCCCGCTTATTGACGTTTATGCACTATCCCCTTAACACGGAATCTATGAAGACTTCCATAATCCAAGGATTGGCCTCACATCAGCCCCAGGACCCTGTTACAAGCCGTTACAGTCCCAAATCCGACCCCATGGGAGGGGATAGCATCAATCTCAGTCGTGTGAGGCTCCTGCAACGACTCTTCAGCCTGAGTATCTCTGAGATTGCAAAGGCGGGAGGAGTCTCAAGGCCGTACCTGTCCAGGGCCCTGGGCGGTAGTCTTGTTCCCAGTCCCGTTTTCTGGAGGAGGCTGGAGGGGAACCTAGGACGCCTGATTGGCCAGAGGAGTTCCCAGTTCTTCAGCGTTCCAGGATCTGATTGTCAGGATGTCGTTGAAGAAGTTCTGGCGGAGACTGGAGGGTAGAGAATATGGCAACGCTACTTTTGATTCTATTCGTGCTTTGGCTCTTAGGCGTCATCTAGGGATCGAACTCTTTGTGAAATATCATTGAATACGAATCTCCCAAGCCTTGAGGCCATGGTTCTTGCCTGGCAGTCTGCAACAATTCCACAACGGAGGGCTGCGTTGACGGCTATTCGGTCGGAGCCTATCGAAACTGGACAGTCCAACTGCCCGCCAGAGGAAATTCTGACTCGCCGAGAGGCTGCGGCTCGCTTCCACCGACATCCATCATTCATCGATAGGGCAGTGAGGGCGGGGCTACTTCGTTCCGTTAAGTTTTTAGGCCGGCAGAGAGCTTGCGGTTTCCGAGCCAGCGACATTGCCCGGTTGATGAAGAGTGGGGCCGAATAATACTGGGCGACCGTGGTAAATAGGAAGCTGGCAATATATTCCTGCCTGCTGAATCTCTATAGACTTATCGTCCATCATAGCCCATAATTCCGCCCATGAAATCTAAGAAGAACCCCATCCTCCTGACCTTTGGGTCGACCGTTCGTACCCTGAGGTTGAAGAAGAGTCTCACGCAGCGGGCCTTGGCAGAACGTTCGGGGCTGGATGTGACCTATATTTCAGGAATCGAGAGGGCGGTGAGGAATCCATCCCTAAAGAGCCTAGAAAGCCTCGCCAAGGGGCTAGGATGTCCGATTGCGACCATGTTTAAGGCACTGGATAAGATTAATCTGGAACAATGCCTGCCCAAGAAAGCAAAGAGAAAGGGATAGCAATGAGCAACATCATCAAAGAACTCAAAGCCGAAATCGTCCGCCTGGCCCGCAA
>Ga0075121_1001035_pt1 | contig 17894 bp, 15 predicted proteins | sample AntAceMetag02UKG_FD_69793 | JGI IMG/M metagenome (GOLD analysis project Ga0075121, IMG submission 69793) | Saline lake microbial communities from Ace Lake, Antarctica - Antarctic Ace Lake Metagenome 02UKG | ecosystem: Environmental > Aquatic > Non-marine Saline and Alkaline > Saline | place... | reverse complement strand
AATGATTTTTGACTCATATCCATGCCTCCTTTTCGGGTGTCATCTATTTTGAGGCAACGGCCTTTTTCTCTCCCTCACCACCCTCGGCCTTCGGTGTCATCTATTTTGAGGCAATGCGACAACTTTATCGAAATTCCGATTGACCCCGCCCTGAAGGTGATTTATCTTATATTATTAAGATTATGTTAATCTTCCAGCTGCCAACTACACAATAGATCGTCGTTGAACACAGACCCTTTGAAGAAGAGATCATGAGCTACACCTTATCCGAGACAGAGATCCCCACCCTATGGCAAGTGGTGTACTCCGGCACAGTGGATGCCGCCGACCGCTATGCCGCCGTAGAGGCGGGACTCAAAGCCAGCGCCAATACGCATGTCTCCGGCATTTTGGTGGACCTGATGAATGCGGACGTCACGATGTCCACGACCGACGAGTTCCTGTTCGCTCAGAAAATATCAACGCATCCGAATTTTCATGGGGTTCGGATGGCCTTTCTCCACCGTCCCGGTACGGAGGCCGCCAGCCAGTTTTTGGAAACCGTCGAGTCGAACCGGGGGATAAATACATCGGTCCACACGGATCGCGCTTCTGCCATGCATTGGCTTTCCAACGGAATCCCGAACATGCAGGATGAGGCGAAAGCGGAGAGAAGTGGCGAACGAGTCACGAAAGAATCCGCCACCCCCGATCAAAAAGTTCATGAGGCCCAGATTCAACTGCTGTATCAGCAAACCAGGGTGGGCCTGAGCGGGGCTCTTATCGTGGCCCTGGCGGCCTGCATCATTTTTTGGCCGGTTCTTCCTCATTGGAAACTGACCCTGTGGGCAGGATTGGTGATTCTCCTCACCTTGGCACGCGGCTGCAGCCTCATTGCGTTTCAACGAAGAGCCCCGTTTTCATCCGACATCAATCGATGGGCGACCCTCCATGTCATCGGCGTTACCCTTTCCGCCTTGATATGGGCCATCCCGCTGGTGTTCTTATGGCCGACCGGAACTCCTGCCTATCATCTGGTCTGGCCCTTGATTATTCTGCCCATGAGCGCTTCGGCTGTTGCCACCTATTATACATGGACCTCCTCATATGTTTCATTTGTCCTCATCAGTGTCGTACCGATCTCCCTCCGGTTCTTTCTTGAAGGCGGATTTTCCTTACGTGTTCTGGGGATTCTGGCTCTTATTTTCATTCTGATCCTGCTGCGGGCGGGGAAAGTAATGCATGACGCCAGTCTCCGTACGTTTGAATTCGGCATCCACAACGAGGCCCTTAATATAGACTTAAACGAAGTCCTCATCCTGAAAGAGCAGCTCAACGCGCAACTGCATCAGGAAATCGACGAACGCAAATTGACCGAAAAGGAAAAAGAGAAACTCATCCAGAAACTGCAGACCGCCCTCGACACCATCCAGACCCTGGAAGGCATCATTCCCATCTGCATGTATTGCAAAGAAATCCGCGATGACAAAGGCTCCTGGAATCAGTTGGAAGCCTACATCACCGAACATTCGGACGCCCAATTCAGTCACGGCATCTGTGACAAATGCCTGAAAACACATCATCCGGACCAGGACCGGAATCGGATAGAAGACGGAAGTTCACCTCAGGCCGTTTAACTGCGGCAGGATGACCCAGGTAGAGGTTCTCACGCAATGTACGCGGAGGACGCCAAGCGTCTGCGGGTTGGCGAGCCCTTCTTTGCGGGCTTCGCGTTCTTGGCGAGAAACGGCTGTTCGATTGAGTCCGATTTACACAGATTTTGCTGCCCAAACGGACTTTTGAGGCCCCAAAAGCCCTCAAAACGCCCGAAAAGTCATATTTTCAGCCCGTTTTGACCGATTTTCCGGCTGTTCAGGAAGGGACGGGTCGCCGAGCCGTCCGAAATATCAAAATTGCGCGGCAGGCTCAGCGAGCCAGCCCTACCCTTGAAAATCACGTTTTTGGCTGTTTTTATGGCATTTTAGACCATTTTGCTTCGTCCCGACTCCCATGGAGGTCGGGAAAAGCGATTTGAGGCCGATTTTATCAAAAATCGTCAAAATTTGATCCCCGTAGGCCTTTTCAGAAGAATGGAATACCCATAACATTAATTTATGAAACCGATCCCGATTCAGACCGTGTCATTAACTTATAATGCTACAATGCATGGACTTACCTCTTTACTGACCCTTTACGTCCGGTTGGGATTCCGATAACTCCAGCGACAGAAGGCCATTTGTGGCGAATTCTTCTGCGTACTTCTGCTCCAGCTCGGTGATGACTTTGAATCGCTTCTCCAGCTCCATGTCTTCACTCCCAGGAATTCGATCAAAGTCCCGGTCGATAAACCGTGAAACAAGTTCTCCCCAAAACGTATTCTCATCATAGCTTTCAACAAATGACTTCACTTCACTCTCTTCGAACTCGCTAGTTGGCAGGTGAGTCTGAAACTCCTTCGAATACTCAACAAGGTCTTCACACCCGAACTCTTTGGCCAATGAGTAGAACTTCTGAATGAGCGGGACATACGGGTTGTCCGCATTGGCGGAGGGTTCGTCATGGGCTGTGACCATCCATTCCCCCAGGTAAAGGAGGCCTAACAGATTTCGAAATTCTTTTTTCGTGATATTGATCTTCATCTTGTTTCAATCTCCAATGATAATGAATCACCTGGAATGCCGATGGTTAGGTGACTCCTTAACCAACAACAATTTTATACGCCATTGGCTTATAGGGTCAAATGTGTTTCCACATTCTGCAGTCGGTCTTTTCCGATGGAGCCCCGACGACCCCGTCGGGCCTCTTCATTCCCTTTGAAAACCCCGAAAACCAGCCCGACGGGGTCGTCGCGCCTCCAAAAACCGAAAAAACAGCCTAAAAACAGCAAATAAATCCGAATTTAGGCCGTTTTACAGCGATTTGAGCCCGATTTCTTGTCCGCCGTAGCCTTGGCGAAGGTGGATCCCCGTAAGCCTTTTCAGAAGAATGGAATACCCAGAACATTAATTAATGATACTGACCCCTTCACCTTCACCCCCTTCACCTTCACCCCCTTCACCTTCACCCCCTTCACCCTTTATGACCCCTTTACGAGCCGTAGCCTGGGAAACGCCAGAGACCCCCCTCCAAGGCATAAGGACGGCCCGGTTCCTGTTTACGGCAAGGCAACCGACAAGCGATACAATCGATCTCTCGGCGGCGGAGCGGGATCCTGCATGGCATCCGCCCCCCCGACGCCCCGGCGCGTGGGGATCCCCGAGACCGGGGCCCAGATCCCCTCGGGCAGGTTCGAGCAAACGGTCAAGGTGTACAGACGGTTTGAAGAGGAATCGAAACAGACACTCACCGGCGAGGAATTCGAGAGGGCTGTGAGGTGGAACCAGTCGTTGGAATCCGCACCATCGGTATCGGCAATCATTTCATCGTAGTCGCCGAAGCAATCGCCATCGGTATTGGTCAGGACCGGGCTGGTTCCGGTTCCATACCACTCGTTGCTGTCGGAAAGGCCGTCACTGTCGGAGTCCGCAACAGAGCTGATAAATTCGCAGCATCCCATATCGACGGTGTGGGTGCCATCGGCATTGCCGTCAAGAGGACGAGGAACCCCATCCAGGTCCGGGCCAGCAGACATGGCGGCATTGTCTCCCGCATCCAGACAGGGGGAGGCCGCCGTCAAGTGAGCCCCTCCCAACACGGCAAATTGCGGGGCATCCGTAATGTTTCCGTCCACCCCATTGACGAGCTCCGGCGAACAGGTATACCGCGCGGCCGTCAGATACAGATTGCTGGATCCACTATCTGCCGTGTTGAACCACACAATACAGTTTCTGGATGTGCCGCCGCCCATTCCCCCTCCATAGCGGTCAGACGAATTGCCGGTGAAGGTACAGTTGTTGGCCATGCCCTGATTCAGACCGCCGCCATACCATTTTGCTGAATTGTCAGTGAAGAGACAGTGATTGGCGATTGTTCCCATTGCCCCGCCGCCGCTGTCCGCTGAATTACTGCTGAAATAGCAGCGGTTGGCCTGCCCGTTATACATCCCGCCACCATTCTCAGTGGGGAGATTCAGCGTGAAGGTACAATCGTTTGCGGTGCCACCTGTCATCCCGGCCCCGTTGTCCGCCGTATTGCCGGAAAACAGACAGTCGTTGGCGGTGATCTCTTTTGCGCCGCCGCCATCGGAAAGGGCTGAATTGTCAGCAAACAAGCAATCGGTGGCCGTACCCAGACGCATCCCCCCACCATTTTCATGGGACGAATTGTCGATAAAAGTGCAGTGGTTGGCCGTACCCTGGTGCATCCCGCCACCATCCCGGAAAGCGGTATTGTTCGTGAACAGGCAATCCGTAGCCGTGCCTTGATAAAGACCCCCACCAAAATCCTCAGCTTGATTGCCGCTGAAGGTGCAATGATCCACCCTTCCGGAAGCCATCCCCCCACCGTTAAGATAGGCAATATTCCCAGTAAAATCACAGTTGTATGCCGTTCCCTGATACATCCCGCCCCCGAAATACCTGGCTCGGTTATACTCAAAGACACAGTTGGATACCACCGGGGTCGTGCCGATGCAACAGGCACCGCCACCGTAGAAATCCGTGGGCGGCATCACGGCAAACCCATTAGATAGGGTGAGCCCGGTCAGTATGCAGGCTTCCGGCCCCAGTTTGAAGCAGCAGTGACCGCCACTGCCATCAATACAGGTAAACTCCGGCCCCTGGAACCCTCTCACAGTAATGGCCTGGGTAATCACAATTTCCGCGACTGGCGCATACGTTCCATTGGTCACCCACACAGTATCGCCATTCGTAGCCACATCCAACGCGCTCTGGATGGTATGCCACGCATTCGACCACGCCGTGCCCGGCCCATCGCTCGCGCTGTTGGTCGCCACATACCAGGATTGGGCCGAAACCCCCATCGCCGAACAAACCACACTGATATGGATGAGCCATGTCAGGACTCGTCTTAAAAAAAGATCAGACTTACAATATACAATTTTCCCCATGAGGGATGTGCCTTCCGAGTTCACGCTTCTACTCTCTCCCCCCCCGCCTCCCCTGTCAAACCCCGTCCGAATCCTTCAATGGGTAAAAAGGTCAGTCCTTGCATTGTAGCATTCTTGCTGGACGCTCTCTTCTCCCCGCCCCCAACTGCAATCTAGTCAGGATTCGACCAGCTCCCTGAACCGCCTGAAGGCGGCGCAGGCATCATGCGGGCCCGGGGCGGCTTCGGGGTGATACTGGATGGGAAAGGCGGGGTTGGTTTTGACTTCCAGACAAGCTCACACCTATCGAGGTCGCTTATCAGTTGCAATAGGCACTTTAGGAAAATGCCCATTGATTATTTCAACATGTTGCTTGCTTAGAGGCAAGTGGTCCGCGCTGTGTTCCCAAGCTTCTCGAAAGCGAGCTACTGTCTCTTCTACTGCATTTAGAATGAGCGTTCGAGGTAGTCTTGCATCAGATATGAAGGCTTCGAGTCTTTCCCATGAGAACTGATACATGTCCTTTATTCCATCGATACTTAACGCCATCTTTCTATCATCTGGCATATATGAGATTGTGGAGACAAGGTCGTAGGCGGGAGAGATCATTGGCGTTCGTCGATCTGGGTATATCAGCGACCAGTTCTTCAGGTGCATATCTGCGTTTCCAATCATCGCATTAAACACAAGCCGCCGGACAAACTCGATCACAGCATCCTCTCCAGCCTCCAACAGAATCACTTTAGCCATATTGCCATAGCTTACTTTCTCGTACTTGTCGTCTGGATACACCCCAAATACCTGTGCAAAGTCCTCAATGTGAATAGACTCACCATCCGGCTGGCGATCAAAACGCTGAATAGCAAGAGCATTGCCTCCTAAGGTCCCCATTCCTTCTGGAAGCGCCTTGATTTTATCAACTCCTACAAGCTTTGTCTTGGGGATGTTCAATCCAGTTTGCCTTGCAAGTTCCATCATGGAAAACTCATTCTCTGGAACCCCTGTATATGCTGCGGAGGGCAGTTTCACGATCCATTTGCCACCTACGCCTCTAGCTGGAATAGTGAGTCCGCCAGCTGCTTCTTGAACTGCTGAAAACTTGAGCTGTACACCTGCTAGAGAGAATCTCAGGATTGTGTCGCTATCTACATTTTCTTGGTGATCACTACTGGCCGCAGTGTCTTCACTGTCAAAACCTAACTCTGCATCCAATTCATGAGACTTTATTGTCACTGCACCCGGAAGGTCTTGCCCCAAGGCGCCAAGAAGAAAAAACTCTCGGCTAGGCTTTACTTGAGCCTTACGGGCCAAGTAACTCCGCATGGTACCCTCAGGAAGGAGATTTGAAAAAAATGGATGTATTTTCGGTGGCCGTGCTGGCTTTGAGTCGGTTATTAGATCCCCTAGGTCAGATTTGAATCCAAGGCTAAGGGTAGGACGTTCCGTGTCTTCAACATAGTCAGACTCAAAGATCAGGATGGTTCGATCATCCGGCAGTCTCTGGATGGTAGCGATGGGTCTTCCATATAGAAGGACTGATAATTGTGTTGCTCCAGTCATGATTCCTCTACCCTTCCTCGTCTATTCGATAGGCTTTTCTAGTCTCAGCGGGCTCGCGATGTACGACTTCATTGCGAACACTCCGTAAACTGTTCACGATCTGCCTGAATTGCTCAGTCTGTACATCCTTGTCGCCGAGTTCGCTTATTAGATTCTGCACTTCGGACTGCAACCGATGCGGCACGAGAGGAAGAATCTCCCACAAATCGCCAAGAGCCTGCCTTGCAAGGTCTCTATCCTGATTGTGGAGCTGATTTTTCTCAAGTTGGTCTCGCACACGGCGTACCGCTCGCGCCATGCGCTGAGCCCATTCCCGGTCCCATACGGGCCTTCCCCCGCCACTTGCCTCCAGAATGGCCTCTACGGATCGGACCTGTTTTCTGGGTACGACCATTAACTCCAAGTCGAGTGAGCGAGCAAAGTCCAAGAGCGTTGTGAGCTGCATATCTACAGCACCTTTCTCGATCCTTGAGATGTGAGCCTGAGATGCTCCTACCCTTTCCGCGAGTTCTCTCTGGCTTAAGCCCAAGCGCTTCCTTGCGTCCCTTAGAGCGCTTGAGTATTGGCCAATCTCATGCCTAGTCTTTGATATAGTATTCATCATATTTCCATGTATTTATATATTTATATATATACTACTTATTTTAGCTCTGCAACTAATATATAGTTTAATGCATCTTTTAATGAATATATTCATTATATTATATCATTTATTATATAAAGAGCTCATTTAGCACCCCACAGTCTAGGCCAAATACAACGTTAGGATAGACTTCTCAAGCGCCGCAGCAATTGATCCGCGACGTTCCCGCGAGCCCTTAACCGAGATTTATGTCGATTTGATCAGGGCGCGGAAGCGGCTAAAAGCCGGGCAGGCGTCGTGCGGGCCGGGTGCGGCTTCGGGGTGATACTGGATGGAAAAGGCGGGATGGGTTTTCACTTCCAGGCCTTCGACGGTTTGATCGTTCAGGCTGCGGTGGGTGATTTCCACTTGTGAGGCATCCAGCGTGTCGGCATCGAGCATGTAGTTGTGATTCTGCGAGGTGATTTCCACGCTGCGCGTCCGCAGATCCATCACGGGGTGGTTGCAGCCGTGGTGACCGAACTTCAGTCGCCGCGTGGTTCCACCCAATGCCAGACCCAACAGCTGGTGGCCGAGACAGATCCCCATCAACGGCACCTTCCCCAGCAGGCCGCGGATGGTTTCGGCGGCATACGGCAGCGCCGCGGGATCGGCGGGGCCATTCGACAGCATTACCCCATCGGGTTTCAGAGCCAGGACTTCAGCGGCGGTTGTTTTGGCCGGGAGCACTTTCAACCGGAACCCTTCACCAGCCAGCAGACGCAGGATGTTGCGCTTCACGCCGAAATCGAGCACGGCGACCAGCGGGGCATCGGCTTTGGCATCGGATGCAAAATCATACGGTTCTTTCGTGGAGACCTTGGAGGCGTAATCCTGACCATCCAGCCCTTCCCATGCCTTGGCTTTGGCGACGGCTTCTTCGGGGGTCACGTCACCGGTCGTGCAGAGGAACGCTTTCTGGGTGCCGCCTTCGCGCAGCTTGAGGGTCAGGGCCCGTGTATCCAGCCCAGCCAGTGCCGGGACTTCATACCGCAGCAGAGCTTCCTTGAGGCTTTCCTCCGAACGCCAGTTGGAGGGCTCATTCATTTCGCGAATGAGCAGGCCCGACGCATGGATAGCACCGGATTCGAAATCTTCGCTGTTGAAGCCGGTATTGCCGATTTCCGGCATCGTCAGGGTGACCATCTGGCCGGCATAGGACGGATCGGTCAGGATTTCCTCATAGCCGGTCATGCCGGTGTTGAAAACAACCTCCCCCAGCCTGTCGACTTTGGCTCCGCAGGACCAGCCGCGGATGATCGTGCCATCGGCCAGCGCCAGAAAGGCTTTCTTTTCGCGCCGTGCGGCCCAGTTGTTTGAAGAGCGGCTCATGACCGGCCTCCCTTCCGCGCGGTCGTTCGATTGTATTCCTGGAGCGAAAGCACCTCGAAGGACTCCTGTTCACGTTGAATTTTTAAGCCATCCAATGCGGCCCGCAGGCCGCGGATGGTGGTCGTCATGGGGATACCGCGCCGCACGGCCTCCGTGCGCATCTTCACCTCGTCCAGTTGCGGCGTGCAGCCGGAGGGGACATTCACAATCCAGCCCACCGAGTCATCCAGCACCAGATCCAGGACATGGGGCCGGCCCTCGGAAATCGCAAACGCGGCGCGCGCGGCGACGCCTTCATTGCGCAGGGCCGTAGCGGTGCCGCAGGTGGCCCAGAGGCCGAAGCCCATCTCCACGAGCTCGCGCGCGCACTTCACCATCTCGATGCGATCGGAATGGCGTTCACCGGATACGCTGATAAACACACCGCCCTGCTGCGGGATGGGATTGCCTCCGGCCTGCTGGCTCTTGATGAAGGCCATGCCCGGATCGGCATCGATACCCATCACTTCGCCCGTCGACCGCATTTCTGGGGTCAGTCGCACATCGCAGCCGGGGAACCGGGCAAAGGGCAGCACGGCTTCCTTAACGGCCACATGATGCAGTTCGATTTCTTCCGTGAATCCCAGTTCGGTCAAGGTCGCTCCGGCCATCACTTCGGCAGCCAGGCCGGCCAGTGCAACACCGGTCGCCTTGCTCGCAAACGGGATGGTCCGGGACGCGCGTGGATTCACTTCGAGAATGTAAACGTCCCCATCCTGCACGGCGTACTGCACATTCATCAGACCGCGCACATTCAGGCCGCGGGCCAGCGCCCGGGTATGCTCGCGGATGCGTTCGAGGATGTCTTTGGACAAACTCTGCGGCGGGAGGAAGCAGGCGCTGTCGCCGCTATGAATTCCCGCCTTCTCGATATGCTCCATCAGGGCACCGATGACTTCGATTTCGCCGTCGGCGATACAATCCACATCTACTTCGATGGCATCTTCGAGGAATTTGTCGATGAGGACCGGGCGGCCTTCCGAGGCTTCAAAGGCTTCCTCGCAGAACTGCTCAAAGAAGGGCTCGGTATAGACAATCCGCATGGCGCGGCCGCCGAGCACAAACGAAGGACGCACCAGCACCGGGAATCCAACACGCCGCGCAATCTCCAGGGCTTCTTTGACAGTCGTGGCGGTTCCATTAGCCGGTTGCTTCACGCCGACTTCATCGGCGAGCTGCTTGAAAAATTCGCGATCTTCGGCCTTCTCGATATCTTCGGGACTGGTCCCGATGATATTCACGCCTGCTTCTTTCAGCCCCATCGCCAGATTCAAAGGCGTCTGACCGCCAAACTGCACGATGGCGCCATCACATTTTTCCCGACGATAAACCGCCAGGACATCTTCCAGGGTCACCGGCTCAAAATACAGCCGGTCGCTGGTGTCGTAATCGGTCGAGACGGTCTCGGGGTTGCTGTTGACCATGACGGTCTCGTATCCGGCTTCGCGCAGAGACTGGCAGGCATGCACACAGCAGTAATCAAATTCAATCCCCTGCCCGATCCGGTTGGGACCGCCGCCGAGAATCATGATTTTCTTTTTGTCCGATTTTGCGAGGGCTTCTTCCGGCTCATCGCCGTAGGCCGAATAGAAATACGGGGTCGCCGCGGCAAATTCAGCGGCGCAGGTATCGACCACGCCATAGGTCGGGGTCAGACCGATGCGTTCTCGTGCGGCGCGAACATCGTCTTCGGTGGCATTCAGCAGTGCGGCAATTTGTTTGTCGGAGAATCCGAATTCCTTGGTCTGGGCGAACAGCGCTTTATCAGCTTCCAGGCCTTCCAGGGTCTTTGCTGAGCCAATTTCCTGTTCGTAGGCAATCAATTCTTCCAACTGACGCAGGAACCACGGATCCACACCGGTCAGCTCTGCGACGCGTTCGACGCCCCACTCGCGGGCCAGCGCTTCGCGCAGATGAAACAGGCGCATCGGACTGGGCCGGGCTACGGCTTTTGTCAGTTCCTCGTCGGAAAGGATCCCTTCCTGGTCTTCTTTCCGATTCCAGCCGGTCCGGCCGATTTCGAGCGACCGCAGGGCTTTCTGCATCGATTGTTTAAACGTGCGCCCCATCGCCATTGTTTCGCCGACGGATTTCATCTGGGTCGTCAGCGTGTCATTCGAGCCCTGAAATTTTTCAAAAGCAAAGCGGGGGGCCTTGACGACGATGTAATCCAGCGACGGCTCAAAACAGGCCGGGGTCGAGCGCGTGATGTCATTGGGCAGTTCATCGAGCGAGTATCCCACCGCCAGCTTCGCGGCGATCTTGGCAATCGGAAATCCGGTGGCCTTGGAGGCCAGCGCCGAACTGCGGCTCACGCGCGGATTCATTTCGATGACAACCAGGCGGCCGTCTTTCGGGTTCACCGCAAACTGAACATTGGCACCGCCGGTCTCCACGCCGATGACGCGCATCACCGCGAGACTCGCATCGCGCATGGTCTGGTATTCACGGTCGGTCAGTGTCTGGGCCGGAGCGACGGTTACGCTGTCGCCCGTATGCACGCCCATCGGGTCCAGGTTCTCGATGGAACAAATGATGGTGCAGTTATCCTTGCGGTCGCGCATGACCTCCATCTCGAATTCTTTCCAGCCAAGGATGGATTCCTCGATCAGCATCTCGCTGACCGGGCTCAGGGCCAGACCATTGGAACAGATGGCTTCAAAATCGTCTTCGTCATAGGCAATGCCGCCGCCGGCGCCACCCATCGTGAATCCCGGACGCAGAATCACCGGCCAGCCAATCTCTTTCCGGATCTCGCGGGCTTCTTCCATCGTGTGCGCGGATTTGGAGCGTGGGACGTCTAGGCCGATTTCGGCCATCGCTTCCTTAAAGAGGCCGCGATCTTCCGCGCGTTCGATCACTTCGGCGGTCGCGCCAATCATTTCCACCCGGTAGCGCTTCAAGACGCCGGAGGCATCCAGCTTCATCGCCAGATTCAGTGCGGTCTGACCGCCCATGGTCGGCAGCAAGGCATCGGGGCGTTCGCGACGGATAATCGCCGTGAGGGCTTCTTCGGTCAGGGGTTCGATATAGGTGCGATCCGCAAACCCGGGATCGGTCATGATGGTGGCCGGATTGCTGTTCACGAGCACGACTTCATAGCCTTCCTCGCGCAGGGCTTTGCACGCCTGCGCACCGGAATAGTCAAACTCGCACGCCTGCCCGATGACAATCGGGCCCGCACCAATCAACAGAATCTTTGAAATATCGTCTCTTCGGGGCATCTCGACTCCTCGCTAAAACGTTTTACCTATAACGCCATAATTTCCCCTTTTTGGCCAGCAAAAAGTGATTTTTGGGGCATTTTTATCGTTTTGGAGGCCCAAAAGGGCTTTTTTGAGTTCAAAACGGTCGAAAATGGGCATTTTGAAGGATTTCTCTCTCACAGAGTCACAAAGGCACGGAGAAAAGAATAGAAAACATGCAATATCTCCCACAGAGATTCACGGAGATTCTCAGAGAAAGAAGGTAAAAATGGGATGCGCCGCAGGGAAAGGGAAGAAAATTAGACAGGATTGGCATTCTGGTCGCGCTGCTCCCGCATTCGCTTCGCCTGCGGCGAAACGCTATAGATCTCGCGTTCTCTCGTCGTTCTCCAGCGCAACTTGAGCTCTGCACTCGCCTATTAACTGGATAGACTGGATAATGAAAGATGAGACTACAAAACACACGAACAGATGAGTGCCGAGTTCAAGCCGAAGGCGCAGAACGAACGCGAATTCTATAGCGATCCACCTTCACAGGTGGAGCGAACGAGTGAATGAAACGAACGGAGTGTCCATCCTGTCAAACGCTTCGAATTTCCTTCTGTTGCGATCTGTAGCGGCGCTTGCGCCTTTTGCGTTAAATCGCCTTCTTCTACAAGCTCCACGGCATGGCGCCGGGAGAATCGGTGTCGAGCTGCCCGGAAGCCAGGAGCGCATCTAGCTGCTCGAGCAGGCGCTGTTTGCCTTTGGGAAAGCGCGCTTCGAGCGGGACAATGTTCGAGGAGTGGTCGGCACGAAAGACGGTGGACTCGAGTTCAAGGTCTTGAATCAGTTCACGGGTTTCGGCGACAGCCTGATGTTCGGTCAGCATCTGAAAATCCGTCTGGGCCAACGGCGTGCCGGGAACCGGGATGACGCGGAGCGCAGAAAGCAGTCGCGGCTGCATGGCGTTGAGAACCTGGGCGGTCGCCTGCGCATGTTGACTGGAGCCCCCTGCCCCGGCCAGGCCGATCAGTATCATGACCGACATCCGAAGACCCGCGGTCTGAGCGCGCTGCCCGGCTTCGACCATCTCTTCGGCGGTTTCGTGTTTGTTGACTTGTTTCAGCGTATCGTTGTCGCCGCTCTCCAGCCCCATGTAGAGCGTGTGGAGTTTGAGTTCCTTCAGGCGGCGGAGCTGCTCATCTGTTTTGGCGAGAATCGAGGCGCCATTGGCATAGACGCCGACACGGGATAGACCGGGAAATGTGTCATTCAGCAGTAAAAGGATCTTCTCCAGCGTTTGGAAATCCAGATGCATCACATCACCATCTGCGAGAAAGATGCGACGGGCCTCGGGCCACTCCTGACCCCCGGCGGCGATTTCTTCCACCGCGTGTTCCAGGCCGAGAAATTGATACCGGACCCCTTTATACATGCCGCAGAAGGTGCACCCGTTCCAGGGACAGCCATCCGCCACGCGGAGAATCAAGCTGTTCGCCTCCGCTGGCGGGCGAAACAGGGTGTGATTCACGGCTTTGTTCATCGATTCACGTCCGAGTTACAGCGTCTCGACCAACCGGGCGATGAAGTCGCCGGTCTCTTTCAACAGCTCCGGGTCCACGAGATCCGGCGTATCACCCGGTGTATGCGACAGCTTCATGACCTTCTCGCGCAGATTGGATGACGTGATGGCCAGAGTCGGAACGCCCCGGAATGCAAAAATGGAATGATCGCCTTCGGCCCACTCCGGGCCCCGCTCCACCCGATCATGGCGTTCGATTTCCGCATCGAGCCAATTCAGCTTGGCTTCGTCCAGATTGTAGGCGGACACCGCAATGTTCGACTCCTTGTAGCCGACCGCATCGATATTCGCCACGAGGCGGATCTGCCCCATCTCATTCCCGTAGTGACTGAGATAGGCCAGCTGTCCCTTCACCATAGGCGAGTCTTCGCCGTTGAACGGAAGAAATTCCAGATCCAGCGGAAGCGCGCGGGTATTCAGCCGGTCCATCGTTTCCAGCATCGCCGCCACACCCGCTGCGTTGTCCAGGGCGCCGGGGGTCCCATAGGCCGTATCCATGTGGGCACAGACCAGGATCTTCCCCTGAGACTCGCCTTTCGCCTTTTTCTGGATCACCACCTGCTCGCCGGTCTCCGGAAGGGTCTCTGAATCAATCTTCAAGCCCATCATGCCTTTCGCTTCGAGAAGCTGGGCGCCCGCCTCGGCCCCGACATAGGCCACCGGGATCTGAAAGTTGGCGTCATCGAACAACGGGCAGGGATCGAGCCCACAGGCGGGATGCGCGCCGGTGACCGTCAGAATGGCTTTGGGTTTCTTTTCCTCCAGCAGTTGATAGATCGCTTTGTGCTCCTCGGGGAAATAGAAAGGGAAATCGCGCGGCATCAGCGGGTCTTTCGTCAGGTCCCCATGCATCAGCAGAATCTTCCATTCGCACTCGGCCTTTTCGAGTTCCCGCAGCGTGGACACCGCCACCACATCCCGGCTTTTCTCGAAGGCCGGAGAATAGGGTCCGGCAAAGACCGGAACATGGACCTCGCCGCGCGCCGCCAGCGAAGGACCGGCTTCCCACCGGACACAATTGAACGGAAGGCGCCTTACGGCATAGCCCATGCGCTTCGCCTCTGTCCGCAGATACTCCGCCATGTGACGGTTGGCTTCCGTCCCGAGCGGCCGCTCTCCGAACTCGAATATCCGATCCGTACAGGAGGTCGTCTTCATGGGAAAAGGATGGCGAAAGCCCCCCTCTTCTTCAATCCTTTTCAGAACCTGTGCTTTTGTCCTTGCGTTTATCCGGGTCTGCCCGTAGATTCCCCCACGCATTGCACAACTTGTTGTGTAACACATTGCGGGGTGGAGCAGCCCGGTAGCTCGTCAGGCTCATAACCTGAAGGTCCTTGGTTCGAATCCAAGCCCCGCTACCATCTTACGCAGAAGGCCGGACATTTTGTCCGGCCTTTTGCTTCAGCTGGCACGCCAAGTTTCAAGGCCGGACATATTGTCTGCCCTTTTGCTTCAGCTGACACTCCAGATATGGGAGAATGAGTTTGATGTACACCGTCTATATTCTCGAAAGCCTCTCACGTCCCGATCAGCACTATGTCGGATTCACAGAAAAGCATATGGAATTGCGCCTGCAACGCCACAATGAAGGCACAACCCCTGCAACGAAACGCTACCGCCCATGGAAGTTGGTTTGGAGCAGTGCATTTCCTGAAAAGGAAATGGCGTTGACGTTTGAAACCTATCTCAAAAGCGGATCCGGACGAGCTTTCGCAAACAAACGCTTGATACCCTCAGGATCCTGATGGCCTGTCCGCCATAACGGGGAGCCTGCGACCTGTGACGGCGGATTCGAATCCAAGCCCCGCTGCCACTTTAAAGGATCGGAACAGAAATGTTTCGGTCTTTTTCTTTTGCATGGACACCAGACAACAGCCGATTTTCACACAGAGCCACCAAGGCACGAAGAAGAGAATTTGACAGGATGAACAAGATTGGCATTCTGGTCGCTCTGCTCCCGCATTCGCTTCGCCTGAGACGAAACGCTATAGATCTCGCGTTCACTCGTCGTTCCAAAACGGAACTCGAGCTCTGCACGCGTCTATTTTCGAGATAAGGAGACGTGTCAAGAGATGCCTCTGCGAGGTATCAAGAGGGCTGAATTCTTGCGAGTGGGCACGCGTTAGCGGGTGTCCGTCGTGAGAATCAGCCCTCTTTGATTTCACGCTCCATGAGCGTAAAAATTCCTGACACCCCTTTTCGCGCGATTCGGCATATTCGCAGTGTATCCTGAAATCGAACCCTTTGCGGTCTTTGCGTACTTGGCGAGAAACGGTTCCGGGTCGCTCTTTTCTGTTCCCTGAATATGACAACCCCCTTTTCCTGGAGTAGGTTGAGACCCAACCCCAAACAGGAGAACCCCATGGCCAAGGCCCCCGCAAAAAAATCCGTCCCGTCCCTGCTTTCCAAGGCCCTGAATATGGCCAACATGGTCACCGTGCAGCCCGATGCGGTAGTCAGCCGAACGGTCATTACCAAAAAAGCGGGCACGGTCACGCTGTTCGCTTTCGATAAGGGACAGGGGCTCAGCACGCATTCCGCGCCCTACGACGCCATGGTTTGGATTCTGGAAGGCGAAGCGCGCATCACGATTGATGAGAAGAAAAAGCTGAAGGCCACCGTTGGCGACATGGTCATTATGCCGGCGAACATCCCCCACGCACTCCATGCGGCCCAGGCCTTCAAGATGGCGCTGGTCATGATCAAAGAAAAGTAGTCCGCAGAGAAGTCGGATTTATCCGCAGATTTCACAGATGGACACAGATTCAGATCTGGGAAGAGAACAGATTTTGTCCGCAGATTACGCAGATTAACGCAGATTTAGAAAAGGGAATACGTGATGACTGAAGAAATCAAAGATCCTCAGACGTATGAAATTATCGGTGCTGCAATGGAAGTGCACCGGGTGTTGGGGCACGGGTTTTTAGAGGCCGTTTATCATGAAGCTCTGGCGCGGGAATTTGAAGCGCGCGGGATTCCCTTCGAATCAGAAAAGACGCTGATAATTCAGTACAAAGGCCAAGCGTTGACTACGGCTTACCGGGCTGATTTCATTTGCTTTGAAGAGGTGGTCGTTGAACTCAAGGCGATTCAATCCCTGACGGGACCTGATGAATCACAACTCATCAATTATTTGAAAGCCACCGGGATCAAGCGTGGCTTACTCTTAAACTTTGGTTCAGTCAGTCTTCAGCATAAACGCATGGTTTTAAATCTGCGTTAATCTGCGGAATCTGCGGACCCACTATTCCGCCTCTTTTCTCTTCAATTCTGTGGACTAGAATGGCTCGCGGCTTCGCTGTTCCTCGAAGGCATCCACGGCCTGCTGCAGGCGGGTACGCGGGCCTTCGTCTTCGGCCGGCACATCGGTGAAGTCGGTGCGGGAAGGATGATCGAAGGCGTCGACATAGCGTTTACGGCTCTGATGGCTTTCCAGGAAGGTCTGATGCGCCCGTTCTGCCCGCGTCCACAGCTGGCCGAGGGCAATCTGCCACGTGTCATCATCCGGCGGGCTGAGCTGATCCGGATTTTTCTTTTTCCGCCGCCACCAAGAGCGCTTCGGCACCGGCGGAGTAGCCACCTGATTGAAGTAGGCGGTGTAGGAGGACAGCACTCCCTGCAGAGAAGGCGGAGCGCCCAGCCTCATGCTTTGAATCTGCAGCGACAGGGACGAGGCGGTGAGCGTGGCCCACTTCTGTCCGCGATAGGCGATCAGGTCACGCGCATACAGGTCAGACGGCACATCCACAGGCACCCCGGTGACGAGGTCGCGGGGGTTGAAATTGAGCGCCTGCAGGAGCTTGGCCTCGATCTGGAGACCCCGATCACTCCACGCCTCCACGTCATTCCCTCTGGATTGCTGCTCCAGAAAGGTGCGCCAGACCGCCTCCGGATTCTGATCCTTCAAGGCCGGGCTGTGAGCGCGAAGCCAGGCGGCATCCACGGGCTTCCGAGCCCCCACCGCTTTGAACAGCATCGCCCAGGTGGTGAAATCCCCCGCCGGAAACAAAAATTCGACGGCCGTGGCCGCGTAAGCCTTCTCCCGCCAGCGTCCCGGAGGCAGCACCTCCTGTTTGATCACCTGGGCCAGCGGCATTATCCGCCCCTCATCCAGTTCCCGGGAAATCCATTCTCGGTTCCGGGAGATCAAAGAAGCCTGCGTCTGCTGGGCAACCCCAGATGAAATCCAATCCGCCACAGCCGGCCCCATGCCCGACCGATGGCTGCGCGACGTGTATTCTGCCACATACCGGTTGAGCATCAGCCAGCAGGCGGCATCCTTCAGGTCTTCCGGATCGAACCGGGAGCCGCCCGGCACCACGAGACGCTGATAGAACTTCCCGCCATCCCAGCCCTGGATCTTCAGGATCTGAGCGTCCGGCTTGGGGTTGCTCTGCACCATGACGCCCAGCACCTGGTCGCGCTGGAACGGCAGTGTCATCCCTGTTTTTTCTTCCACCTGGGAGGCGAGCTCGGACAGTTGTTTCACCAGCACCAGATTCTTGGCAGACGTCATGCCGGAGACAATAAAGCGCCGGTCGGCACTATAGATGGACGCACGACCGCTTCGCCCGACGCGGCGGAGAGCGGCTTCACCTGGCGTAT
>Ga0075121_1001033_pt1 | contig 17903 bp, 12 predicted proteins | sample AntAceMetag02UKG_FD_69793 | JGI IMG/M metagenome (GOLD analysis project Ga0075121, IMG submission 69793) | Saline lake microbial communities from Ace Lake, Antarctica - Antarctic Ace Lake Metagenome 02UKG | ecosystem: Environmental > Aquatic > Non-marine Saline and Alkaline > Saline | place... | reverse complement strand
AAATAACGGAAAAACAGGTTGAAAGTTTTTTGAAATTGCTCAATGCCCTGAAGTCAAAAGGGATTGTTTTTTCAAAAGTGCATATTGCCAACAGCGATGCCATCAATAATTTTCCGCTCACATTTTGTCAGCCATTCAATTATGTAAGGACAGGAATCAATCTTTACGGCTCTTTCGACAACGAAGGGAAACGGATACTCAAGCTGAAGTCGATCCTTTCTCTAAAAACCAGACTTGTCGGAGCAAGAACTTTGCCCGCCGGAATGAGCATAGGCTATGGCTGTACTTGCACATTGTCCAAGGACACAAAAGTCGGAACTGTTTCCGCTGGATATGCCGACGGCCTTCCAATGGGGCTGTCAAACAGGGGATATGTTATTATAGACGGATGCTTGTGCCCTGTTCTTGGAAGGGTTTCTATGGATTACACCACTGTTTCGTTGGAAAATGTGCCCGACGCAAAATGCGGAGACGAAGTCATATGTCTTGGCGGAGAGGGGCCGAACGCAATATCCGTGGAACATTGGGCGCAATTAAAAGGCACTCACGCATATGATGTGATATGCTCGTTTGGGACAAGGGTCGCCCGCCGCTATGTAGAAGATTGATTAATTGCAAACTACAATATATGGTGTTATTAAACCGCTCGAGACGCGAGGTATGAATAGGCTTCATTTATCACTGTCATAACCTTTGTGTCTCCGCCAACATCAGGATGGAATTTTTTGGCCATCAGCTTCATTCTTTTCACAAGGTCATGCTTGTCGATTGTCAGGTCAAGATCAAAAAGGTCGCGGTAGGCTTCTTCCTGTCCGGCTCCCCTGCTGCGTCTTTCAATCTGCCTGAAATAGCTGATTGACATTGCGTCAAGTTTAATCTCAAATTGTTTCCGCTTTATTTCAGCGCGGAGAGACAAGCTTGTGGCAAATTTGACCACAAAATTAAGAATTCTTCTTTTGTCAAAACCCGAGAATTTGCCGAGCGCCGTAAAGGCTATGTTTTCATGCGCGTCCATATGCCACAAAATGCACGAATCCTTTTCGTAGGGGTTTGAGGTTACTTGAAAATGATAATTGTCCACGTTTATTTCCGTAAGTATTTTTGCTTTGCTTCTGGAAATCATAATTTAAAATCTCTATATAGTTTGCCTGTTTAGAATTAAGATACGCTACGCCATCCTCTGGAAGATTATAAAAAAAGACACAATAATCCTTCAGAGTATGGAAAAGGCAATTTGGTGGGTGGTACAAATACCATTTCCTTAGAATTCTTCAAAATAATACACAATGGAGTGGGTTGCAAGCTTTAAAACAACAATATATAGATTTTTTTGCCTATTTTGACAAGGCAATGGGGTAGCCAGAAGTCTTGAAAAAATAAAAAAGCCGGTGGCTAAGCCACTTTTGAACCCACTTAGTGGGGGCGACAGCGCGCATGGCGCGTTAAAAGTCTGTAGCTTGTTGGGGCGCGAAGCGACAACAAGCTTTATTTCGTTGCAGCGCCAGCTCTTTGGACTTTTGGCGGCTCCGACTGTTTATTCTCTATCCAATATAATAACGCTTTTAAAAACATAAAAGTTGTTGTAAACTATTTAAAGTTTAGAAAATAATTTTTTTGCATTGGCTTGCCAATTTGCAAAGCAGCTTTGATCAGGAAGAACAACATTAAGAAGTAAAGGTAATGGGCACATGAAACTGAGTCTTAAATTGCAGTTTACACATTTAGCCGTAGGTATAATTCCGCTTGTTATTGTAATGGCAATAGGATACTATTTTTCCAATAAAGTCCTTGACAAAATAATCAATATGAGCAGAGACGACATAAAACATGAGGCAGCCAATAAGCTGAGCGCTGTTCAGACTTTAAAAATTGCCAATATGCAAAGACTGATCCAAAAATTCAAAAGCGATGCTACAGCGCTGTCAGAAAACGTTCATGTGGAGGAAATGTTTAAAGAGTTGAAAATGTATCATAACAGCATTCATGCCGGGAAAGAGACTTTTTTCAATGTTGATTCTCCGCTCTATAAGCAGATTTACAATAAATACTATCATTTTTTTGAGGATTGTTGCAAAAACTATGGCTATTATGACATCTTTCTCATTTGTGCGGCGCATGGACATGTAATGTACACAAAAGCTTGGGAAAAGGACTTGGGAACCAACTTGGATTCCGGGCAATACAACAAATCCGGGCTTGCCAGGTGCTGGCGAAAAGCTTTGGATTCCGCCAAAGTGTCTATTGTCGATTTTGAAAAATATGCTCCCAGCCAGAACGCGCAGACTGCGTTCATAGGCATTCCCGTAAAGGACGAATCAGGCAAGGTTATTTATGTTCTGGCTGTGCAGATGGCAACTCGCAATATAAACAGCATTGTCCAGGAAAAAGTAGGAATGGGCAAGACTGGGGAATCTTATATTGTTGGACGCAACAACGGCAAGACTTATCTTTGCAGTGACCGTGCCATAAAAGACGGGAAAGTCGGCGACCCAAAATCAGGGGAATTTATAAATCTGGCTTTTGACGGCAAATCGGGCATAGCGCAAAAAACAGGAAGCACAGGCAAAAAAGAAATAGTTGCATATGCGCCGTTAAAAATACCCGGCCTTGACTGGGTTCTTATAAGCAATATTGGCGAGGAAGAAATTTTCGCGGCAGTGAACAGAATGATAAAAGAAGGCAATCAGGCAAAAAAACAACTTTTGCTTATAAGCTGCGGCTTTGCTTTTCTTGCCTTTGTTGTTATTTGCATTGTTGCCCACTTTATTGTGCGTTCTGTGTCCAATCCTGTGGCTTCTGCTGTTTCTGATTTAAGCAAAGGTTCCCGACAGTTGGCGGACGCTTCAAGTCAGGTGGCATCCTCAAGCCAGTCAATGTCCGAAGGCGCAAGCGAACAGGCTTCAAGTCTGGAAGAAATTTCAAGCAGTCTGGAGGAAATGGCCGCCATGACAAAACAGAATGCGGACAGCTCCAAACACGCCATTGAACTCATGAAAACAGCCAAGGCAATAGTTGGCAAAGGGCTTGAAGGCGCCAGCAATATGAGCTCCGCCATAGATCAGATAAAAAAATCCTCTGACAAAACTGCCAAAATAATAAAGACTATTGACGAAATAGCTTTTCAGACAAACTTGCTTGCTTTGAACGCGGCGGTCGAAGCCGCACGCGCCGGCGAAGCCGGAAAAGGATTTGCGGTTGTAGCCGAAGAAGTAAGAAACCTTGCACAACGCAGCGCGAACGCGGCAAAGGACACTTCTTCCCTTATAGAGAATTCAAGGACGCTGGCGGACAATGGCGTAAAAGTGTCATCTGAACTGACCGAAAATTTTATGAAGATTGTGGACTCAACTGAAGAAGTCAACGCGCTGATAGGCGAGATTTCAGCCGCCAGCAATGAGCAGTCTCAGGGCATAAATGAAATCAACACCGGCGTGGCGCAACTCAACAACGTGACTCAAAGCAACGCGGCCAATTCTGAAGAATCCGCCGCCGCCAGCGAAGAGCTTTTCGCGCAGGCAGGCGAACTCGGCAAAGTGGTTGTTTCTTTGAGCGGCATTATTGACGGAGAAAAAAACGGAGAAAATAGAGCCAGGCTTTTGGCCTCCTCCTCAACGGGAACAAGCGAAAAGTCATGGGAAACAAACAACACTCCAAGCCAGGCTCCAAGTTATTTGGCTACCCAGGCTCCAGTCCCGACTTTGGCCCAGGCAAAAGCAAAAAGCAAAATAGACAATCCTGAAAAGATCATTCCTCTTGATGACAATGATTTTTCAGACTTTTGAAGAAAGCTCGGAAGGAAGCAATCCTATATATGGCAGGTTCCGGTAGCGCTCATTGTAGTCAAGACCGTAGCCTACCACAAATTTGTCGGGTATATCAAATCCTGCATAGTCGCTTTTCAAGTCAATTATTCTTCGGGACGGCTTGTCCAGGAGCATGCATATTCTGATGTCCGCCGGATTTTGCTTTTCAACAAATTCTTTTACTTTTGATATTGTTCTGCCAGTGTCAAGAATGTCATCCACAATCAAAACATGCCGTCCGCTTATGTCCAGCTTCAGTTTTGTTTGCAACTCGACTTCTCTGGAACTTTCCGTTCCTGAATAAGAAGCGGCCGATACGACGTCCAAGTGAAGGGGCAAGCGTATTTTTCTTATAAGGTCGGCCGCAAAAATGACGGCTCCGTTGGAAATGGCTATAATATTTAAAAGTTTGTTTTTGTAATCTTTTGTTATTTCCTCACCCAGTTCGGCAACTCTTTCAGAAATGCGCTCTTGAGAGATAAAAACTTCAGGGTCAGGATAATATGTCATTTGCTTTTAGTTTCCGCTTTTTTTTCCAGCGGTTTTTTGAGTTGGCCGGAATTTGTTTCTTGCTTCTTGGGGGCCTTTTCTGTTTTTTTGATGCTCTCTCTAAATTTTTTGAGTTCAGCTTCCGCCTTTTCTTTCTCCAGTTCCGCTTGAGCCTTTTCTGCTTTCGCCCTGACTATGGCTGCATGAATTTTTGCTTTTTGCTCTTCCATTTCCCTGGCTTTTTCCTGACTATTTTCTTTTTTCAACTTCAAGTTTTCTTTTTTTGAGTGTGCTTCTTCTTTAAGCTTTTTTTCTTTCAGGATTTTCAGTTCTTTCAACTCTTCTTTTTTCAGGCACTCAATCTCGATCTTTACGTTTTTTACAAATTTGGCTGAGGCTTCTGACATTGCCAATGCAAAAACTTCGGCGGAGGCGACTTTTGAAACTATGAAACTTTCGCTGTAAGTTCTTGATTTTTCAACCAATGTTTTATTGTCACGGCTGCGTTTTATCGTATATTTGATACCCAAGTGAGCCTGATTTTTTTGCAAGTCGATTTCAAAAGAGAAAATTACCCCCTGTAAAGTAAATTTAATATCATTGACTGATTCGGTGGCGGAGCCGCAGCTGAAGGCTGCCTGAGCATAGCGGGTCAACATAAATCCCGGAGGCTGAGCCCATTTGTTATAGTCGTCCACAAGTATCTTGTTGGAATCCAGGCGATAAATCATCTTGTACTTGCTTGAAGCCTCCATCCCGAAAAGCAAAACATTCACATCGACGCCATCCGGGCATATTTGCCATGGATTGCTAAGGTCATAATACTCCACAGGACGGTATGGCTCTGTTTGGAGGAAGCAGCCTGAGCACATAAAAATAGAGGCGCAGCCAAAAAGAACCGCGCAAATGTTTAAGCTTGCGGATGTTTTATCTTTCATTTTTTTCAATCTCCTTTGAAGGCAGCGGTGGAATCCGAAGCCTTTGGCCTATAACAAGCTGAGCTTCCGACGGCAACAGATTGCTGTTTGTTTTAAAAATAAGTTTATAATATTTTGGAGTTCCATAAATATTCTTTGAAATCTTTCGTAATGTATCACCATTCTTTACGGTATAAAATTTTGGAAGGGCATTTTTTTTCTTTGCCGCGACTTTTCTGGCTGGCTGTGGAATATCTTTCCGGTCGACTAATGTTATCCCGGCATTGATTGGCTTTTCTTTAGTTTGCTTTTTTGTTTGTTTTTGCAGAGGAGTTGTTGCTGGATACTTTTTCTTTTGTTCTTTGTTTTTCCTGAGAATGTATGTTTTCATCATCTTGTTTTGTTTGCGGAGTTTTTCCAATTCAGCTACTGTTTCAGGCGGAAGCTTGTTGTCTTTGTATTTTTCTTTCAACATCAGATAATACTTTTTTTCCGAGCCCTCAAGGTAGCCATACACTGTTTGCGCGTCCTGCGATTCGGGCGAGTATTTCAAATACTGCCGGTAGTGATAAATAGCCAACAGCGGGGAATCCAGATGAATGTCATAAAGAGTGGCTATTTCATTATGGGCTTTCGCTGACTTGGGATTGATTAAAAGGTATTTTTCATAAAGCTTTGCGGCTTCCACATAATTGTTGTTGTTGCGCGCGCGTTTGGCTTTGACAAAATGCGGATGATTGCGTTCGCTTGATGAAAAGTCGCCGCAGGACGTCAACAGCGCCAGGCTGGCTGAAAAGCTTAACAGTATTGTAAATTTGCGCATATGTTCCTCATTTTTTCGACTGACAATTAATATAGCATGACAGAGGCAATTGCAAAGGAATATCAAGGGGAATCGCTTTTTTGAAATATCAGGAGCGACGCCCCGCATATGGCCGCCGTCTCCGCGCGCATTGTCCATGGGCCTATTCTGAGTTTCTTTGCGCCGGATTCTATCATGGACTGCTCCTCCTTTTCAGAAAAGCCTCCTTCCGGCCCCACAAACCATGCGGCGTTTGCATTTTCCTTGTTTATAGCGCAGTCCGGAGCGTCCGGCGACCCATAATAGGCGTCTAGCCCCTCATCAGAGACGCGCCTCAATGCTTCGGCAAGTTTTGTGGGCGGGCTGATGATTGGCAAATATGGATTTTTTGACTGCTTGCAAGCCTCTTTCAGCAAAGTTTTCCAGCGTTCAATGACAGAATCTTTTTCGGGTTCAGCCACGGAGCGTTCTGTAAAAATAGGCGAAATGCTCCATACTCCCGTCTCGGCGCATTGCTTCAGGAGCGAATCCATTTTCTGTTTGCGCGGAGGAGCCGCGAACAAATGCAGCTTGACTTCCGGCTCGGGAATCATTTTTTTTGACACAATTTTTATATTTTGGCCTGCTTCAATTTCAGCAATGGCAAACGTGCCTTTGCCGTCAAGCAATTCTATTTTGTCGCCTGACTTTGCGCGCATAGTCTTGAAAAGATGCGCGGACTCCCGCTTTTCCAGTTCAACGCATTTGCCCGCTTCAGATATTGTCTCGCAAAAAAAACAGCGCATTGCCGCTCCATAGTTGTTCAGGCAATAATCTAAGGCTTGAAGGGCAAAACTCAAAGCGGCATATTAAAAAACAACAAAGGAGCTTGACAAAACTCCTTTGTTATGATACACTATGTAGTGTATTGATTGAATGTATTAATGTTATTAATAATTGAGTTGACAATAATGACAAAAGCGGAAAAAATTTATCCTGAACTGAAAAAAATGATAACGGAGCTTTCTCCGGGTTCCAGAATTCCGTCTGTAAGAGTTATGATGAAAAAATTCCACGTCAGTCAGTCAACAATTGATCAGGCAATGGGAAAATTCAAAGACGAAGGCCTTGTAGTCACTTATGTTGGCGACGGCACATACACTAAAGGTTATAATGAAAAAAAAGAAAGCTTGATGATAGGCGTTGCCGTGTCGAATTATCCATCCCCACTGGCCATAAATCTCATAAGAAAAACAGAAGAAGAGATAGCAAAAGCAGGGCACTCCAGCAAAATTATCAGATACGACTGGCGCGAGCCGCTTTCAGCGTCAATTGACGCAAAGCCGCTTGATGCTCTTATGCTGTCGCCGGATGCTCTTTTTTCCGCTCAGGACTTTTTTTATATTAATAAGCTAAAAATTCCCACAGTTATTTTAGGCTTTCGCCTGAAGGGAATTGACATTGACACAGTGGGATCTGACAACGAGTACGGCGGCGCGCTTGTGGCGGACTGTTTTATAAAGTCGAATCATAAAAAAATGGCCATTCTTCTTGCGGAGCCTGACAACGTTATATTCCAAAGCCGCCGGGAAGGATTCATCAAGCATGCGCGCCTTTCCGGCATTGATGAAGTGGAGCTGATTAACACAAACACTCAATCAGGCGAAGATGCGTTTGCCAAAGCTTATTCGGTCATGAGCGATATTTTTAAGAGCAATAATTTTGACTTCAATGCCTTGTTTGTATTGAGCGACGGCAGTGCGCTTGGCGCTTTGAAGGCCGCTCATGACAATGCTCTGCGCTTGCCCGATGATCTTAGCTTGATTGGGTACGATGACATTCCGGAAGCCGAATACTATTTCCCTGCCCTTTCGACTGTTCGGCAAAATTTGTCAGAATGGGGAAAAGAGGCAGTGAAAATCATAATCAAAAGACTCGCCGGACACAATGGATCGTCAACTCAGAAAATAGTATTCCCTGAAATAATTTTGAGGGACACCACCGCGCCAGACACGTCTTTTAACGTCACGAAGGAGATTTCCAATGAGGAAGCACAAATTAAGGTTGTGTAATTCAACAAGATTTACACTTATCGAATTGCTCGTTGTAATTGCCATAATAGCCATCCTTGCGAGCATGCTTCTGCCAGCCCTAGGAAAGGCGAGGGATGTCGCAAAAAAATCATTTTGCGCCAACAATCTCAAACAAATTTTTCTGGCACAAAACGGCTATGCCGGAGACTATGGATGGTATATGCCCGGCCTGCTTGACCCAAGCGAAAGCTATAATCAGCATTGCTGGACTCACAAACTTCGCGAATATATGGGAAATGATGAAGTTCCAACAAGCTGGACGGACATGATACGGCTTAACAGGCTGTCCTTCTATTGGTGTCCAAACACCAGAGACGGAGGCAATGACACGCTTTCATATGCAGTAAACAGTTTTGGCTATCTTAAGAACTATTTTGGACTGAAGCCATGCAAGCCGTCCACTTCCGGCACAGCGGACTCGTCGGCTTACATGATCAAGCCAGACTCGTCTTCCAGAATACCCCCCTCGAAGACCATGTTCTTCAGCGAGCTTGGAATTTCCGTGTCAAGTTCAAACGGATATGTGCACCACTCAATTAGGAATGGCACATATTTTAATGGCACGGATGGCAGCACGGAGCCGGCTTTCAGGCATGGCGGCAAAAAAAATGTTCTTTGGCTTGACGGACATGTTAATTCAGTCAAGCGGAATGAAATGGAATGGCACAACTACATCAAATAAAGGAAATATCTATGACAAAAAAACATCTGTTAAGCGTGTTCTTTTCTGCGTTTTTCTCTCTTGTTTTATCTGCTGAAAAAATGGAAAATTTTGAAAACAGGCCGGAGCTAAAGGTATATAAAGGCGAAGAAAGAGGGGGCTCTTTTGAATTGGCCGAAGCCCCTGACTCAAAAGGAATGTCTGGGAAAGCTTCGTGGAAAGACAAGCATTTTAAATACAATGAATACAGCTTTAAAAAGTCCTTGAAGCTGCCCGAAAACAAAGATGAGCTCAAAGGAGTCTTGAGCGTTTGGATATACAGCCCAGGCACAAAAAAAGTCAAAAACATTGGCCTGAGGCTAAGAGACACCAAAGGGGAAATGTTTCAATGGAACCGCAAAAAAACGGATGTTCTGGCGAATAAAGGCTGGCACAAATTTGTCTTTGACTTGAAGCCTGGTAATTTTGACGTCTCATGGGGACGCAAAGCCGACCGCAATATTGATTTGCCCATTTTTTTGCATGGCTTTTCCATAGACTATAATCCGAAGGCTCCTGGAAAAGGGGAAGTTTATTTCGATGAAATTGAATACATGCCAGCCAAAGACACCAAAATAAGCTCTTATGAAGCTCTTTATAATTTTGACAGAAAAGAGAAGTGGTTTACTTGGAATTGGAAAGACAAAAAATTTGAAATCAAGCCTGAAAAAGATTGCGTCGCCTTTGCTCGCAAGCCTTCTCCCCAAAAAACTTATTATCCGCTTGTCTCCAGAAAGATGAGCCTTTTGCCTGCTGGTCGACTGAACAGAATTGAGCTTCAAGCCAACTATGAAGGCTCGGGGAAAAGTTCTATTGCAATTGATCTGTTTGACTCCGCCAACAAAAGGTTCAGGCTTCCTTTTACGCAGCTTGCTCCTGGCAATAATAAGTTGCTATGGGACATGACGAAGGAAAACAAAAAATTTAAGCCTCCATTTCATATAAAAGACATAATGTTTTTATGTGCTCCTTCAGAAAAAGAGACTGTGTTGAAGCTTTTTTCTTTAAACATAGAACAAAAGCTAAGTCCCATGGAATGCATTAAAATAGATATGGAAACAGGAACGCCCATACATGTTTTAAAGGCCGGAGAAGAGAAAAAGCTTGCCTTGAAATTGACGAACACAGCAAACAAAACATTAAGTTTTGTTATGGAGGCAAAACTCAGTGATTTTTTCTGCGAAAATACTGTTTTGATTAAGAACTTTGTTGTTCCAGCACAGTCCCAAATAGTTTGGCCCATTCCATTTATTCCCAGAAAATATGGGATATGGCAACTTGATTGCGCTCTCAGAGAAACAGGAGAAAAAGAAATAACCTGCAAGCGCCGCTCTTTTGCTTATATGAATCCTGCTGGACCGACTCCAGGCAAGGCAAAAGGCTTTCTTTTTGGAATATGCACGCATACAGAAAGATGGAGCTGGAAGGATCATGAATTGGAGGTTCTTGCCGCTGTTTTGTGCGGAGCCAAAGTTGTGAGAACGGGCGTTACATGGGGAAGCCTTGAAAAAGAGAAAGGCCAATGGGATTGGGCTCTTATGGATAGGTTGGTCAAACTCTACTGGGAAAAAGGCATAGAGCTGCAAACGATTTTTGCCTTCACCCCCAAATGGGCTGCTCCAGAAAACGCTCAGAAAAGTCCCAAATGGACTGATTGGAGCCGCGCGGTTCCACAAATGGACGCATGGAGAAATTATGTCTCAACATTTTCAAAGCGCTACAATGGGAAAATAAGATTTCTGGAGGTCTGGAACGAGCCTGATCTTTCCGGCTTTTTCAAGGGGAAACCTGAGGAATATATTCAAATGCTCAAAGCGGCATATGAGGAGGTTAAGAAAGTAAATCCTGACCTAAAAGTAATGACCGGCGGCTTTGCCACTCTTCGATATCATCCTGGAAAAAAATATCCTGATATGCACGAGCAAGTAATAGAAAAAGCTCAAGACTGGTTTGACATACATGCCTTCCATCAGCATGGCACTTTTGGAACCTTTCAGCCTGAAGTTGACGGAATGTTGACTGAAATAAGGAAAAAACTTAAATCACACAAGCCCTTGTACTTCAACGAAACAGCTGTGAGTTCAATGGATGACACACAGAAGGCACAAGCGGAAACTCTCTTCAAAAAAATCATGTTTTCCTTTGCCAGGGGCGCCATGGGATACACATGGTATGACTTGAGAAACGATGGCTATAATCCAAAGAACGGCGAGCATAATTATGGACTGTTGACAAATGATTTTTATCCTAAAGCAGCTTATCCGGTATTTAATGCCCTTGCTCTGAATTTTTCAGACAAAAAGTTTTTGGAGCAACTGGACGCTGGAAAGAATCGTTTTGCTTTTGTGTTTGACGGAAATGGCGAGCAAATAGTTGCTTCATGGAACGAGGAGACAGCTACTGCCGACGAGCATCTTATAATAAAAACAAACGCCTCAAAAGCTTATTTTATGGATATTATGGGCAACAAAAAGCCATTGCCAGTTAAAGAAAATATGGTGGTCGTCAAAATTTCTTCAATGCCTTCCTGCACTGTTCTGGAAGGAGCAAAAGAGAATGCGGAAATTATAGGAAACATGGTTAAGGTAACTGAAAAAGAAAATATAATTCCTGGGCGCACGGCAAAAATAACCGTAGAGCTCTTAAATCCTTTCAGCAAAAAGCATGAATACAAAATCAATTGGCTTGTGCCTGAAGGAATTGAAACAACAAAGATTGCGGACAGCTTCTCTATATTGCCGAAAAGCAAAAAGACAATTCAGATTGTGGCAATCCTCGACAAGAAAGCCGCAGTTTTGCTAAATGACAAATTTGTTTTGGAGCTTTACTATGAGATTAAAGGAACAGATTGGAAAGGCAACGTTCCTGTTCCATTAAGCGTGGCTAAGCTTTTTCCGCCCAACGCGGATAATAAAAGGCCTGCCGACTTTATAATCGACAAGCGGGAGAATGTTTTTAATTTTTCGGAAAACAATCCAGCTACTGCGCATTTGAACTGGAAGGGGCCCGAGGACTTGAGCGCAAAAATTTGGCTCGGAAAAGAAGACGATTCATTAACCGTCAAGATCAAGGTTGTGGACGATGTATTTACCCAAAAATGGAAAGGCGGCAATGTCTGGAAAGGAGACAATGTTCAGATGGCTCTGCAAATTCCAGGACAACAAGGCTTCTGGGAGCTTGGGCTTACAAGATTGGCTGACGGCTCCGCTGAAGTTTACAACTGGGCAAGACCCTCAGGGTTTGATGATCCTTCTTTGGATACAGGTTTGATCACAGAAAAATTGAATGATGGAATTATTTATAAAGCTTCTCTGCCTTTCAAGGCTTTCGGACTTTCAAAAGAAATTCTTGAGAAAGGCATAAAGTTTAACCTGATAATCAATGACAATGATGGCGAAGCAAGAGAGGGATGGATTCAAATAGCCCCCGGCATCGGAGACAGCAAGAACCCAGAGCCTTTTCCGTTTGTTGTGCTTGACAAGTGACGCAACAAAAAGCTCTTTATTTAAGCCCGTATTTTCTTTTTTTGCGGTAGAGTGTGCTGCGTCCGACATTCAGGATTTTTGAGGCTTTGCTCATGTTCCCGTTTGCCATTTTGAAAGCTTTTTGATACAGAGCCTTTTCGCTTTCCGCCATGCCTTGGCGCTCCTGATGCAATGGGTCGTTATTGCTTTGGGATTCGGGCGGCTCGGTGTAAAGCAGAGCCATGCGGAGTTGCCCGGGGAGGTCTTTCCAGTCAAGAACGTCTTCTCCGGAGTTGAGCATCACGGCAAATTCGATGGCGTTCCTGAGTTCCCTGATATTGCCGGGCCATGGATAAGTTTTCAGTTTTTCCATTATCTGAGGAGTCGCGCCCTTTACCTTTTTGCCCATCACCTCGTTGAAGTATTCAATGAAATTCTGGATCAGCTCCGGGATGTCGTCGCTGCTGTCCGCTAGTGACGGCAAGCGTATTGAAGACACGTTCAGGCGGTAGAAAAGGTCTTCTCGGAAATCGCCCTTTTCAACCAGTTCGGGAATGTTTTTATTTGTTGCCGCGATGATTCTGATATTAACCGGATGGGGCTTGCTTGAGCCGATGCGCGTTATGGTGCGGTCTTCGAGCAGCCGCAAAAGCTTTGCCTGGAGCTCGATTGGCATGTCTCCTATTTCATCCAGAAAGACGGTGCCTTTGTCGGCGTCTTCCAATTTTCCGGCTTTTCCTTTTTTGCTGGCTCCGGTGAAAGAGCCTGGAGCGTATCCGAACAGTTCGCTTTCGGCTATTTCGCTGGGGATTGCGGCGCAGTTGATGGCAACAAACGGATGTTTTTTTCTTTCACTGGCGTTGTGTATGCTTTGCGCGAACATCTCTTTGCCGGTTCCGCTCGGGCCTGTGAGAAAAGCGTTTACGGATGTTTCCGCCACGCGCCGGGCCAGTTCGCGGGCCATGGTTATGGCGTGAGTCTGGCCTATTATGTCGTCAAAGGTGTATTTTGCCTCTGTCGAGGTTGAATTTTCGCTGGCGTGTTCGGTCTTTTCGTGAAAAATAAAAATGCACCCGAGAAACTCGTCATTTTCGCTGAACACCGGATCCTTTTCAAATTTTACCCCGATTCGCTTGTCAGGCAGGCGAATTTCCATTTTGCCTTCTTTGCATGCGATGGCGCTTTGTGCCAGTTCTTTTATTGTCGGGGTAAATTTTGCGATTTTGTCCAGAGTTTTTTCTTCAATAAATTTGTCATCAATTTCAAACAGCTTCATGGCCGCCGGATTCATCTGGCGGATATAGCCATTGCGGCTGACCATCGCGGTCGGCTTATTGTCTTCTTTGAATAGTTTTCTCAGTTGCTTTTTTAGTTCCTGATGCAAAAATTTAGAGCGGGTAAGCCGCATTTCCCTGTCAAGAACGCTGATAAGCAGTCTGATATTGACTCTCAAAGACATTACTGTCACGTTAGGAAGGAGGCCAAAAAGGGCGATATATCCTTTAAGGACTCCGTCGGCGTCATAAAATGGCGCGGCGGCTCCAGCCAATGGGTGCAGTTGTTCAAAATAATGCTCGGCGCCTTCGCAGACGGCTGGCAATTTGCTTTCAAGCGCAAGAGACACGGCGTTGGTTCCTGCTGATTTTTCATTGAGTTTGACGGAAAGGACGATGCCCGCCAGATCCAGAAAGTCTGTAATTTCCTGATTGCAGGAGCCCCGTTCAATAATTTCGCCTTCTGTTCCGCAAAGGAGCCAGGCTACTTTTAAGCCTGGGAGACCTCTCAAGGACTTGTCGACCAGAGACTTGAGCATATTGTAAAGGGCGTTGTCCTTAGGGGCGATTGCCAGTTCGTTTTTTTCCAGAAGGAGAGGGCCGAACGCGTCAAGCGTGGAATCGCGGGACCTGGACCAACTGTTGAGAATTTGTTCCCTCACCGCTGGAAGTTTCCGCTCTTTAATAAAAGAGGACCATTCGTTGTATGTGGCGAAGCTCATTTTTTTTCGCGCCTCCGGCATATACTATACAGTTGCTTGCGTGACCCGTCAGCTTTTTTATAAAAATTTCAAGAAAATAACTGGCGTCCAGCAAGGCGATGGCTCCGCCGTCTATTTAAATTAAAATTATTGGAATTACTTGAACTATTGCTTGAAGATTTGGAAAAGCAAGGTCAATTAATATTCTGGTTTTTTAATTAAGGTTTGATGTTTTGATTGCCACAACAATCAACAACAATACAGTAACTGAAACAGTTTCTTAGCACAGCTTATAAAATCCGGGAAACTGTACAAATTTAGAATTCAAAAAGAGGCAATTCACTTGATTAGTCGTTTTAAGAAAAAAATAAGAAGCATATTCGGGTCAGGAAAAAGCGATTCTCCTTCTCCTGAAAATTCTGTCCGCTATGCCGAAAAAAAAGAGCCAGAGCCGCCATCTGGCGCTCATTCTCGAAAAAGCTCCACGCACAACGAGCGCAATGTCCGGAAACCTGCGCGAAATGTGCGTCATAGTTTCGGTGACAAAAAAAGCTCCACCCCGCACAAAATATCAAAAGCCCCAGAGATGCCCGCCCTCAAAGAGGTAGAGCCTGAAGAAGGCAAATGTCGCTTTTCCGAGCTGGATGTCAACAAGGAAATACTTTGCGCTTTGCAGGATTTGGACTTTAAATATTGCACTCCGATCCAGCAGAAATGCCTGCCCGACGCTCTAAATGGAAAAGACATTACAGGCAAAGCCCAAACTGGCACCGGCAAAACGGCGGCTTTTCTTATAGCCGCTTTTACAAAACTTTTGCGCAATCCCAAAAATGCCCTGAAACGCGGCAGTTGCCGTATTTTGGTGCTTGCTCCGACACGGGAGCTTGCCATGCAAATTCATAAAGACGCGGAGGGCATCAGCAAGTACTGCGGCTTCAATAACCTTGCCGTTTTCGGAGGAATGGACCACCGCAAGCAGCGAGACAGATTGGATTATCCCATTGACGCTCTCGTTGGAACGCCAGGCAGAATTTTGGATTTTTGCAACAGCAGGCATCTTAATCTTGCCGACACAGAAGTGCTGATCATTGACGAGGCCGACCGAATGCTCGACATGGGCTTTATTCCTGATGTCAGACGCATTGTCAACAAACTTCCGAAGACTGGTGTGAGACAGACTATGTTTTTCAGCGCCACGCTTACGGATGAAATAACCCGTCTCGTTGACAAATGGCTGGAAGACCCGGTGACTGTGGAAACAGAGTCGGACCAAGTGGTTACTGACCTGATAGACCAGAAATTCTATTCGGTTTCTCGCAGCGAAAAATTCGCGATGCTCCTTTGGATTTTAAACAACAGCGATATTGAGAGAATGCTTATTTTTGGCAATCGCAAGGATTACAATACGGATCTTTACAACAAATTGCGCCGCAATAATATAGAGTGCGAACTTTTATCCGGCGACATTCCTCAGAAAAAGCGAATGAATATTCTTGAGGATTTTAGGTCCGGACGCATCAAAGTTGTAGTGGCCACCGATGTGGCGGCGCGCGGAATCCATGTTGAAGGCATAAGTCATGTGGTAAACTATGACCTGCCTGAAAGACCGGATGATTACATCCATCGCATCGGACGCACTGGACGGGCGGGAGCCACAGGCAAAGCCATAAGCTTTGTATGTGAATACGGAGCTTACATGCTCGAAGAGTTGGAAAAAACTCTTGAGGAAAAAATAAACTGCATTTATCCTGACGAGGAAATGGTCAAGCTTCCTCCTCTTCCTCGCAATGGCCAAAGAAACCGTTCCAGAAACTACTAAGGCGGCAAAGCCATAATAAAGGCGCTTGCGCAAGCAAATCGATGTTGCAGGCGCTTGCCCGACGGATACAAAAAAAACCGTTTCTCCAGAAATTCCGAAGAAACGGCTTATTTATAATTTTGTCGTTTGTTTTATTTTTTCATCAACTCATCAACAAACACCATGCGTTCTTCGCGCCCTGACAGTTCCGCGGCTTGTCCGATTGCAGTTGAAAGCATTCCGTGCTCCGCAGTTGAAGTGTTGTTTGAATTTCCCCTTATAATTTCAAGGAATGAGTTGACCAGGCCGGGATCTGCTCCGCCATGTCCACCATGTGTTTCAGGAATTTTGTATGTTATTACTTCCTCTGACCAACGAGGCTGGACAGTTATTTTTTTGTCATGAAGACTTACTTCTGCTTGTCCCCGGTCGCCAATAATAGTGTAGCGGCGGTCGGAGATGGGGGTTACAAAACATTCCAAGTGGCTGGCTCTTACTCCATTCTCGTATTCGACTATGGCTATGCCGTTGTCATGTGTGTCTTTGTCTGACAGATACATGCAAAGGTCCTTGGAATAATTATCCTCTTTAATCGCCTCTTCACCCCATTCTTCAGTTGTGCCGACGTCTTTATAGCAATCCGGGCAAATCTTTTTGTAAGCGCATTTTGTGCAGGTAGGACCAGCCGGTTTTCCTTCTTCGACTTCAAAGGGAAGATTTTTGTCATTCAACACATTGATTCCGGCTGTCGCGCTGACTTTTACAGGCTTCGGGAAATTGAGCAGCCAGTTGAAAACGTCAAAGTCATGGCTTCCCTTGTGAATCCAAAGGCCGCCGGACAGCGCATATTTGCGGTTCCAGCGGGACATGTATGTCCTGCCGCCATTGTAGAATTCACGATTTTCTATCATGAACACTTTGCCAAGGATGCCGTCGTCAATGATTTGTTTCAAGCGCTTGAGAGTTGGATCGTGGCGCAGATTAAAGCCGATCATCACAGTTTTGCCGGTTTCTTTTGCGGCCGCGAGAATATCTTTACAGCCTTTTACTGTTGTTGCAAGGGGCTTGTCCACAAGCACATTGATTCCTCGCTTCAGAGCGGCTACTGAATTGTCTGCGTGACAGTAATCCGGGCTTGTTACTATGACAGCGTCAAGCTCCTCATTGTCTGCCATCTCATCGACCGAAGAGTAAAGATTTGGAGTTTTGGCAAACCTTTTGGCGGCTGCCTTCATGCGCACTGCATTGGGGTCGCAAAGAGCAATGACTTCCGTATCTTCGCATTTTTCCAGATGCATGCCAAAGCAACTTATCCCTCTGCTTCCTGAACCTATTATTCCGAATTTCATGATTTTTTTTGACATTTTTTCTTCCTTGTTTTTATTATTGTCTGGATTTAATGAAACATAATCAACGTTAGTTTAATTTCATGAAAACCTCTTCTCTAAGTTTTTTGTCAGGCATAGGAGCGCTTTCGCGCACTATTAAATTTGTCGAATATATCAGGCTCGCTATTTTGCGGCCTGGGTCATCTAAGCTTTTCTTGCAAAGCTCAATAACGGCGTCAGTCATTTCCTGCGCTGGCTGTCCTACGGTTGTAAGTGGCGAAGCCGCGAATTTGGCTTCGGGAATATCGTCGAAGCCCACCACTTTGACATCTTCCGGAACCCGAAGGCCATTTTCCTTTACGGCTTTCAAAGCGCCTATTGCCATTTCATCGTTGGAGCAGAACAGAGCGTCCACAGCTTTAGTCCTTAAGGCTTCCAGCGTTGCCTGATAGCCGATGTTGAAACCGTCCTTCGTTATTGAATTGAAGCGTTGAAAAGGGAAAAGATTTATTGAAGAAAGCGGTTGTTTCAAGGATTTGTAGGCAGCGATGATGC
>Ga0075121_1001028_pt1 | contig 17930 bp, 9 predicted proteins | sample AntAceMetag02UKG_FD_69793 | JGI IMG/M metagenome (GOLD analysis project Ga0075121, IMG submission 69793) | Saline lake microbial communities from Ace Lake, Antarctica - Antarctic Ace Lake Metagenome 02UKG | ecosystem: Environmental > Aquatic > Non-marine Saline and Alkaline > Saline | place... | reverse complement strand
TGCGAAGTGATTATCGGAAAAGGACGAAAAAAACACGAGAAACGCCAAGTGCTCAAAGATCGATCAAATCAAAAAACGGCCAGACAGACTTTAAAAAATTTCAATCAATGAGTAATGAATAATGAGTAATGAAGAATAGATTGGGGGAACACTTTTATTTGCGGTAGAATGGCATTGTTTGGTATTATTCATTGTTCATTCGTCATTAATCATTAAAAATGAAATGTCCCAGTTGCACTTTCGAAGATAGTAAAGTAATTGACTCACGAACTTCAGATGGAGGAGGGGCTATTCGTCGAAGACGAGAATGTCCGGAGTGTGGATTTCGGTTTACGACTTTTGAACGAATGCAAACAACCAACCTCATGGTCGAGAAAAAAGACGGAAGTGCTGAAGCCTATGACCGAGAAAAGCTCGAACGAGGGATTCTCGTCGCGTGTGGAAAACGACCGGTTTCCATTGCAAAAATCAGAGAAAAACTGTCCGAACTGGAAGAGAAGTGGGCAGGAGAAAAAATAATTTCATCTCAAACAATCGGGGAAGACATCGTTGAGATGCTTCGGCAACTCGATGACGTGGCCTTTATTCGTTTTGCGTCGGTGTACAAAGAATTCAAAGACGTCGAAACGTTTAAAAAAGAAATTTCTAATATATTTAAACAGAAAGGATGACAGATCTTATACTTGTCGGCATTCAGGGGTCAGGAAAAGGAACGCATGGGAAAATTTTAGCTGAGAAATTTGGCTACAAGATTTTCGAAACAGGAGGAGAGCTTCGAGCAATCGCAAAAGAAGACTCGGATCTTGGGCGGAAGGTGAAAGAAATTACTGAACGTGGAGACCTCGTTCCCAATGAAATCGTAATGGAAATTGTGGAGCATTTTTTCTCACAAATTTCACCAGAAATTGCCGTGATTTTTGATGGGATTCCCCGATCAGAAGAACAACGCATAAGCCTAGAGAAACTATTGGTTCAACATAATCGAGAATTCAAGGCACTGGAAGTGTGTTTGTCTGATGAAGAAGCTGTTGCGCGCTTGTTAAAACGAGCAGAACTAGAAGGGCGGGCTGATGACAACTTGGAAACTATTCAAAAACGAATTTCAAATTTTTATAATTTTACACAACCCTTACTCAATGAGTGGAAGCGGTTGGGGAAATTGGTTTCAATAGACGGAGGATTACCAATTGAAGAAGCGCAGAAAGATATCATTAAAAAACTTGGGTTGTAAGGGGTAAATAATTTGATTTTTTGTTTGGAGAGAGTAGAGTTTTTTCACTATGGATATTAAACCAAAGACAGGTCAGGAACTGAAAGTAATGCGTGAAGCAGGGCAGATTTTGCAGTCGGCTCAGAAAGCTTTAAAAGCAAAAATAAAAGCAGGCGTTTCTTTATTGGAGCTCGACAAACTTGCGGAGGATGTTATCGTTTCCGTTGGAGCAAAACCAGCGTTCAAAGGGTTTTGTGGGTTTCCTGCAACGCTGTGCACAATGATTAATTCAGAAGTGGTACACGGGATCCCGGATGGGCGGTTATTGCAAAATGGAGATATTTTGTCTGTGGATTGTGGTGTATTCTGGAAAGGTTTCCATTCAGATGCAGCGTTTACAGTTATCGTTGGGGGAGAGGATAAAAACCCAGAAAGAGCCAAGTTTTCTGATTGCGTAAAAAAAGCATTGATGGCGGGATGTAAGGCTGCGAAGTCGGGGAATAGAATAGGCGATATCGGAGTTGCGATTCAAGATGTGATTTATGGAGGAGGATATTCTCTTTGCAAAGAATATACGGGGCATGGACTCGGAAAAGATTTGCATGAAGATCCGATCGTTTTTAATTATGGAAAAAAAGGAGATGGAATGGTGCTTCAAGAAGGGATGACCATTGCCATTGAACCCATTGTGGCGAGCGGAAATCCACAGGTAAAAATATTATCAGACGATTGGACAGTGGTCACTGCCGACGGGAAAGATGCTTGCCAATGGGAACATTGCGGGGTTGTAACAAAAAAAGGACTTGAGATTTTTGCGTAAGGAAATGCTGATTGCACGTTCGTTCAAAATACCGATAATAAGGACAATTTATGGAAACGTTACTTGATGCTGTTTTTTGGGGAGGAGGAGGCGCACTCGGTGTTGCGCTTATTATTTTACTCGTTTGGTGGGGACGACGACGAAATGATTTCAAACGATCTCTCGACTTCGTATTTCTTCAAGTACTTATTCCCAAAAAAGAATCTAAAGAAGACTACGAACGAGAGAGAGATCAGATTTCAGAGATCCGTCGGGTTGTTGGAATTTCCGATCACTTCTTTCAAACATTGTATGGGATTTATTCACCAGATGTGAAACACTTTTTCAAAAACCAAGATTTCTTGTCGTTGGAATACGTGGCAACAGATAATGAAATAAAATTTTTTATTGGGTGTCCTCGGCAGATTAAGCCACTTTTAGAGAAGCAAATCACGAGTTTTTACCCAGAGGCAGTTATCGACGAATCCACTGCTCCGAATATTTTTCATGAAAAGACATATCAATCAACGGGATATTTAAGAATGGCAAAAAGCTTTCTGTTTCCCCTAAAAACATATTTACACTTTGAGTCAGCCGACCCAATGAATAATATTCTCAATTCACTTTCCAACGCGAGTGATGAAAACGGGAACTCTGCGGCGATTCAAATTATGATTCGTCCGGTAAAAAATAAATGGCAAAAGAAGGCGCGACGTCTTTCAAAAAAACTTTCTTCGGGGAAGAAACCAATCGTCTGGTGGAACCCTTTGTCGATATTGGGAAGCATCTTTGAAATGCTGGTAAAAGGAAAGACCGAAGAAGACAAAAGCTCTGGAATGGATAACGAGGGAGATACGGAATCACAAGAAACGACAAAAGCGATTGAGGATAAAGCCAACCAATCAGGATTTCGAACAATTATTCGATGTATCACGTCGTCTCCGGACAGGCGGACAGCGAATCTCAACATGACATCGGTTCTTAATTCATTCGCACAGTATGGAACACCAGGGCTGAATGGGTTTAAGTCACACAATGCGCACAAGTGGCACCACAAAAGAACACTGATCAAGAACTTCTTGATGCGATCATTTCGGCGATCATGGATGCTACAATACAAAATGATTCTTACTGCAGAAGAGCTCACATCGATCTTCCACTTTCCGCATATTAAATATAACAAGACGCCAGCGGTGAAATGGCAGAACTACAAGATTGTGAAAGCGCCAGCGAATATTCCGAAAGAAGGATTATTGCTTGGGCACAATGTGTACCGAGGAGAGAAGACGCCGGTGTGCATTAAAAATGAAGATCGGTTCCGACACTTTTACGTGATTGGGCAGACGGGGACAGGAAAATCTTCCAGCTTTCAGAGCATGATCCGACAAGATTTGAAAAACGGAAAAGGAATCTGTGTGATTGATCCCCACGGAAGTTTGGTCGAAAGTGTTCTCCCCTTTGTTCCAAAAAGTCGTATCGATGACGTGATTATATTCGATCCATCCGACACAGAACGACCGATGGGACTGAACTTACTTGAGGCAGAAACAGACGAAGAAATGGACATGGTGGCACTTGATGCGATGAATATTATGCTCAAGATTTTTGACGAAGAAGTGTTTGGTCCACGAATTCAGGATTACTTTCGAAACGGAGTTCTTACACTCATGGCTGATCCAAACGGAGGCGCACTAACCGATATTATGCGACTCTTTACGGACGATGCGTTTCAGCGAGCGAAGGTAAAACACGTAAAAAACCCAGTCGTGAAAAATTTCTGGACGAATCAAATGGCGAAAACGGGAGCGCGAGAAAAACAAGAAATTATTCCGTATTTTGCCGCGAAGTTTGGACAATTCACGACTAATGGAATGCTCCGAAATATTATCGGACAAACGAAATCCGCCTTTGATTTTTCAGAAGTAATGGACGACGGAAAAATCCTTCTCATGAATCTTTCCAAAGGATCAACAGGGGAAATCAATTCAAAATTGCTCGGACTTATTATTGTGTCGAAACTTCAAACAGCGGCGCTTCGAAGACAAAAGAAACTCTCACAGGGGTCAGCTCCGCACGATTTCTTTATGTACATCGATGAGTTTCAGAACTATGTGACAGACTCGATTGAATCGATTCTATCGGAGGCTCGAAAGTACCGACTTTCACTCAACATCGCTCACCAGTACATTGGACAGATTGATACTTCACAGACTAAAAAAGGCGGAGTGAATTTAAAAGATGCTGTTTTTGGAAACGTGGGAACGATCATGTCCTACAAGATTGGTGCGCAGGATGCAGAGTACATGGCAAAAGAAATGGAGCCAGTTTTCACCGATCAAGATCTTATTAATATCGATAAATATAAAGCGGTTATTAAATTGTCCGTCGACACGCAGCCGTCGCGACCATTCTCCATTGTTCCTCTCAACCCGTATGAAGAAAAAGGAGATCCGGAAATGGCAACGGCGCTCAAACAAATTTCAAGACTTACCTATGGACGGAGTAAGAAGTTTGTAGAGAAAGAGATTTTTGCGAGACTTGACGTGTAAGAATTTTCGATTTTCGATTGCCGATTTCGGATTTTAAAAAACAAAAAAACTAGGTCATTCTGGCTTGCCCGGAATCGGGTGAATTATTTACCTGTGTGAAAGCGCTAGCGCGGAACCATTATTTGTTTTTCGCTTTGCCCTGGGAACAGGTTTTTTCTTGAAGCGAGTCTGGTATTACAAACATCTCGACTTATTTTTTGCTTTGGGTTTGTACGAAGTTGAAAGAGTTCTTAAAGAAAAAAAATAGTGACTTGACTTTCTTGACAAGTGGCATTGCAATATAAAAGAATTTTCATAATGTATTCGATATGACACCACAAGAAAAAGAAACAAAATTTAATCCTGAGGGATTAACTATTCATGATATCGCTCTCTATAGAAATAGTTCAAATTCAGAACTTATTTCTAAACTTCCTAGCGAATTAGCAAACGAATCTATAACTGCTGAAACATTGAATGCAACATCGGAAAGTATATATTTATTGCGTTTTAAGCTAATCAATAATTTAAAAAAAGTAGCTGGAATAAATAATGAAGAATTTTTAAAGGAATTACTGAATAATTCTGAAACAACAAAAATCGAATCAACTGAAGTTAAAAATTTAGTGCAAAAAATAAGATTCTTAGCAAATTTGGAACAAGATGTATTATATCTTTGATCTTTTGAAAAACAGCTCTATGGGCTGTTATATGGTCCCGCAGGGCGGGATAGAATGACCAACTAGGATAAATACTTCTTCAACACCCCTATCAACAACACCTTCTTCTCTTCTAAACTTTTCTCATCTTTCGCCTCGATGCGTACAGCAATGCAGGGAGACGTATTAGAACATCTGACAATTGCCCACTCACCATCTCCAAAATCAATTCGGATTCCGTCCAAGGTGCTGGCGTCGGGGAATTGTTTCAATAATTCTTTTGTAAATTTCTCAAGGATTTGAAACTTTGTTTCATCGGATGCAGTAAATTTTTCTGAAAATTCTATTAAATGTGGCCATCCATTTGTCACTTCTTCAATTAACGTAGCATTGCTCTCAACAGCGCTTATAAACCGTAGAGAGGCGAGCATCGCGTCATCATGACCGTAGAAGTTCTCTCCAAACATGAAGTGTCCCGACTGTTCCCCCGCAAGTTTGGCACCAACCTCAGTCATCTTGTGTTCAATGTGAGAGTGCCCGGTTTTGGAAAACACAGGTTTTCCGCCCTTTTCGCGGAGTTTATCGAAGAGTGTTGCAGAACTCATAGCGTCGATTACGATTGGGCTGTTTGGATTACGCAAAAGAAAATCAGAGGCGAGAATAAAAAGAATTTTATCGGCAGAAAGAATAGTTCCATCTTTCAGAATAACTCCCACACGATCTCCATCGCCATCAAACGAAAATCCAAAATCGGCGGCTTCAGTTTGCACATCTTCGACCAATTGTTCGAGATTCTCCGGTCGCTCAGGGTCGGGTTGGTGGTTAGGGAACGATGGGTCGAGATCACAAAAAAGTTCAACGACCTCGTGTCCAAAGAACTGAAAAAGATTGGGATAAAATATTCCGCTTATTGCATTTCCGCAGTCTACAACGAACTTTAAAGGATCTTGTGATGGGGTAATTTCTTTGAGCTTCTTTTCATAATGGAGGGAGTAATCCACCGGATCACAACCATCAAGACAGTCACCATAGCTTTCTGATTTCTGGCATTCGGTACATTCTGCAATTTTTCGTATCTCTTGGATTTCGTCTCCGCACACCGCTCCGTTTTTATCCAACAACTTCAAACCGTTGTCGCCTGCAGGATTATGAGAAGCAGAGATTTGGATAGACGCATCGAATCCGCCTTCATGAAAGGCAAAGTAATTCACAGGCGTTGGGATAGCCCCTCCCCATGTTACTTTTCCGCCTGCCGATTTGATCCCTGCAATCACTGCTGGATAGAGTTCTTGCATCGACATGCGTGCGTCTCCAGAAACGAAAACCTTCGGGTTTTCTAGTCCCTGTTTTTTTGCAATATACTTGCAAAAAGCGTGTGCGATCACGAAGAAACCATCTTCATTAAAGTCTGTGAAAGCTTCTCCCCTGATATCGTAGGCACGGAATATTTTAGAATTGAGAATCATCGACCGCATTGTACTAAAAAGACCAAACTTGGGAATTGGGAATAAAAAAACCACCAGAGATAACAAGTATTCCAGTGGTCTTTAAAATGCGATTATTGAGCTGTTATTCAGCAACAAAGAGAGCAATGTTCTCAGCCTTTGGTCCTTTTTCGGACTGACCCATATCAAAAGTGACTACGTCACCTTCTTTTAGGCTCTCAAAGTCGATACCAGCGAGATCGTTCGCGTGGAAGAATACATCTTTGTCATCTCCCTCGGGAGTGATGAATCCAAATCCATTCAAGATCTTTTTGATTGTACCTTTCATGATAAGAAGAGGTTAGGAAATAAATTTTGCAAGAGTGGCCTTGTGGGAATTTATTTACTAAACTCTCTATAAAACGACGTATTGCAAGAAGAGGGTAGAGAAGTACTAGAAATAAGCAAGGAGAAGTGGGGGGAATAAAAAAGATTCTCAATTCACTCGTTCTTCTGTTATAGTCTTCTACGTATTCGAATACGTATTCGAATACGTACTTAATAAATACTATGGCACGTCCAAAAACCGCATCAGAGCCGGTTCGAAAGCTCACCAAGGTCGGAGGAGGTAGTTACTATATCACTATCCCTTTGGATTATATTCGAGAATTTGGGTGGCGAGAACATCAAAAATTAGTCGTCAAAAAACGAGGAAAGAAATTGATTATTGAGGACTGGGAGAAGTAAATGAACAAGAAGATTTTCGATTTATTTGATGCAGGAGCGTTCATTTAAAAAGACTCATCTGGTTCTGCAAAGAAGATGAAAATTATTAAGCCAGAGGTTCACCACCTTCTCTTGAGCTTTCATCTCAAAAGAAGGTTTTTTAGCTTTTCTAAAAATTCTAACAGATCTCGAAATAAAAGTGATGAATTGATAGACTGAGGGATTTCTCGGTTCTGCTCCTCTCCACTCGAAATGACAAAGAAGATCCGAGTTCGAACTCTACTTATCCGAGTTCGAATTCAAAAATATTAATATCCTAAAGCCAAAATCCAACCCGGGTTCTGTTGCGAGAAGAGTTCGAACTTGTCCTAAAAAGGTATTTGTAGAGTTCGAACTCTGGACACAAACTTCCGTTCTTAACCCGGGTTAGAATTTTTACAATGTCCTAGTCCTTGAGGCACCGAAGGGAGAACCCGACGCCCTTATAGTAGGTACGGCGGCCGACGGTAGAGTAGCCCGAAGTCAAGTACCGACTCCATGCAGATGAGGAGCTATCCTGAGATGAAGACCAAACGTAAGCATAGGAACCACTACTGTAGAAGCCTCCTGAAACATTTCGGTAGCCCGCTAAAAGAGCGGAAAATCCAGATGTACTACAATTGCTACTTCCAAAGCATTTGTCAACGGTCTTCAATTTATCGCCTTCCTTCGTTCCACGCCATCCCTCAGCATCTTGGACGGCTGTACTCATTCCCAGTTGCCCCTCAAGCGTTTTCCATTCCGTATCGGTAGGAATATGCCATCCATTCGGACAAATCCCTTGGTGGGGCGTATTTATCTGTGCAGAGCAATCGGTGTACGCACACTCCGCGGGTAAATCCATGGCTTCTTGCCATTCGTACAAAGCTCCATCAGTCGTACAGTTTGCTTCGTCATTATTATAACAATATTTCTGTGTTGTGCCTCCGATACCACTCCGCTGACAACTCGCAATCGTCCTTGATATACAGTAACACTCAACCCCTTCAATGGTCTGCACCGTTTCAACATTGTCCCCAGCACAAGCAACTGCAATAGCCGTTGAACCCGGGTCATCTATCTTGGTTCCCACATTCATATAGTCTTGCATCCAAACTTGGTCGCCAATCTTTACCCATTTCGTTACAGGTTTTGTTTGTTGATATTGTTGTGCGATTTCTGAAGTTGTAAGAACTTTGTCAAATATTCTTACATTTGCGATTGCTCCGTCAAAGGTTCTCGTTTGAGCGTCATTGTTTCCAATGATTACGTTTGTTGTTCCTGTTGCTGGTGTTCCTGATGCTTGGTCAGCACTTCCTGATAATGCAGGAGGAGTATCTAAATCTCCAATATAGAAGTTTGAGGTTCCTGCACTTGTTCGAGTTGCCGTCACAAATTGCCATTTATTAAATTCAAGACTACCACTACCAGCAGAAGCGCTGGTTGAAGCATCAGAAATAAATATATATGCTGTTCCTGATACAAATAATAAAGCTCTACCATTATCAAGGATTCTTCCGTAATTATTTTCACCTAAACTATAAGTCTTTACCCATGCCATAACCGTAACAGCATCCGTTCCAATCATATCCGTACCCGTATCAACCTTGTCATCAACACCATCAAAAGTGATATATTTCCCAAGACGAGATTCTCCTGTCCACGTCCCATGATTCTGTCCTGTGCTTTTATCATTCACGACAATGTTCCCTGTGATGCTGGTTGTCCCAGTTCCATCAACAAAATCAGTGACAGGGAATCCACCCGTGTCTGTCTTCCAAACTCCTCGTATCGCATCTCCTGCGTCTAAATTAGCTACCATGTAAGCCGAGGTTGTGTAGGTATTATCGGTGACTGGATTCGTTCCACTTCCTCCGGTAACGTCTACAAGAACGTAATCATCTCCGAAATCTCCACCCTTTATGTATATGGTGAAAATCCCTGTCCCAGTTCTTTCTACTTTTATTCTGTACCAAGTGTCGATGTCGATGTAGGAGCTGTCTGTTTCTAATAATCCAACACTAGCAGTCCTTACTAACTTTAAACTTTCATCATTTCCAAGTCTAAAGTCATAACCTCCTATTGATGTTCCAACATTAAAATCACTAGTAGGAGCTATAAACTGAATATATGATGTATTCTCAGTATCACCTTTATACATATCAAACTCCCATTTCCCGTATGCCTGCGTGCTTGGAATGTATGAAGTTCCTGCCGAGGAATTCAACAAAGAACGAGTGTCAGATTGTTGATCGCTTTTCGCGAGTGTCCAGTCTCCTATCTTTTGTGGAGAGTATGAGAGTTTAGATTTCGCAAATGAGTTGTGGTAGGCTTTGGCTTCTTGAGCTGTAATGGCATAATTACCTAATCTTAAATCTTCAAGTTCTCCTAAGAACCAACCATTTTGGACATTACTTATTCTTAATGGGGCTGAATTACTAACAGAACCAGTTATAGCAGATATATTAATTTCTGTTCCTTTTATCCCATCTTTATAAAAATATGCTAAATTATTTACTCTATCTACATTTAATGAAAAACTATGAACAAAATTATCTGCCGAAAATCCTGAAGATGAATATATATAATTGCTTCCATCATCTACCATCAAATATATTAAATTACTACTAACATTCGGGAATATTTGCCAACCAGCAGATGTTCCAAACGCTGCTGATAATCTTTTACCAATAGCAGGTGTTCTTGTTTCAGATGGACTTAAAATACCTCTAAATTTAACATTAAAACTACTTGTTCCAAAATTCAAATTATCATTTGTTAGTATGTTTACATAATCATTCACTCCATCAAAATTCATTCCATCAGAAACGAGTGTTGCCCCAGTGATAGTTCCTGTATTTCCTTCGCCAGAAATATCGGGTAAAGAAGCCCCATCAGGAATAAAATTATACGCAGCAACAAGTCCACTCGTTCCTGATAAGTCCGTGTCGCGCGTTATCTTCGAACTCTCTTTTATTTCTTGGACTGAGAAATTATCTACCGAACCTATAAAACCAGAAGTGTAACTTCGTAATGATATATTCGCATTTCCACTCCCAGGGCTTATAGTTATTACTTCAGAATATGTACCTACACCACTTTTTGGTGTTCCGACTGTTACAGGAGTGGCAAAACTATAAACCCTAACACTACCACTTGTATAACTTGTAATATCAAAACTTACTCGAATCTTCTTTCCTCTTATGTCGCTTATTCCTTGGTAAATATAAGCCCCCCAATCCACTACGTTGAAATTGGCTGTTCCACTTCCGACAGTAACGTTTCCAATTTTCGTCCAACCAGTATCAGTATAAAATCCCCCATTCCTTACTAAATCCCCTCCGCTAAAGACAACCGTGAAAGCCGAAGCTGTACAGATTGTCAGAAGTCCGAGAACCAGTATTAAAAGTGGAATTCTAACCCGGGTTAGAATTTTCGTTGTTCCTACAATTTCTTTTTTATTAATCATTATTCATTCTTCATTAATCATTATTTAACATTTAACATTTTACCTTTAACATTATTGACTCCCCTCATTATACAATTTCTCCACTTCCCATGAGGAAAGGGCACGGTTATAGATTTGGAAATCAGCAATAGAGCCTTTAAATGACAGAGAGCCAGCACCAGTTGCTCCGATAAATAAATCATAGCTACCGGTACCAATAGATTCTGTAAGAGTAGTACTATTTTTAAAGATACCATCAACATAGATTTTTTTATTTCCCGAGCCGGCATTTTTGTCATAGGTTCCCACAAGGTGATGCCACGTATTGTCAGCAATGTTTCCTCCTCCATCCAGCATATTTCGTTCGCCTATTGGGTGGTGGGTATCGAAAGTAAGTCCATTAGGTTGCCACATGCCATATCCCTCATCAGAATAATTTCCTTTCCAAAAAATACGACTATTTGGTGGATTTTGATTTTCGTCAGCTTTTACCCACAAAGAGATCGTAATCACATCTGCTACACTTGTATCTATAATGGCATCATTTAGAACCAACATATAATCATCCACCCCATCAAATACCATCGCGCCGTCGACCACACCTTTTTGATCATAGCCAAGCGTCACGCCATTATGCAGTGTCCCGTGGAGTTCAGATCCTCCTATATCAGCAACTTTTTGCACGCCTCCCGATAAGGCGGTGCCTGCCGCATCGACCGAAGAGAGTTGCCGGGCAGGGATCTCTCCTACTTCAACGACGGAGACATTGTCGATGGAGCCGACGAATGCATCATCCTGAGTGTGGATATAGATGGAACTATTTGTAAGTGCATTTGTTGGGGTAATAATTTCCGAATAAGTTCCATTCGCACTTTTTATCGTACTCAGTCCACCACCAGATCCATATCCACCGAGAAGGAGTCCTGCTGACCCAGCAGAATAGTTACTGATAGTATAGGTGGTGAGATAGGATTTATATGGTTCAATGCCAATGGACAGATTTGATCTGGTGTCTCCGTCAGTAAAGTCCATCGTTCCCCCAGAAATGACTACACCCGTTCCCTTCGTCCATCCCGTATCACTATCAAATCCCCCATTGGTCACCTTCTCACTCCGATCACGAGAGAATCCCATTTTGTCATTGTAGTGATAGAAGTCCTGCGTCGTTCCCCAGAATGTGGCATTCCCTCCAGTCCCGAAGGTCGCGGTGCCGTGGTTGGCGGTATAGACGGGGCGAACGGTGAAGTTATCGACTGAACCTACAAAGTCAGCGTCAGCTTGTAAATACACATTACTTCCTGTTCCTGCATACGTAATAGTTTGGGTATACGTTCCATCAGCACTTCTCGCACTTCCAGAACCTGTGGATCCGACCATGGCAGTGACTGTTCCTGCAGTACGTGAAGAAACGGTAAATTGCACTTCATAGTCTCCCGCCGACACACTCCCGTCTTGAGAGAGATCACTCGCCGCCGATTGCGTCCCATCAGAACTCGCAACACCGTTAGCAATCGTCCATCCGGTTCCTTTTGTCCATCCGCTATCGGTTTCAAAATCCCCATTGGTCACGACATCATCTCCAACTCCGGGGTTGGCCACATCATAAATATCAGCACCCGCGCCTTCGCTTAACGGCCACCAGCCAACGAGGCCTTCATTGATCGGGGAACCGTTTGTGGCGAGATCTGTGATTTCATCAGAAGCGAGTGCACGATCCCAGATGCGGACATCGGCGATGGAGCCATTGAAGTAATTATCAGGGTCTCCGCTACATGACCCACTTGTCTGTCGTCCAATTTGAAGACAACCATTAGAAGCCAAATTACCCGTTTTGGGAACTGAATCATCGAATTGACCATTTACGTATAAACTTATATTTACACCGTCATAAATCATCATAACGTATTGCCATTCATCTACTGAAAGTGAAATTGTTCCGGTAATGTATGTCCATGGTGGATATATACTTCCGTGAAGTTTGTCATTTATTAATCGGAACAGAAATGGTCCATTCTTCATGAGAATAGTTTGTGTTCCACTTAGAACACTTGGTTTTATCCATGCTCCAATAGTCAATTTGTCTCCATCCTGAAAAAGGACCTGTCCCAAATTAACAAAATCCGCCGTCCCATCAAACGTCGCCGCCGGCGAATCTGAAATCGTACTATCAATAAGCGGAATAACGGTCGGAGGATTGAGATTTGCCACTCGATCCAGTGGTGTCCCACGACTATCAAAACCACTGTCATCCGCTAAAGCCGGCACATTGACCGTGCCTTCATCGTAGATTTGTTGGACTTCCTCGCCCGTGAGAGCTCGATCGTAGATGCGGACGTCGTCGATTTTTCCGGCAAAATCCCAATCATTTGTAGTATAGGCTCTTCCAATTCCATTGAGACTAAACGAAGAATCAGCAGCCACGGTTCCATGACTCACCCCATCGACCAAGAGTTCAACAGTCGTCGCCCCACTCCCAATCCACGTGAAATGATGCCATGCGTTTGTGTAATCATAGCCGATATCCCAGTCATAGTAAGTTCCACCTGTAGCTCGAAATTGAATTTTTCCAGAAGTATTATCCATATTGATACTTTTCTCTGTCTCATTTCTATTTCCAAAAACAAACTCATAATATTTGGTTCCCGTTTGATAAACCCATGCAGAGAGGGTCCAGGGAGCAGAATCATTAAAGCTTTGATCAGGAATTAATACATAATCTCCCGTCCCATCAAACACCAACGCGCCATCAGTTTCCCCATTATGCCCCGTGGTGAGTGTCGTATCGCCATAGTACGTTCCTGTGTTGGAATTGACGGAGGAGTCGGTGGCGTGGATTTCGGTGAGAGTAACATTGTCTACCGTAATTACATTTCCAGCACTCAATCCTCGAATACTGAAATAATCACTCGCTGTGGAACTCGCCTCAAAATCTAAAGTATACGTTTGCAAAGTAGTGGTGAGTACAGCTGTTGTCGGGTTTGTTAGAGGATCATTATCTATATGACCATAAGCAGCGGCAGTTCCTCCGACAGTTTTGGCATCAAACGTTATTCGATATCTTTTCCCAACAGTTAAATCAGTGTTTAAATCAGAACTATCACGAAGATAATTATAGCCTCCATTCGCAGTATCAACAAAAGTGATGGTAAGGGCATTCCCGACATTCGCTAATGTATTTGTACCCCATGCGGTCCAAGCATACGTTCCACTTTCGAAGGTTGAGGCAGCAGAATCATACATTTCACTCCCATACGACTGATTCGCGGTATCCAGTTCCCATCGTCCTATCAGATCAGCGGTCTGGACGATTTCCTCAGCCTCTTCTTCTCCCGTCCCCCGGACGAAGTTGTAATTGGTCGAGACATCATCCTGTGTTGAGCCCCAGAAGGTCGAGAGGTCGGCGTTGACGATCGTGCCGTTGTTGCCGATTTCCACGAGAGAGACGTCTTTGAACCAAACAATGTACGGAGCTGTCCAGGCATCCACTTTTCCAGGGTGTAAAAATATAAAACCACCATCTTGACTGGTGAAATCCATAGATACAGATTTCCATCCATCAGAAGAACTAATAGAAACGTTTTCAGATTCAAGATTGGTATAACCAACCGTTTCTTGCACTCCAACGGGAATAACACCCGCGGTAGCTTGGTCTGTTTTTATTTTCAGAGACAAACGGTACTTTTTTCCATCAATAAGAGGAATGGTTCTTGTAAATCGAAGTTCCCATTCATTCGTGGCTTTTGTAGTAACCGTAACTTTTCCCCCTCCATCATACGCCCAGTCAGCAGCACCCGTTGCCTCTGTTTCAGTCCAATCAGTGAAATCCACCGTGGGGCTGGTGCTGGTATACGCATCAAAGTTTCCGTTTGTCACCAGTTCACTTGGGTCTGTAGCTGTGGTGGTATCGTACACCACACTCCCCGCTCCCTCACTCAGTGGCCAGTGTCCCACGAGCCCATTGGTAATGATGTCTCCCGAATTATAGAGACTGGAAACTTCATCCGAAGAAAGGGCTCGGTTGTAGATGCGGATGTCGGCGATAGAGCCGTTAAATGGAATATGTCCTGAGCTATAAGTGGAATTACCTATGCTAAATACAGTATCTCCTCCAGTATTTAAAAAAGCATTATCAGTTGAAGCATCACCTGTCGCATAGGATATCGTTTGTTTAATCCCATCTAAGTAAATTGTGTTTTCAGTGCCATCAACAACCGCAACTAAATGGTGCCATGTATCATCGGATAGTAAATACGAATTACTTGTCTCCGTATCATGAGCCGTCATCACAAGTAGAGAACTACCACCATTATTTACATATGTAATAATTTCATCCTCGTAGGCTCCCGTACTGGGACCAATTTCAAAGGATCCCCAATTTGTTGTTCCATTATCACCCCAGCCAAGTATAGCTCCTCGATGATTAGAATCGCTTTTAATCCAAGCAGATACCGTACCCGTTCCAAGTCCCAATAAATCAGGAGGTAATGAAATAATATCATCCGTCCCATCAAACGTCGCCGATGGCACACTCGGTCTCGTCCGTGCAATCGTTGTTGTCCCTTGTGTGTAAGGGAGATCATTTCCCCAGAGATCTTCACTCGTGCTTCCCGAGAGTGCTGGATACCGCACATCATCCCCCGTCTCCACGATGGAGACATTGTCGAGGAGGAGATCGGTGGCATTGGTAGCTCCCGTAATTTCTATGGCAAAGAAATCATTGGTGGGATCGGTGGCAGTGGTGGTAAATGTCTTGTCATAATGATGCCACACCGATCCAGCATAATCGGTAGAAGTTTGTATAGAATCAGTTGTCGATCCTAAGGTTCCTCTATAAATAAGAACGCTTCGATTATCGGTGGTGTTTGTTATTTTAAAATCAAATTTCACCCGATAGGTTTTTTCTGTTTCAAAGGCATTATCATATCCCATCACAAAGTATCCCCCACTTCCGGGATACGAGGCTTTGAGACTTCCAGTGCCTTCTAGTGGACTGTCAGCTTCCTGAGAAACCGTGGTATTCTGATATCCCACCCATCCAGTTGTATTGGCTTCAAAAGACCCATTGCTCAGTTTATTCCCGCTGGTCGTGCCATACCCCACATCATTCCAGAAGCTATAATCGTCTTGTGTGGAGTGAAAGGTCGAGAGGGTAGCATTGGTGATAGTGCCGTTATAAGGATCACTCAAAACTTCTCGAATAGAAACATCATCGATAAGGATTTCGTACGTATCCAGAGCTGGCGTTCCATAATAATATTGGATAGCAAAGCGGGTGCGATCAATATTATCAGCTCCTGAAGCAAATATTTCATCGACTTCATATACTGTTCCAGTGGAAATAACTCCATGAATTGAAGATTGCGCAGAAGAACCACCTCCATCAGAACGATAGTAAACAAGAACAGCATCAGAATTATTAGCCGAAAGTACTTTTATTTTAAATTTTATACGGTAGTTTTTATTGGCTTCCAAAATAGCCGTCCCATAATTTATAATGAGACCATTTCCGGATGTCTCACTACATCGCATACTTCCACTTCCGCTAATAGGGACACTTGTTTCGTGAGAGAGAGTCGTAGAAGTATTATTCCAATTACTCACTTCCCCTGAAGCCACAAATCCTCCACCATCAATTAGTTCTCGTCCGTATTGTTCCTGTGGTGCGGAATCAAAGACAGTCGTTCCCGCTCCTTCATCCATCTTATAATGAGCGAGAAGCGTGTGCGGGGAGACACTTTTGTGATTATAAATATCGGTGATCTGGGTCGTGGTCAGGACACCTTCGTGGATCTGGAGGTCGTACATCGAACCATCAAAGGTTCTGTCCGTGGCTGTTCTATTTCCAATAATGACATTTGTTGTTCCAGCAACGGGTGTTCCCGATGCTTGGTCAGCTAAATTACTGAGAGTAGGAGGCGTATTTACATCTCCGATGTAAAGATTTACAGTACCATCAGTAGCTCTTGTTCCTGCAACAAAATTCCATTGATTAAACGTAATTGAACCTACTGCTGATACTGGATAAGAACTTCCACCATCTGAGGTAATATAAAATTGATTATTAGATGAAAAGAGACTAAATGAAAATTTTCCATTATCTATAATTCTTCCAGCAGTTTCTCCCAAACTACTCGGCTTAATCCATCCCGTCACCGTAATAGCTTTCGTTCCAATCCAATCGCTTCCCGTATCCACATAATCATCCGCTCCATCAAAGGTGTACATGCCCCCGAGCACGCCTTCAGATGGTGCTTTGAGTGTGGCGGATGACATCGGCCACTCGGCCACGACGCCTTTGTCGGTGTCGCGGGAGATGTCTTTCATGATGCTTCCCGGGAGGAGGGAGGCGTTACAATGAGTAATGAGTAATGAAGAATGAAGAATAAAACAAAGAACAAAGAACAAAAGAACTTTATGAACAAGGGGTTTAAACCCCTTGTTCATAAAGGGGATTGTAGATTTCGGATTTCGGATTTTTAATTTTTCAATTCCAGAAAAGATCCCCGTCATCCTTGCTACGGCGGGGATCCGATGAGTATTTGTTGCGTTTAAGTAGAGCAAAGCGAAGAACTTATGTAGGTACGACGCTACCGCTTTTGAAGAACGATCTAACCCCACAGGATCCCCGCCAAGCGAGGATGACAGTGTTGGAGTCTGCTGTCTTCGTTGAACAAAAAATGTGTTCAATACTCTAAAGATTTTCCACAATACTCGGTCATTCCGGCTTGACCGGAATCGGGTAAAAACTTGGAATCTGGTTAAAAGCGTTAGCGCGGTACCTATGATAGTTTTTCGTTTCACTCTGGGGACAAACGAATTACTCATCCGATCCTGGGCAAGCCAGGATGACAATGTTGGCGTAGGTTTTTTTTGCAAATATCTCTTCGAGATTTTGGAATGACGGAAAAAGGGGGTTGAAAAAAAGGAACCTACATCGACTGGGTTCTCCCGCTTAGCGGGAGAATGAGGAGATTTAGTGTTCTTTTTTTCATCAATCATTTTTTTAATAATCCGCTAGAAATTCCCCGTCCCGTCAGGGCGAGGGATGGAAAAAATCCTAATGAAGTTTTGTTATCCAAAACAAAATTAGGACAAGCTTCGCTTGAATTCAGTTGAAA
>Ga0075121_1001012_pt1 | contig 18015 bp, 15 predicted proteins | sample AntAceMetag02UKG_FD_69793 | JGI IMG/M metagenome (GOLD analysis project Ga0075121, IMG submission 69793) | Saline lake microbial communities from Ace Lake, Antarctica - Antarctic Ace Lake Metagenome 02UKG | ecosystem: Environmental > Aquatic > Non-marine Saline and Alkaline > Saline | place... | reverse complement strand
CAGTAGTGAGCGGATAACACCGTCCATGGCAGGTTCGATTCCTGCCCTCTCGGCCATTTTTTTATATTAAAATAGGACATAAAATGGATAAGAACGAACTCAGGAAAATTCCCGGAGTGGATATTGTAATGAAGAACTCCGAAATGAAGAAATTCATTGCTGAATATGGAGAAGAGCTTACAGTTTTCTCGATCCGTCAGGTTTTAGATAAAGTCAGAGAATCTGTTCTTAAAGGGAAAAGAATTCCATCCGATGATAAGATACACACCATGATCAAGCAGAGAATATATAACATCGGCACTTCATCCTTAAAACCGATGATCAATGCGACGGGTGTTGTCTTACATACAAACCTTGGACGCGCACCGCTGGGTTCTGCACTTACAAAAGAGGTTGCAGACATAATCGAAGGATATTCCAATCTTGAGTTCGACTGTGAAAAAGGAAAGCGGGGACACAGGGAAGATCATATTACCGATCTTATTACTTTCATCACAGGAGCTGAGGATGCAGTTGTAGTAAATAATAATGCAGCAGGAGTTTTTCTTTCTCTCAGTACATTCTGTGCAGGCAAAGAAGCAGTGATCTCACGCGGGGAACTTATTGAGATCGGCGGCTCCTTCCGAATCCCGGACATCATGCAGCAAAGCGGTGCAATTATGAGAGAAGTCGGCACAACGAACCGAACACGACTTACAGATTACGAAGAAGCCCTTACCGATAAGACCGCAGTTTTATTTAAAGCCCATAAATCCAACTATTACATAGAAGGATTTTCTGAGGAAGTAGAAATTGGAGCACTCGCTGAACTAGCGCATGCTCAAGGACTCGTCTGTATTTTTGATTTGGGATCGGGTTTGTTGAGAAAACCTAAGGGATTACCCTTAGAAACAGAGCCGGATGTTCACACTGCATTGCGTTCCGGTGCTGACCTGGTGATGTTCAGTTGTGATAAGCTTCTGGGTGGTCCGCAAGCAGGCATCATTGCCGGGAAAAAAGAATTTATTCAGAAATTAAAAAAATCTCCGCTGATGCGTGTACTTCGGGTGGGTAAAATGACCCTTGCCGCACTTTCAAAAGTTGTCAGGTGCTATCTGAAGGATGAAACACTTCTCCAAGATGTGCCTGTTTTTCGCATGCTGAATCAGAAAAAAAATGCGCTTCATAAGAAGGTAGAAAAATTTTCTAAGCTGTTATCAAAAGAGAACATTCACAATCAAATTATTGATAATATTGCACGATGCGGCGGTGGAACACTTCCTCATGTCGAAATTTCCAGTTATGCAGTTCAACTCGAACTTACTGAATCTAAGCTCTCTCCAGAACAACTCTATCACGAGTTGCTTCAATTAGACAAACCTATTCTCGGAATTCTTCGTGAAGGTTCGATCCTTTTCGATGTGTTTACATTAAATGAAGAACAATTCTCGAATATTGCAGTAAAAATAAAATTTTTCATTACTTCATAATATTATGCAACATTTGATTATGGGCACAGCCGGTCACGTTGACCACGGAAAAACTGCGCTCATCAAAGCACTCACGAATTTTGACTGTGATACACATAAGGATGAAAAAAATCGAGGGATAACCATCCATCTCGGATTTACTCATCTTGATCTCCCAAATGGCAACAGTATCGGAATTATTGATGTGCCGGGGCATAAAGATTTCATCAATACAATGATATCGGGAGCCAGCACTATTGATTTTGTGCTGTTTACTATCGCCGCAGACAGCAGTATCATGCCTCAAACGAGGGAGCATCTCCATATCATGGAATTTCTGGGGATCAAAAACGGTATTATTGCACTGACAAAAAGCGATACGGTTGATGAAGAAATATTAGAACTCGTCGAGCTTGAAATAAACGAATTCGTATCTGGCACTTTCCTTGAAAAAGCTCCGATCATCAGAACTTCAGTGAAAGACAACACAGGAATCGGAGAGTTGCTGAAGGAGATCAATCAGATTGCAGAACGGATTGAGCAGCGTTCAATTGGCTGTTTCTTCCGCATGTATATTGATAGGATTTTCACCATGCCGGGTTTTGGAACTGTCATTAACGGATCTGTGCTTCAAGGAAAGGCAATAAAAGGTACTTCCTTATTTCTTCTTCCCGGAGCTAAGGAGCTGCGGATACGCAAAATGGAGCATCACGGAAAAGAAGTGGATGAAGTAGTGTCAGGACAACGGGCTTCGCTGAATGTGGTGGGATTAGATATTCAGGATTTTCAACGCGGAATGCTTGTTTCGGAACGTGTGATCAAACCATCAAAAATGATCGATGCAACACTCACGTTATTTGAGCACGAAAGGACATTTGGCACATGGAATCATGCTCTATTTCTGATGGATACTTTTGAGGACCAGGCGCGGCTGCATCTGCTCGATAAAGACAGTATGCAGGGTGGTGAGACAGGATTGGTACAAATTCATCTTGATAAAGATTGTTTTCCTGTTTATGGAGACTCTTTCATTATCCGGAGCACATCCGGAGATATTACTCTTGGCGGGGGAAAGATTCTCGATTCGTATCCTCTGCATCATAAGAAGAGAACTACAAAAGTTGTGCAACATCTTCAGAGTATTGCAGAAGGTGGCTTGTCAGCATTTTTAGCCGCAGAAGTCAGAAAACAACCACATGCAGTCTCTCTAAAATATTTAACGGAAATTTCTAATACTACTGATCAGGAACTCAGAAGAATTATACACACATCTTTCCCGGAGGATATTGAAACACGAGAAGTAAACAACGAAGAATTGTTTATAACAGTTTCAAAAATTGCCTTTTTAAAAGATAAAATTACAAAAATACTAACAGCGCATCATCAAGATAATCCTCTTATAAAAAAGGGAAAAACATTCGAAGAATTATCGAGTCTTCTGAATTTGAATAATGAATATGACAATGCAATTTTAAGTATTATTCTCAAAGAAATGAGTAATGAGGGGATTCTCGATAAAATCGCAGGAACGTTTGCGCTTCACAGACAAGCGACCAGTTTATCAGATGAAGAGATCAAGAGGATTCAAAAAATTAATCAATTTATAGTTGCTTCGGACATGAAAGTTCCTTTGATGAGTGAGATAAAAGATTTTGCACTGGCTCAGAAAATTTCTCAGAAAGAGTTGCATGATATCATCAATTATCTTGTTGAAAATAAAAAAATCATCACGATCGAAGGTTCATTTATTCATGCAGAAATTATTGAGAAAGCAAAGAATGTTTTAATTGCACATTTTAAAAAGCACGTTACGCTCGCACTTGCTGATTTCCGGGATAACTTACAGGCAAACAGGAAGATATGCCTTCTGCTTCTTTCATATTTTGATGACAGGGGATGGACAGTTCGAAAAGGTGATTATCGTATATTATCTGGGAAAGGAAAAGAATTATTGAGAGGATAGAAGTATTCCACAAAATTGAAAATGAAACTAAAGAAATTAATTAATTTAAACAACATGATAGAATTTGTAGATCAAATAAAGTCAAAAAATAAAGGTAAAATTTTAAGATATTTTAATAAAAATGATGGTATATATTTAATAACAGATAATGAGCTTTATCTTGGTTTTATTCATTTAGAAATTATTGATAAAAAAATATCAATAAAATTGTATTTTAATTCTAATTGGAAAGATGATTTAAGTAATCAACTATTTAATAACATTTCAAAATTGATAAAAAATAATGATCAGAACTATCTAACATTTTCACATTGCTTCGATTCGAAGAATATTCTAAATAGAATAAATGGGATCGACTTTATGCATAAATATGAATGCAATAAAGATTTTTATAAACCTAATCCTGAACTAAATTCAAATTTCACAATTTTAAACAATATAATTGATTATAAAGAGTTGATTGATTTTCATTATCTTTGTTATTTTGATGATAAAGATTATATGAACAGTAATTGGAAAAAAATGCTTCAGTCATTTGCCAAATCACCAATTCAAAAGCTTATTTATATTTGTTATAACGAAGACAATATTATTGGTTCTTGTATTGGTTATTTCATTCCAAAGAAAAATAAGAAATATCTCTTTTCAATTTGTGTTCATCCTGATTATAGAGGTAAATCGATTGGAGAATATTTACTACAATTGTTTCTTTCAACCGAACCTTTGATTTCTTGTTTTTTAAAAGTCTATGAGTCTGCAAAATCAGCTGTAAATCTTTATGAAAAATTTGGATTTATAAAAATACAAACTGTTGAAGCAATATTAAGAAATGATGACAAAATTAGTATTAAATGATTTGTTTAATAACTTGTTTGCGGTTAACTTTATTGTATGTGTTAGACAGAAAATTTCTGAATTCACATCATGCTTAACGAGTGACAAACAAGTCAATAAAGAATCATGAAGCCGGAGAAACCAATTCGTAAGATAATTCATATTGACATGGATGCGTTCTTTGCCGCAGTTGAAGTGCGTGATAATCCTCAATATAGGGGGAAACCTTTGATCGTAGGCGGCGATCCGAACAGTAGGGGAGTTGTCGCCACATGCTCTTATGAAGCACGGAAATACGGTATCCATTCTGCAATGGCAAGTGCAGTAGCATACAGACTTTGTCCGCACGCAATATTTGTGCACGGAAGGTATGAAGTATACAGTCGGATATCAAAACAGATCAGAAGAATATTTGATGAGTACTCACACCTTGTCGAACCGGTCTCAATTGATGAAGCATATCTTGATGTAACATATAACAAAAAAGGCATGAAATCAGCAACATTTATTGCAAAGGATATTAGGCAAAGGATCTTTAAAGAAACCGGATTAACAGCTTCTGCTGGTGTCTCGTATAATATGTTCCTGGCAAAAATAGCTTCTGATATGGATAAGCCGGATGGACTCGTGGTTATTCCCCCCGATAAGGCAAAAGAAGTCCTGGAAGGGCTTCCCATTGGAAAATTCTATGGCATAGGCAAAGTAACCGAGAAAAAAATGCAGATGCTTGGCATTCTTAATGGGAAGGATCTGAAGGAACAAACGTTGGAAGAACTGATACGCCATTTTGGTAAAGTTGGAGAATATTATTACTATATTGTGAGGGGAATTGATAAAAGAGAAGTCACAACCGAGCGGGATATTAAATCAATTGGACACGAGAACACCTTTGCAACAGATATTGATGATATACATGAAATGAAGGAATATTTGGAAAAATGTGCTGCAAAAATTGAAGAAAGATTAAAGAAGCATAATGTCGCCGGACGAACGATCACGCTAAAGATAAAATATCCTGATTTTTATCAGGCGACAAGAAGTAAAACATTGCAAAAATCAACCCAGGAAAAAGAAATAATCTTCGAAACAGTCAATTCTCTTTTAAAAGAAACTCTTGTAAAAAAATGTAGTATAAGACTGCTTGGCATTAGCGTATCAAATCTTGAGAAAGATGAGATAAACTTACCTCATCAGCTTACACTGAAACTGTAATGAGCAGAAAAATAAATCACAGACCTTGACATTAAAATTATAAAGAAAACCGTTTTTCACACGGGGGTTCCATGGAAATAAGAAAAATCTCGACTTTGCATTTACCTGTCGATATCGCATATCTTGCAGCAATACAGTCATTTATAAATGAGTTGGCTCGTCTTGCCGAATTTTCTCAAAAGGATATTACCTTTTTCAATATTGCTGTTGAAGAAGCGGTTACAAATGTGATAAAACATGCATTTCTCCCTGACGAAGATGCAACCTTTGATGTGATATGTGAGCTTACACCCGTTGAATTTAAGGTTATAATCAAAGATAAAGGATTACCCTTTGATCCAAACCAGGTAAAGGATTTTTCTGCAGAAAAGTCATTGGAAGGGGATGAACAGGTTGGTCTGGGATTTCGTCTGATGAAAGGCAGTGTTGATCAACTATCTTTTCATAACATGGGTTATGGTGGAAAGGAAGTACATCTTGTTAAATTTGTCGATCAAAAACACGTCGAGAAATATTTCCAAACTTCGGAGATGCAGGCATTTGAACAACCGACCTTCAAATCAAAAAAAGAAAGAATGACAATTCCATTTCACGTTGAACTTCTTCAGAAAAAGCAGGCGATCGAAATTTCTCAATGTGCCTATCGAACCTATGGTTATACCTATATAATGGAAAACATATATTACCCGGAAAGACTTGTTGAGATGTCGAAGTCAGGCGAACTTATTTCTGCTGTTGCGGTGTGTGATAAGACAGGTGAAGCGATGGGGCACTGTGCATTGGAACGTTTTGGAAGGAAAAAGGACGTTCCTGAGCTTGGAATGGCTTTCACGAAACCAAAGTTTCGCGGACAGGGTTGTATGACGTCTCTGAATGAGTTCCTTGAGTTGGAGGCAAAAGATAAAAAGATCAAAGGTCTCTACGCAAAAGGTGTTACCACACATCCCTATTCCCAAAAAGCATTATTAAAATGTGGTTTCAAAGATTCTGCAATATTAATTGGATTATCACCCCCAAAAACTTTTGAAGGCATGGAAGATCAAGGATCTCAGCGAGAAACCCTTGTGTTGAGTTATAAAAAACTCTTCGATCAGAATGTGAATATTTTTGTGCCTGCTCGTCATAAGAAGATTATTGAAAAGATATACAATAATATCGAACTAGAAGCAAGGTTAAATATACCTGATATCTCTAAAAAAATTACGCAAGATATAGTACAATCCGATGTTGAAGTCGAAATGAAAGATTCTCTCAACTTTGCCAATATCTACATTAATGATTGTGGTGCAAACATCAAACTAGAGATAAGTCAAAGGTTGAAAGAGCTTTGCCACAAGAAAATTGAAACATTCGATCTTTATCTCGATCTTTGCGATGAGAATTCTGCAAGATATATCGAGGATATTGAATCACTTGGATTTTTCTTCGCAGGCATATTTCCCAATGATGCAAAACAATATCTGGTACTTCAGTATTTGAATAATGTGCCAATTGATTATAAGAGAATAGTGCTGGTTTCCGAATTTGCGCAGGAGCTTGGAGAGTATGTGAAGGAGTGCGACCCGAACCAGAAGTAAAAAATATTTGAAGCACGAATAAGCATTCAATAATATCCCAATAAACAATCGGGTAGATGCAGGTTTATCCTGCATCTGTTTCATGCAATCCGAACCATTGCGACCTGTCACGTCGTAGTCCAGAAAGCATTCGGGATGAAGTCGGAAGGTTTCGAAGCTCAACCATTCGCAAGGTTTAAGGTTCTATCAAAAGGAAAAATCAAAATCCGCCAGTATTTTTGTCAAGTGCGGCGGTGGTTATACTGCTTTCACTATTTTCCAATAAATAAATAACAATTTTGTATTTTCAGTTAGTAGATCTCAGAATTGAATATTAACCTTACTAATTTTTACATTTGGAAGAGAGTAATGGACAAGAGCAATTTATTAATATATCAATAAAACTGTCAATATGGAAGGCAATTGTTAATATTCAAAGCAGATTAACTACTCCTCAATCTTTACAAACACTCCAGAAGATTTTATACTGCCACCCCATATAAATGAACTGAAACTTGTAATATATAAACCCGTTGATTCATCAAAATTAACGGGATTGAAAAATAAAGACTGTCATTTTCTATAAAATAATTCATCTTTTCAATAGAAGTGCTGTCTCCTTTATTCAGATTAAATATTATAGTATCCTGGAAAGCGGAATAAGTACCTGAATAAAGGGTATCACTTACACCTGTTAGATGTACAATCTGAGGTAAAATTTTTACAGTAAAATCATTATCAGTAAATTCAATGGTAGATGTTTGAATAATTGGATCATAGTCATTGTTGTATTCTGTAATAATATAACCAGGAAACCCATTATATTCAAAAGATTCAGACCACTTTCCTAATAGAGGATTTGTTGCTTTTTCTGGTTCGGATATGTCACATCCAATTAAAGAAATGAATATAATTAAAAATAATAATATTATTATATTATGTTTCACTTTCATCTCCAAGCAGCCTAACGTCTTGCGCTTGAGCTGCTTCCTGAAACAGACTCGATTTGTTCGATAATTGTATCCATCCACGTCATTTTCGTCAGCCTCGTCTTTGCGTGTGAGTCAGCTCTAAGCAGCTTGTTAGCTTCTTTTTCGGAATAATTTTTTAATGTCCACGCCGAGTCCAAACATCCCAGGTTTTAATTCAAGAGCTCCAAATATTCTTCTAATTGGACTATTGGTATTTTTATTTTTCCCATATACGAAGGTTCGAAAATCAACTGATATTAGAGTACTCTCACTATCGATTTTCGCATCAGAAAGATCTGTATCTTTATCCCAAATTACTTCTCTCATATCAGTTGGTTTTCTTTTTTCAATACCTTTGTCAATTGTTATTGATGGAAGAAGTGATACATTTCCTAACATTGAGCCGCACAATGAAGCCCCTTTAAGAATTGCTCCATCAAATTGGGAATTATAACAAATAGAGTTATTGAAATTTGTATTTGAGAGATCTGATTCCTCAAATCTTGCGTGAGATAGGAAAGAATTGCTTAAATTTGCTCCGTTTAAAATCGTCTGCATAAATGAGGAGTGCATTCCATTTGAGCCCAAAAGATTAGCTTGATATAGATTAGCTCCATCTAGTTGGACTAAAGACAATTCAGAATACTTCATGTCTACATTTCTAAGCCAAATACCATTAAATGATGATTGCCCCAGCTCTAGCCCTCCAAGATTTACTCCTCTTAAATCATTGGATTCAAACACGGGCAAGCCTATTTCATCTATTCTCTTATTCCATTTTTGAAGAGTACTATTTAACAGGGTATTCTCACGATCATTGTCGCAAAGTAATTTCGAAATTCCTTCACGATATTCTATTACTGAAGGAAAGAGCGAACACCATCTCGCTCTTAGCTTGAAAATTTCTAATGCCGATAACAACCCTGTTTCACTATCGCCGTAAATCGAAGCTTGTTTGGGAGTTAAAAATGGCCAAGGGGTTGTAAATGAGCCATTTTCGAGCCATGATAGATTTACCTACAAGATCGGATACCCCAGGCTCATTGAACTTGTTACCATCCATGATTTTGGAGCAATCATTACATGGATTACTTGCTCTAAATAATTCAGGGGTAGAAACAACATATCTACCCTTCCAAGTGTTCCAAGCTTCGATTGCTTTTTCTTCTTCCTTCATTGTATTCACTAATTCACCTCGACCATCATACTAGAAAAATGAAGCTAACTACTAATTGGACTGCAATCTGCAGTCTAACCTTCTTATCATATTAGATAACATCTCACTACAATGCAATAAGTTATAAAAACATATAAATGTATAAAATACTGCATTTTTTTCATAAAAAACTTGCATTGTAGTTCCCATTAATAATCTATTTGTCCTGTTGGTAGTATTGCTTCTAACAGGATTTGTTACATTGCTTATCATTTTTTTCTTTTATCAAAATATGAATAAGTGCTGTCAAGACAAAAATAAAAAATGGAGGAATTGTGTCAAAAACTAAATTATTAGATATGGTTAGGAATCATATAAGATTAAAACATTATAGCATTCGCACAGAAGAAACTTATGTCTCCTAGATTAAGAGATTTATATTATTTCATAATAAAAGAAATCCGTGGAGTTTAATAACACTCTATATTAAATTCTTCCTTGATTCTTCAACCATTTGAGTGCTTCTCTATTACTTAAAGGAGCGAGTTCATTGTTTTCCACAAAGTTTATTACTGCGTGGGCATCTGTTTTGGAATATTCGCGCAAAATCCAACCAATCGCTTTATTGATAAAAAATTCATCGCTTCCATTCAATGCCATAATGATACTTCCCATAAGCATCTCATCTGTTTTTTCTTTGTAGCTTAGCTGAAATAATAAACAAGTTCGCTGCAACCACATATTTCCGCTTTTCATCCATCTATCAATGTATGTATCACGAATTTCAGGAAATCTTGTGAAATGTTTTCCTACCATCCAGCTGGCTAATCCATCCACAGTGTCCCACCAGGATTTTGTGATAATAAGCTGCTCGAAAAGATTGATGAAGTCTTCATCCCATTTTTTAGTGAATTTTCTTAACAACCCAATTGCAACGTATTGAAATTCCCGTTCAGGAAAATCCCACAAATCCAATGTGATCTGCTTCAATTCCTGCATTTCCGGCAAGCCGTTTTCTTCATAGAAATCTTTAAGCAATTCTTTTCGCCTTGGTGTTTTTATTCCCAAATATGGAAAGCGGTTCTTCATATATTTTGCCATTGGTTCAGCATTGGCAGGATTACCATTTTCCAAGAATAATTTATATAAAGGTGTTAAATAATTATTTATAAATTCCTCCATTTTTTAATCATTCCAACGACCTATATCCATAGCTAAACACACAGCTGAAATTACAGTCCATGATTAGTGAAATTAATTTTTTTGGCAAAATAACCGTGAGCGAAATTTCGCATTGCTATCTTTTATCATAAATAGTTAATATGTTTTTCTATATTTTTTTTCAACTACTTCATCAATATCTAATATTTAATATAGCACTACCCTAGTAATTTAAAGGATTATTAAATGCAGACTTATAGAAAATCATCAAATCAACAATGATAATAAACGAATGATAAAAAAATTATTTTAAAGGAGATTGAGGTAACTCATTATTTGCTAAAGGAAAATTATATGGATTTTTAATACTTTCTGAGAAGAGTTTTATTCTATCGGTTCTATAATCAACGTCAAAATTAGTTGTTTCGTTATAAAGTAAAGATGAAATTATGCATTTCTTTGTGTATTTATTTCCTTTAGAATTCATAGATTCAAAGATGAAAACTATAGGAAGATACTTTTCAACATTCTTTTCAAAATACTCTATAGAAACAGGTTCATATTTAATTAATCTACTAGATAAAAAACTTTTATCATAATCTATAACCAATTTTAAAACACACATTTCTCCAGGTCTAATAAAATAAGGGGTTTTGATATTAAGTGAATCTTTTGGATCAATCGAACTTAGCCTGGCAACTAAACTATAGCTTAAACCTAAGCTATCATTGAAGTTAACCGCTGATTCTCTATAGAAACCTTCTTTTGTATATTTATTTAAAAATCTAAATTTTAATTCTAATAATGAACCCTGCTGATTACCTTTATTTATAATTATAAAACGGAAAAAGAATTTGTTATCATAATTTTTACAATCTATTAGATAAGCACTTAAATCATTAGCTTTGTGGAAAAATTGGTAATAAAGGGTCAGAAAAGCTATTACAATAGCTACGATTGAACAAATTATCATTATTGTTTGGATTTTATTTGTCTTATTTTCATTACTCATAATATTATACACATTATTTTTAGAAATATATGTCAACTCTTTTTATATAATAACATATTAATCCAAATTATTTATTATCTATACATTATTCTTCATTCTTCCCAAATACTTTATCAAGATTAAATATTTGATGGAGCAGTACAGCAAGTATCGTAGTTGTGGGCAGGGGATCGGTAAAGAAGGTTTTGATAAATTCGGGAGCACGGGCATAGAGCTCGGGCAGCATTGCAGTACTCAATCCGAAAATGAGGGAAATGCCCACCACAAATGTTTTACGTGAATCCCAATCGTGGCTGAACATTTCTTTTAACCCGATACAGATCATAAAGCATCCTGAGAATAATATCGACGCACCCAGAACCGGTTTGGGGATCAATGAGAGTGCAGTGATCAATTTTGGGAAAAAAGCTAATACTATGAAAATGATACCGGCAACAACGCTTATCCAACGGCTCACGACCTTTGTTGCACCTGCAAGCCCGATATTACTGGAAGAGGTATCCACTGCCATACCCCCGATCAATCCTGCGAGCGCTGTAGAAAATCCATCTGCAATGAGCCCCTTGCGGATAGGGACAAAATCCGCTTCTTTAAGATCCGGCTCTGAGATTTTTTGAGCTGCAAGAAGATTACCAAAGGATTTTAACGAACCGCTGATTGCGATCACGATAAAGGGAATGAGCATCTTAAGATCGATGGTGATCCGCCTAAATTCCGGTCCAAATCTAGGGAGAGAAAAAGTTGGGCTGCTTTTAACGGCAAAAAGACTAAACCAGTATTCGGGAACAAGAATGAGGGCTAAAATCCAGCCAAGAACCATACCGATGAGCAGGCAGTACATTTTCATGAATCCTTTACCCCAGATGTTGCTCAGCACCATGATCAGCAGGGAGATCGCACCAATAAAAATATCAACACTCCTGATCGCATCTCCATAAAAGGCAAGCCCGAAAACCGATGTAACTCCTAACTTGATTATGCTGACACCAACCATTGCCACAACGAGCCCAACAACGTAGGTTGGAATGATCTTTTTCAACTTTTGTATGATGGGAGCAAGCGCCATCTCGACTATTCCTGCGATGATGATCATTCCACGCATTAGGGGCAAACCACCAAGCCATGCAGCGGATAATGAGAGACTGAAATAGGATGGTCCGCAAAGATTCGGACATAAGTATCCTGAACCGATAAAGGGCAGCCCGACCGACTGAATGATCGAACCAAATCCAACGGCAAGCATCGAGAGGGATATTAATGACGCTGTGAATTCCAAAGAAGCATTGAGCTGGCTCGCAAAGAGGATCGGCAGGCAGAGTGACATCACCATCAACATCACATGCTGGATGGAGAGCACTACCAGTTGTCCTGGAGGTGGAACCTCGTTTACGGTATATTCATATTTCTTGATTTTTTGTGTCATTGGCACTCCGCTTTTCTATGGGGGATTAGGCAGATCGGTAATTGCTCCCACATATATCGTTTCACCATCAAGGTCGGTTTTACGGATATACATGCATTTTTTGATGAGCTCTCGACGGAATCTATTCTTTGCCAAAAAAACTTCCCACACGCTGTCATTCTCTTTTAAAGCATTCAACACTTTCAAAAAAGGTTTATGACCAACCTCGTCTGTACATTCCATGAGCTGTATCTTCGAAAGACTATCATCGAGAACGGGTGAGATCACAATATCTCCATTCGAGCGAAATGCAAAAACTGTCACATCCCTGTAGTTATATTGTGATGTAGGATCAGCTATCTCAGCAAATGCACTTTGTCCTTTTTTTTTAATGAGCTTTGCTGCATCATCTACAATGATCCTGATGAATTCCTGCTCTTCCTGAGGATAATTTATTCCGCCACCCACAAAAAATTCTTTTCCTTCGGGGGTCGTCACTTTAAAATGACATGACGATTTTGGAACAGGATAGAATTTTCCGGGTTCCCACCAGGAATAGTGCACCCACGCATGAGGATTGTTCGGATCTTTCAAAGCATCCAATGTCAATTTTGCGATTTCTTTCCCGTTTTTATCCGTAACGTCTATGAGATTAGTATTTTCGAGATGTTCCATTCCGCTGTGAAAGATATTGTTGCAGTCCATGTCATAAATATACAGGTAGTGATCTTTGGTTTGGAAACGCTGGCGGTTGTTGCAAAAATAGTCAAGTCCTACAACACCCTCATTTTCTAAAATTTTTGCTGCATCATAGACAAATTTCACCAGGTTTTTTGTGTCTCGATATTTGTACATACTCAGATCGAGGTTGTCATATTTTTTGGAACAGCCGGCTAAGAAGAGCACAAGGAAAATAAGAATAATAATGAGTGGTAACAGCTTTAGAAAGTTCAATAAAACACTTTCCGATTTGTTTTGATTGGTAAATCTGGCAGACGATTTCATAGTTCGAATTGTAATAAGAAGCATATGATTATGTCAATTTTTTTTAAGTCTTACTTAAAGAATATCTTCGATTGAAATTTTCAATTTAATCAAATGTAGCGATGTGATCGAGAACATATTTATTAAGTTTTGGCACTTTGGCATTTTTATCAGGGTATCCTGTTACTACAATAAGGAAGGGACGTTCATTATCAGGTCTTCCAAGTATATCATTTAAGAATTTCATCGGGTTTGGGGTGTGTGTCAAGGTGACCAGACCGGATATGTGCAGCGCAGTTAGTAATATACCTGTTGCGATTCCAACAGATTCAGCAGGATAATAATTTTTTTGAGCAATCCCATTTTGATCCACGGTAAATCTTTTCAAGAATACTGCGATCAGACAGGGAGCGGTTTCAAGAAAATATTTGTTCTCGTCAGTATCGAATGGTCGCAATGCTTCCAGCCATTTGTCCGGAGCAAGGTCTTGGTAAAATGCTTTTTCTTCTTTTTCTGCAGCCATACGGATTTTTCTCTTCGTTTCGGGATTTGTAATAACGCAGAAATGCCAGGGTTGCATGTTTGCTCCACTTGGCGCAGTACCCGCAGCTAATACTGCATTTTTAATTACTTCATCCGGTATGGATCGATCAGAGAATTCACGAACTGATCGACGGCGTTTCATGTCATCGTAAAATGATCGGGATAATACGGTCATTTCATCAGGGCTTCTCTCAATAAATTTCAGTGGTTCAAACTTTTTTATGCTCATTGAACGCTCCATGGTCTAAGAATTATATTACAATTCAAGTTTATCAAAACTTGCAGCATTGCTACGTTGGATACGACCTGATAAAAGGTCAAAGTTTTTAGCAAAAAAGTATTATTACTTATGATAGTCATGCTGCTTATAAATTGGATTTTTACAAATTGTATCCAATTCTGGATCGTACCATTATTCACTGACGTAGCGGGATAACCTGGTCTTTCAGCTCCGAACACAATGGGCTCGTTTCTCGACGCAGGATTACATCCAAAGTTCATGCGCTCAACCTTCCTTGCTTCGACATTATCATTCTTTACAATCCTTTTTGTATAATGTGCAATGTTTGCAGAAATAATGCTCCCAAAATTTTTCAGAATGGTGGCATTTTATGTTAACTGTGCTGAAAATATTTCTGATCTGCGATTGCTCGATCGCGATTTTTGCAATTATTACTTAACTACCCAGTAACCTTCTACTACCAAATTGCTTTTTTCAAATATTTTTCCGTTAAACGTATCGCCGGATTTAAGAGGACCCACCCCCTTTGGCGTTCCACTCATTATTATATCACCGTCCTCAAATGAAAGAAAACTCGCAGCTTCATGTAATATTTCTTCCGGCTTATTCAGCATGAGATTACAGCCGCCTTTCTGTACTAAACAGCCATTTATATAAAGTTCCATTTTCAAATCGCTAATATTACCTGTGAAAGTGACGAACTCACTAAATACCGCAGATTTATCAAAAGACTTAGCGCGTTCCCATGGCAGCCCCTTTGATTTCAATTGAGATTGAACCTCTCTCTTTGTAAGATCCAACCCAAACCCAACGCCCTTCAGTTTATGAGAACTGATGAGAAAGGAAATTTCACCTTCGTAATGAATAACATCATATTTACTCGAACAAATATCATTTGATATGGATGAATTTGGTTTAATAAATATTACCTGTTGCTTTGGCACTTCATTATGAAGCTCTTCAATATGATCTACATAATTTCTCCCTATGCACACGATCTTAGAAGGATACACAGCTTTGCCGTCAAATATAATTGAATTCATTTTATATTCCTCTGCCATCCTGTTGTATAAAGATTATTTTAAGGTGAGGAGAAATAGGGGAGTACTTTTGTCAAATTATTCGGGAATAGGAACCATAGAATGAGACGTCACGAACCATTCAATGACGGATGGAGTTTTTTTAACGTTCATAAAGCCGATTTTAGGAACGCACTATGAATATCTTCCCCAACGGGGTTTGGGAACGGGGAGAAAAGCCTTCATAGGGTACGACTTGGATGCGACAAAATAAATATTTAATTATATCATTATGTTTCTAATGCATTCTTCTCCGATTTAATAGCACTTATTTTTAACAAATACTTTTCTCCAAATGGTGTTAATCTCCAATAAGTGTTTTTATCTGATACAGCACGTTTTTTATTACCATATGTAATAAGTCCCAATGCCTGAAGCTGAATTTTTATATCATCAAAAATTACATGATAAATTACTATTTTATCACTAGAATTATATTTTATGTATTTATCTGGGACAGAATGCCAATATACCAGTTTTAGTTTATTCCGAAACTCATCTTCTGTGCATTCCCCTATCATTGCAGAACCAGCGTATGAAAATATTTTATCCCAGCTTGCTTCAAGGTTAACGGACTTCGATATGCTCTTCGAATTAAATAATTCACATGGCTGAATATAAGTTTCAGAGCCTTGTGCTAACCAATCAGTGTCTTTAGGTGGTTCACTATTTAATGATAGTTTTTCTGATTCTAATTCCTGAATTTTTGCTCTTAATTCTTCAAGTTTTCTAAATAATTTCTCGTCAGCAGCAAATCTGCCAGGTATCCAACCATCTGATGGATGTTTCTTTTTCAATTGAATTAAACTTCTCGATACTTTTCCACCTAAATCTTCTGGATTTTTCCAATATTTACAGTGTTTTTGTTCAGCCTTTTTTCTAAATTTTTTTAGTTTTTGTTGCTTTTCTTCTTTTTTTTCTGTTTTTGATGCTTTTAATTCATCAATGTTATGATGTAAAAAACTAATAATCGGTTTATTTATTGAAACAGCATAATCAAATTCCATCTCTGTATAACTTATTCCATCTGTGTTTTCACTACCATATTTTCCACCAATAATTAATAAATAATAATCAGAGTTATCTATTACTTCTTTTATCAATGTCCATGCGTCTTCATCTGCAGCAGGGAATAACTCCATGCCAGCTGGAATACAGTCTAACTCCAAAAGGGCATGAATAACCTGTTGCCTTTCATCTATTAAATCATAATAAGTCGATGAAACAAATACTTGGTGTTTTATTTCCGTTTTTTACCTCCCTTTATGCTTTATAGGTGAAAAGAAATAAAATATTAGCACGTAAAATTATTTTCTTAGTAATTAAAAATACGTTTCCGATTTCATAAACACTTTTTCCTCTCTTCGACATTATCATCCTATAAAATCCTCATCAAATAATTAGCTATTGTTGGTATAAATTACATCCAACTTTTTTTGTCAAATATTTCTGGTTGAGTTTTTATATCAGCAGATGTGTCGGATAATTTATATTGAAATTTATGAAAAAAATAATCTAAGGAAATTTTTGAATATACTTTATGAGGTTAGTTAACGGAACCGGAATATATGAAGTTTCGACGAAGCCAAAACTTGGGCGAACGAAGTGAGCCGTATATGCTTTGTTAGGCGAAGCATTGCCATATCATTTCTCTGTACAACATTATCTCCACTTATCCCCAAAAATAGCGTTTATTTCTTCTTAAGCATTTGTAGTTTTTCCAATGTTTTTTCGATAACAATTTTTTCTTTATTGAAATGCTTTATCATCCTGTTAAGACATTTTTGCTTTTCTTTCGAATCACCAAGATACTGAGCGCAAGCGTACATAAACTCTTTTGTTTTTGTTACGTTTGCCTTTACTTCATCTGGTATTTTCTCGCTGTCATGTCTTACTGCATCCTTGGGACAAATATCGTGGCAGATTCCACAATGAATACAGTTAACCATATCTATTACTGCCACACCATTTTCTATAGAAATTGTTCCTATTGGACAATTTTCAACACATAAACCACAACCAACACAGTCTTCTCCGTTTATCCATGGCATTCTATCAATTCTCCTTATTTTATTCTATTTCATCAAGCAATATTTTACCTAACGGTTAGTAAAACAATAGGATCCGATTGCGGACTTCGTTCCTGTCAAGTTACATGAACATTGAAACGGGCTACAACATTTTAATTTACTACTGAACCGGCTATTATTTTTATACATTATTATATGTTGTTTTTCTATTCTACTTTATATTTTAATTCTACAGCTCCTGTTGAATATGATTTCGTTTCAATTAGTTTTAAATGAGTTTCTTTTGGCAGATTTTCAAAAAGATCAATTCCGTTTGAAATAATTATTGGCATTGTAAAAACTTGTATTTCATCTATCAGATTTTCATTTAATAACATTGTATTTATCTGTCCTCCACCGATTAACCAAATATCTTTTCCTTTT
>Ga0075121_1001007_pt1 | contig 18101 bp, 11 predicted proteins | sample AntAceMetag02UKG_FD_69793 | JGI IMG/M metagenome (GOLD analysis project Ga0075121, IMG submission 69793) | Saline lake microbial communities from Ace Lake, Antarctica - Antarctic Ace Lake Metagenome 02UKG | ecosystem: Environmental > Aquatic > Non-marine Saline and Alkaline > Saline | place... | reverse complement strand
GCGCAAACGGAATAATAAGGAGCGCAAGCGAGTGGTTATGCCGGATTGCCCTTTACTGCGCAAGGGGGCCGGTTATTTCTTGTGTCAGCCTCACTGCGGAACAAAGCGCAGAAGAACCGCCATTTAAGGTTTATTGCTGGGTAAATCGTGGATATTATGCCGCAGGCGACTCGATTGACGCTGGTTTTTCGGCGCGAACCGTGGACGGCAAGCCCGTAAAGGGGAGCGGAATTCTCAAACTGTTCAGAATTAAATACGCCCCAGACGGAACCCCTCGGGAGACGCCTGTTGACACATGGACGCTGGATACCAACGAAGAAGGTCGCGCAAGAATAAAACTGAAGGCTGGAAAAAGCGGACAATACAAACTGGCGTATACAGTGACGGACAAAAAAGGGAACAGCATTCAGGGCGGCTACGTTTTTTCAGTAAGAGGCAAAGATGGAGAAAGCGGAGACTTTCGTTATAACGCAGTCGAGCTGGTGAATGACCGCAAAGAATATGCGCCTGGCGATGAGGTGAGATTAATGGTGAACACTGCCAGAAAGGACAGCTTTGTTCTTTTGTTTGCGCGTTCGTCAAACTCTGTATGCATTGCCCCAAAAATGTTGAAGCTGAAAGGCAAGTCAGGTTTTGAAAAAATAAAAGTTGCCCAAAAAGATATGCCCAATTTTTTCATAGAGGCGCTCACTGTTTCCGATGGCAGAGTAAGCACGGTGGTCAAGGAAATAATAGTTCCTCCTGAGAAGCGAACTCTTAATGTGGAAGTGATTCCTTCAAAGGAAAAATACAAGCCCGGCGAAAAGGCCAAAGTTAAGCTTAAAATTTCAGATTACTTTGGAAAGCCGGTCACAAACTCAACAGTAGTTGCAGTGTACGACAAATCGGTGGAGTACATCTCAGGCGGCTCAAATGTGCCTCCCATCAAGCCGTTTTTTTGGAAGTGGCGCAGAAGAAATAATTCGCGCACGCAGTCCAGTTTGTATAAACATTTTAATAACCTTATCAAACCTGGAGAATTGACTCTTTCTTCACTGGGTGTGTTTGGGAATATTATTCCCTCACCGCCTTCCGTTCCAGAAGGGCTTGGCGGCACAGTGCTTGCGCTCAAGAGTAAGGGGTTTGCTTTTAGAGGCAAAGCTGCGACTCTTTGTGATTCCATGGATAAAGAAGAGGAATGCAATAGACCAATGCAGAAAGCCTTTGGCGAAGGCTCCGACACCACTGCCAATATGAGCGTGAAAGTTCGCAAAAACTTTGCGGACACCGCATACTGGGCTGCGAATATTCTTCCTGACAAAAACGGAATGGCGGAGATAGAAATTGACATGCCTGAAAGCCTGACAACATGGAAAATAAACGCATGGAGCATGGCTCACGGAACAAAGGTGGGGCAAGGCTCCATTGAGGTTATAACCTCCAAAGATTTTATTATCCGCTTGCAGGCTCCCAGATTCTTTGTCGAAACAGACGAAGTTCTTCTTTCCGCAATTGTCCACAATTATCATGACAAAGAAAAAGAGGCAAATGTGTCCCTTGAATTGGGCGGCGGAGTTCTGGGCGTCATTGACTCAAAAGCGACTCCATTTGTCCAAAAGGCAAAAATAAAGCCCCAAGGCGAACAGCGCATAAACTGGCGCGTAAAAGCGATTAAAGAAGGCGAAGCTGTCATTACAATGAAAGCCGTGACGGACAATGATTCGGATGCAATGCAGATGAAGTTTCCAGTCCTTGTTCATGGCATAATGAAGATGGTTTCGCGCACTGGGAGCATTCGCTCTAAAGAAAAAGTGGCGTCCGCGTCATTCAGCATAGACGTGCCTAAAAAACGCCGGATTGAGGAAACACGGCTGGTTATAAATTATTCTCCGACTCTTGCCGGAGCCATGGTTGACGCGCTGCCATATCTTGCGGAATATCCATATGGATGCACCGAACAGACATTGAACCGTTTTCTGCCGACAGTCATTGCCCAAAAAATATTAAAAGATATGGGTCTAAAACTTTCACAGATAAAGGCCAAGCGAACAAATTTAAATGCTCAGGAATTGGGCGACAGCAAAACGCGCTCGGCGCAGTGGAAGCATTGGACGCGCAATCCTGTTTTTGATGAAAAAACTGTTGCCGACATGGTTGCCGCAGGCCTTAAGAGATTGGCGTTTATGCAGCTTTCAGACGGTGGCTGGGGCTGGTTCTCTGGCTATTATGAATTTTCTTATCCACATACCACAGCGGTAGTTGTGCATGGACTGCAACTTGCCATGGAAAATGGCTTAAAAGTTGACAAGGCAATGCTTGGGCGCGGAGTTGAATGGCTTAAGAATTATCAAAGCCAGGAGCTTATAAAATTAAACAATGCGCCGTCTAAAACTGAGCCTTACAAGATGTATGTGGACAATATTGACGCTCTTGTTTACATGATGCTTGTTGATTCGTCAATAAAAAATGACCCAATGAAAGAGTATCTTTATCGCGACAGAAACCATTTGAGCGTTTATGGCAAATCCATTTTTGGATTGGCTCTTCATAAGCAGAATGACACTGAAAAGCTTGCCATGATAATGCAAAACATAGAGCAGTATTTGGTGGAGGACAAAGAAAACCAGACAGCATATCTAAACCTCGGCGAGAACGCTTGCTGGTGGTTTTGGAGCGACAGCGAGTTTGAGGCGCAAGCGTATTATCTTAAGCTGCTTGCGGCGACGCGCCCGCAAAGCCGCAAAGCCGCCTGGCTTGTGAAATATTTGCTCAACAACCGCAAGCACGCCACCTATTGGAATTCGACGCGCGACACAGCCATTTGCATAGAGGCTCTGGCTGATTATCTGCGAAAAAGCGGAGAGTCGAAGCCTGATATGACATTGGAAATCCTTTACGATGGAAAAGTTTTGAGAAGCGTAAAAATAACCCCTGAAAATTTGTTTTCATTTGATAGCCGCCTGATGATTGACGGCAAAAAAATACTGGATGGCAAGCATAAAATAGAACTGCGCCGCACAGGCTCTGGCCCGGTTTATTTCAATGCCTATTTAAGCTATTTTTCGCTTGAGGATTTTATCCCGAAAGCTGGTCTTGAACTGAAGCTCAATCGGAATTATTACAAGCTGGCCGAGGCAGGCAAAAGCATAAAAGCCTCGGGCTCCAGAGGGCAGGCTCTCGACAGGAAAGTGGAAAAGTTTGAGCGCAAAAAAATAGCCAATTCAGCGGAGCTGAAAAGCGGAGATCTAGTGGAAATAGAGCTTATTGTTGAGAGCAAAAATGATTATGAATATCTTATTTTTGAGGATATGAAGCCAGCCGGATTTGAGCCTTGCGAGCTGCGCAGCGGGTACAACGGCAACGCAATGGGCGCTTATGTGGAATTTCGCGACACAAAGGTTTGCTTCTTTGTCAGAAGGCTGGCTCGCGGAAAGCACAGCGTGTCATATCGCATGCGCGCGGAGACGCCCGGAAAGTTCAGCGCGTTGCCGACAAAGGGCTATGCCATGTATGCGCCGGAATTGAAGGGCAATTCGGATGAGATAAAGCTGAAAGTGCTTGACGTTCCAATTCATTAGCCTGTGCTTATTTCCAGATGTCTATGCTGAGAAGTTCCTGATTTTTCAGGAATTTCACAAGCTCTTTATGTTTTTTGAGCTCCGCCAGTTTCAGCGCGGTTTGCCCCGCCGAGTTTTGAGCCTTTATATTTGCGCCGTGTTTCACCAGCAGCTTTGCGGCTTCAAGATATCCGTCTTTGGCGGCTTTCATCAAAGCGGTGCATCCTTGTTTGTTGGCAAAATTGACTTGCGCTTTTTTCTTCAACAGAAATTTAAGCATGTTGATATTATATCCATCGCCAGAGGCAAAGATAAGGGGCGTGTTGCCTTTATTGTCCGCTGCATTTATATTTGCTTGATGTTTTGCAAGCAGTTTCGCCATTTTGACATGTCCTGCTGCGGCCGCTGCAATCAATGCGGTTTGTCCTTGCTGATTAGCCGCCTTGGGGCTGGCTCCTGTTTCAATAAGCCGCATTGCGGCCGCTATGTCGCCCTGGCTTGCCGCCACTATCAGTTGATAGTCCAGCGAGTTTATTGCGCTGGCGGAGCCAGCGATAAAAAAGAGAACGGCAAGCAAAGCCGCGTGTTTTAATTTCTGATTCATAAAATTCCCCCTTTAGATGCTAACGGTTTAAAATTCGTTCAGCCACAGATTTTTCGTATGCCTTGAGATCGCTTATCTCTTTCTGAGCCACGCCTGTCTTCATGGCGGCTTCCGCCACATATCTTGCAACCCTCGGCACTACGCGCGGGTCAAAAGGTTTTGGAATGACAAAAGTATTTTTTAATGGACATTCGCCTTCAAACATTCCGTTTCTGGCGTCTTCTGGATATGCCCTGGAAAGTATTTCGCAGACATCCTGAGGAATTTTTTCGGTCACTATTTCAGCAAGGGCTTTTGACGCGGCAAGCTTCATTTCCTCGTTTATGTCGGTTGCGCGCACATCGAGCGCTCCGCGAAAGATGCCTGGGAATCCCAGCACATTGTTTACCTGATTGGGAAAGTCGGTTCTGCCGGTTCCAACCACCGCAGCTCCGGCGGCTATGGCTTTGTCCGGGAATATTTCCGGAGTCGGGTTGGCCATCGCGAAAACCACAGGGTCTTTTGCCATCTTTTCCACCATTTCCTGGGTGACCACATTGCCTATTGAAAGGCCAAGGAACACATCGGCTCCTTTCAAGGCGTCTTCGAGGGTGCGCGCGTCTGTTCTAAGGGCAAAGCGTTCTTTTTCCGGGGTCATGCCGCCTTCGCGCCCTTCATAGATTACTCCGCGCGAATCGCACATAATGAAATTTTCTCTTTTTGCGCCAGCGGAAATGTAATATTCGGAACAGGCTATGCCAGCAGCTCCGGCTCCGTTGATAACAAAGCGGCAGTCTTCTATTTTTTTGCCAACTATTTTCAATGCGTTCAATATTCCGGCCAGAGAGATGATTGCGGTGCCGTGTTGATCATCATGAAAAGCCGGGATTGACATTGTTTTTTTCAAGGTTTGCTCTATTTCAAAACATGCCGGAGCGGCGATGTCTTCAAGGTTTATTCCGCCAAATGTCGGCTCCATGCGCTCAACTGTTTCAATGACGGCTTTGGCGTTAGTCCGGCCTTTTTCGTCAAAAACTTTTCCGAGGCATATAGGAACAGCGTCAACATCGGCAAAGCGCTTGAAGAGCACGCTTTTTCCTTCCATTACGGGCATTCCGGCTTCCGGCCCGATATTGCCAAGGCCGAGCACGGCAGTGCCGTCGCTCACAACAGCTACCATATTTCCGCGCGCGGTGTAGTCCCACACTTTTTCAGGGTCTTCCTGAATTGCCAGGCAGGGGAGGGCAACGCCGGGCGTATATGCAAGGGAGAGGTCGTTTTGGGTTTCGCAGGATTTTGTGGCAACAACCGAGACTTTGCCCGGGACTGGTTTCTGGTGATAGTCAAAAACTTCTTGTTTTGCAGTTTTTCCAGATGTGTTATTTTTATTTTCAGGCATTGTTTTGTCCTTGTATTTTTTAGTTTGTCGCAGGAAAAAAAGTAGCGCCTGAGGGAATATATATCAATGTCAAAAATATTAATTGTTAATTATTTAACTTAGAATGCGTCTTCTTAAAGGTGTTTAATAATCACCATTGTCTGGTCGTCGGCCTGTTGGCTTTGCGGGCCCGTGAAATCATCAATGGAGTCAAGGATCACTTCGATGATTTTTTCGGAGGGGGCTTTTTTTATGTTTGATTCTTTGAATCTTTGCTTAAGTCGTTCTATGCCGTATTCTTCTTGCCTGTCATTGATTGCTTCGGATATGCCGTCTGTGAAAAGAAGAATTGACATGTCGGGCGTAAATTCAATGCATATTGTGTCAAATTCTGAAAGTTCATTGGGCAGCAGTCCGAGAGCTGTTCCATCCGGAAATATAGTCCGTATGTGATTTCTTACATAGATTATCAGGTCGGTGTGTCCTGATCTTGCATATTCAAGCGTTGACTCTTTTTTGTCAAGCAGGCAACATGCAAGAGTCATAAAGCGTTCTTCGTCGGTGTCTCTGAAAAGATTGGTGTTCAGTTCCATAAGCAGGTTTTTCAGAGTGGTGAAGCGGTCTATGGATGACCTTATGAAGCTTCTGGTCATAGCCATGATCATGCATGCCGGAATGCCTTTGCCAGCGGCGTCTCCGACAACGATGAGGAGTCGGTTCTCGTCAATTTCCACGAAGTCGTAGAAGTCTCCGCTGACTTCTTTTGAGGAGCGCGTGAAAGAGTGGACCATAAACTGATCCCAGGATGGAAAACTTTTAGGCAGGAGGGAAGCCTGCAAATGTCTTGCGAACTCAAGCTCCTGATTTATTCTTTGTTGTTCGCTTAGATTTGAATATACCTGAACAATGTTCTGGGCAAGCACCACCTGTGAGGCTATAAATTTAAAATTGCTGAACTGCTCCGGCGTGAACGGCCTGTCGGCCCGGCGATTGTTCACGGCGCACATTACGCCTGTAACATTTGCCTCGCAGACTAGCGGCACTGCCATCATCGTCCTGATTGCCACCACAGTGTCGTTTCCGCTGATTCTCGGATCTTCGGAGGCGTCTTCCAAGTAAAGGCTTTCCCGTGTTTTCGCGATTTCTCCGACAATTCCTTCGCCGAGCTTTATTTTGTCTCTTTTTAATGTTTCAAGAATATACCGTGGCTTTGTCAGCACATATTGAGTCGATTTATGCAAAGGGGGAAACGCTCCTGAAATCCCCACGGCCCTGAGATATTCGCCATCCAGCGCGAAAATGCATATTGATTGAGCCTCAATAAGGTCAGCAACGTACCGCGCCGTCATATTCATGGAATTGTCGATTTCCTCGACAGTTCTCAGGTTTTGCGAAAAGAGGCTGAGGAAATTTGTTATCTCAGCTTTTTTATGCAGCGCGTCCTTTATTTTTGCGCGAAAGATGTTATTTCTGCTTTTCAATAGAAAAATATAGAATGCCGCTATAAAAACGGCAATTGAGCATAATATAATCAGAGTTGACGATGTATACATGAGCAAAACTTTTTTCGGGTTATTTCCGATTTATTGTAAACTTTATCCTTTATTGCGAATTTTCAACTTTATATGGCGAACCTATCCACTTTTTTAAGGTAAAAAGAATTTGATTGAGTGTGGAGCGCGCATTTGATTGTGAATATTCGCTGTATTCAGTTGTTCGCAGAACCCCGCTTCGATTCTGCCAATAAATATCAAAAAAGTCTCTGAGGCTTTCAGCTCCCTTGAATTCGCCTTCAATGTATAAGGCGGAGGCAAGGTCATATCCCCTCAGAGTTTTTTTGTTCCATGAAGATGAGCATATGAGAATCCTGCTGGTTTTTGCGTTCTCATTGTAAACATGGACAATGCACGCGTCTGTGGTCGCGCCTTCAAGCCAGCGCATCTCCATGGCTTTGTCGAGTTTTTTATTTTTTTCATAAAGCTCTTTTGCCACAACGGAGTTGGGCATTCCGGGCGAGACGCCCGATCTTGCTACGCCTGCATTCCGGTCAAAGATAATTCTTATGTTGCAGTTTTTGGAGTTTGCCTTCCCTATGTCCTCTATTATCTTCGGATCATCAAGCAAGCCTGCCACTATATTGACAGAATCCCCATTAGTCAGGCCGCCAAGCATCCACTCCAATTTATCGAAAACAGCTTTTTCTGTTAGAAATTCGATCCATATTTTTTGGCGGGTTCCCTCGATGGAAGGCTCCGGGAGAGATTTTATTTTCAGCTCTATAAGGCGCAGCAGGGCTGTTTCTCCGTTTTTTGAAAAGCCGTTGCCTTTTTGAGCGAGGAACGCGCGAGCGAGGAACAATTCGCTTTTCAGCAAAGGCGCAACCGCGTCTCCTTTGATCAGAGCTGCGGCCTGAAGTTTGTCTTTTTCGCGCTGGAACGAAAAAGCTCCCAGCAGAGCCTTTAATCCGTTTGAACTTTCTGAGACAATAATATTTCGAGCCAGAGATTTGTTTTGCCATTTGTCTAGCTTGCAAGAGAAGGTGTCTTTTGAAGAATCGGATTTTTCAGATCGGAAAATCCGCGCCAAAAGCCCCGCGCCAGGAGAGTAGATCCAGCGATAATTTTTTTGAAGGCTTGGATCTGAGAAAATAACATTTATGCCTTTTTTGACCAGTTCCGCATAAATGCCCGGGCAGGATTTTGAATATCCGCGCGACCGCGAGTCCAGCATGAGGATTATATCCAGGCCGGGGTTTGAGCTTTTGGCGCTGGCAAGCATTTGGAACATTTTGTTGTCTTTGGCCAATCCGGAATGCTCTGGGAAGCGGGTCATGTCTATTAGTAGGAATTTCCCGCCGGGGGAAGTCGCAAGCTTTCTGACTTCATTCGAGATTTCGTCTGATAGATCGGATTCGGTCAGCAATTCCAGTTTGTTTTTGTCTATTGGAATCTTTTCGGCGCTTATGTTTGTTCCAGGGAACGGCTTGTATTGCCAGTCAATCGCGGACGCAATTATAAGATATATGGCGACAAACAATAAAAACAAGACAGACAAGCCGAACAGCGATTTTGCCAGGCTAAAAAGAAAGGGCGTTTTTTTTCCTTTTGCGGATTTTGAGGGTCCGCCCTTTCTGCCGCCGCCGCTGCTGCTGCTTTTTGTCGTTTTATTGTTGTCGTTTCGCGTTGCCATTTTTTATTTTGCGTATTCCACTGAACGGGTTTCCCTGATAATGGTCACTTTGATCTGGCCCGGATAATTCATTTCCTTTTCAATCCTCAGGCAAATGTCCCGCGCCAGATTTTGAGCTTTCCCTTCGTCTATTCTTGAGGGATTTATAACCACGCGGACTTCGCGCCCGGCTTGGAGAGCAAAGCATGACTCCACACCTTCAAAGCTGATGGCTATGCTTTCAAGCTGCTCCAGGCGCTTGAGATAAAGTTCCGTGGTTTCGCTTCGGGCTCCCGGTCTGGAAGCGCTAAGCGTGTCGCAGACATTTGCCAGAACGCCATAGATGCTTGTGCATTCTATCTCTTCATGGTGACAGGCCACCGCATTGATCACGTCTTTGTCTTCGCCGTGCTTGCGAAGTATGTCGGCGCCTATTGAGGCGTGCGTGCCTTCTATTTCATGGTCAATGGCTTTGCCTATGTCATGGAACATGCCAATGCGCTTGGCTTTTTGTTCGTCAAGGCCCAGTTCCGCGGCTATTATTCCCATGAAATATGCTGTTTCAAGCGAATGCTTTAGAACGTTCTGAGAAAAGCTGTAACGGAACTTGAGGCGGCCTATAAGCTTCACAACCTGCGGCGGAACTCCTTGAAGCCCAGTTTCCAGAACGGCTTCTTCGCCAGTTGAGAACACTTCGTCCTCCACTTCCTTTGTCACTTTTTTGACCAGATCCTCAATGCGCGTCGGATGAATGCGTCCGTCTTCAATCAAACGCACCAGAAGGCGCCTTGCAACTTCTTTTCTTATTGGATCAAAGCATGATATGACCACGGCCTCGGGAGTGTCGTCTATAAGGATGCTCACTCCGGTTGCCGCTTCAAGTGTTCTGATGTTTCTGCCTTCACGGCCTATTATGCGGCCTTTCATTTCATCGCCCGGCAAAGGTATGGTTGCTGTTGTGCGCTCGTAAGTGCAGTCTGACGCATAGCGCTGAATGGCATAGGCCAGAATTTTTTTGGCTTCTTTCTCGGCTTTTTGTTTTGCCTCTTCCAGAGTGTCCCGTATAAGAAGGCCGGACTCGGTTTGAATTTCGCCCTTGAGTTTTTCAAGCAATATTTCTTTGGCGCTCTCGCGGGAAAGCTGAGTTATTCTTTCAAGTTCGTCAATTTGCTTTGTAATTGTTTTTTTGAGATCTTCCTCTTTCTGGGTTATTTTTCCCCGGGTGGAGTCAAGCTCTTTTTCTTTGCGCTCCATGCCGCGCATGCGTGATTCCAGCGCGTCCGCTTTCTTTTCCATGTTTTCTTCGCGCTGAAGCAAGCGCTTCTCAATGGCAAGCTCTTCCTTGCGTCGCGCTTTAAATTCGCCTTCCACTTCTTCTTTCAATTTGAGGGCTTCGCTCTTGGCTGTGACTTTTGCTTCTCTGAGAATATGCTCCGCCTCTTTTTCCGCGTCTTCGCGGAGTCGCGAGGCGGCGCTGCTTGCGTTAGCCCCCTGCGTCTTGGCAATAAACCAGTATGCGAGAACTCCAAGCGCCGTGCATATAGCGCCTACTGCAATATAACTGTACATCATCTTTCTTCTCCTAATCTTTTTTTATCTGCGACGGTAAATTCCTTTTTCGGTGACAATCATATCCAGCGGATAATCATGTTCCTCCATGGGAGCCGACGCATATTGTTGACATTCATAAAATATTCCTATTGTTATCCTGGAGCCGCGTTTGAGGAGACGGTCGTAAACGGCTTTGCCGCGGCCAACACGTCTGCATTCCTTGTCAAAAACGACGCCAGGGACTAACCATGTTATCCTTTCGCGCATGCTTTCCGGCACAGCCGGCATATTAGGCCCGGGCTCAAGTATTCCATACGCCCCGGGAGCCATATCCTTTTCCATATCCTTTGCTTCGGCCATTTCATATTCCGCGTTCAGGGAGCCTTTGACAAACCTCGGGAAACAAAATTTCTTTCCTTCGCGCATCAAATCAAGTTCCAACTCTTTCAGATCAGGCTCAGTTCCGTCTGACACATAAGAGGCTATAAAGTCGGCGTTAGCCACTTCATCAATGTCCTTGAGCCTTTCGCAAATAGCCGAGTCGGCCTTTTTTCTGCAATCCGGAGCAATTTCGCTCCTTATGCGCAAATATTTTTTTCTCAACTCAGCCTTGTTCATTTTGCCGCCTGTTCTGTTTGAGCTTTGCGACATTTGTTCCAATAATCTATTCTTTCCATTATTTTGGCCTCGTAGCCGTTCGGGGAAGGGCGGTAGTAAGTCTTTTCAACCCCCAGATAATCCTGCCCCACAAAGTTTCCGTCATATGAATGAGGATACTTATATCCTTTTCCGTGCCCGTCCTGCTTGGAGCCGCTGGAGTGAGGGTCGCGCAAATGACGGGGCACAGGAGCTACTCGCTCTTTCTCTACATCTTCCATAGCCTCGTTTACCGCTTCATACGCCGAATTGCTCTTTGGCGCTGTCGCGCAGTATGTGACAGCCTGTGAAAGAATTATGCGCGCCTCCGGCATGCCAACCATTTCCACTGCCTGCATGGCGCTTACGGCAATGGAAAGAGCGCGCGGATCTGCGTTGCCAACGTCTTCGGATGCAAAAATGATAATTCTTCTGGCTATAAAACGGATATCTTCTCCCGCCTGTAACATCTTGGCAAGCCAATAGACTGCGGCGTCAGCATCGCTCCCGCGCATGCTTTTGATAAACGCGCTTGCAGTGTCGTAATGCCCGTCATCGCCATAAGCGAGGGCTTTTTTCTGAATAGAGGCCTCCGCCGTGGGCAGGTCTATCCGTATGCAGCCATCCTTGTCCTGTTCGGTGGTCAGCGCGGCAAGCTCAAAGGCGTTAAGAGACCTTCTTGCGTCGCCCTCACAGATATTTGACAGAAATGAAAGGGCGTCATCGTCTATTTTTATGTTCTTTCCCTCAAATCCGCGCTCATCAGAAATAGCCCTCAGCAACAGGCTCTTTATGTTTTCTTCTGAAAGCGGCTCAAGCTGAAAAACCAGAGATCTGGACAGCAAGGGGCCGATCACATAAAAAAGCGGATTGTGGGTGGTTGCTCCAATAAGGCGAATGTTGCCATTTTCGACATCTGGCAAGAGAACATCCTGCTGAGCTTTGTTAAACCGGTGAATCTCGTCTATAAACACCACAGTCTTGCGTCCGTTGGACTTTTTGCGCAAAATTGCGCTGGCAATTTCACGCCGAATATCCGCCACTGTCGAAATAACGCCGGAAAGCCTGATAAAAGCCGATTCTGTGGATTTTGCTATAATTTCCGCAAGGCTGGTTTTGCCGACTCCGGGAGGGCCGCAAAGCACAATGGAGGAAAAACGATCAGCATCTATTGCTCTGCGCAAAAGCTTGCCGGGCCCAAGCAGATGTTCCTGACCCTCATACTCTTCGATAGTTCGAGGGCGCAGCCTTGCTGCCAAAGGCTGAATGTCGGAGAAAGTTTCCTCTGTTTGAGGCTCTCCAATTAGTTCTATATCTAAATTTAACTGATCTTGCAACATTGCCTATTCCCCGAGTGGGAATGACAACATGAATTCAGATTTATATTTTGACAGACTGCTCCCGTAAAACTGAATCAGGTGCGACTACATACGTTTTTCCTTGTGCCGCAATTGTTCTTATAAAACATATCGCCAATAGATTTTCCGCCTGAAAATAAAAAGAAATTGGCAACCCAATAGAGCCTAAAGCCACTGTCAAAACTTGATTTAAAACCGAACAACATGTTCATTCCAAAAAATTTATATCCAAAGTAAAAACGAAAATTTATACAGGAAGCGCCTCTCAAAGACGCCATTCCGGCAATAATATACTCCTGACTTTGTAAAATTAAAGTTAATTTCTCTGGATTTTTCCCTCTATGATGACTATCTGTATTGAAATTTTTATAAAATATCTGAATTTTGGAGAAATAGCGATGAAAGTGACTAATGGAAGGCTTAATGGCATTAAAATTATTGAGCCTAAAGTGTTTAAGGATGGCAGAGGTTTTTTTATGGAAAGCTACAGCGCAAAAAAATGTGCTGAGCACGGCATTAATTTAAATTTTGTTCAAGACAACCATTCATCTTCAACAAAAAATGTGCTGAGAGGCCTTCATTATCAAATTAACCCGGGGCAGGATAAAATTGTAAGAGTAACAGCGGGAAAGGTTTTCGATGTTGTGGTGGATGTCCGTCGCAATTCCCCTACTTTCGGGCAATGGGAAAGTTTTGTTCTTTCAAGCGAAAACAAGAAGCAAGTATTTATCCCCAAAGGATTTGCGCATGGATTCTGCGTATTGAGCGATCATGTCGAATTTCTCTATAAATGCAGTGAATATTATTCTCCGGAAGACGAGCGGGGCATTATTTGGAACGACCCTGACTTAGGGATTGACTGGCCTGTATCCAATCCCGAACTGTCAGAGAAAGACACCAAATACCCACAGCTCAAAGACCAAAGTGACGTATTGTAAGTTGTTTATTTTCAATTCAATGCAAAAGTGACGGCGATTTGACGGATAATTGTCAACGCAGTGTTATCATGCCATAAAGCCTGTGGTCTTTGCCGCGCATGATTCCGCTGAAAAGTTCCAAGCCAGTTCGTTGTGAGTCTTTCCCGTCAGAGTCGTTGAGCAGAATTGCAATCCCGATCGGCTTGCCTTTCCCCACGGAGTCGAGGCCTATTTCTTTCCATGGAATTGATAGATTGTAGATTGTCAGCTTTTTGTTCTCATCGCGGACAATATCAATATCCATAGCGTCCGGTATATCGCCTAACTTCAATTCCTCTTCATTGTGAGTCGCATGCCTCCAGGCCAGATTTTTTTCAGGAGTTCTGGCAATAGCGATTTCGGTTATTTTTTTAGTGAAGACTCCCGCCAGAGGCGCATAGACTGCATTCAGCTCGGGATGAGTGTCAAAGGCTATTTGAAGACTGTCCATTTGCCATATTGTTCCATCGTTGCGTGTTTGATGGAAAACGTCGTCAGCCGCTTCAATTTTCAGATAGAGATTTTTTTCGTCCCATTCAAAATAGATTTTGGCCTTGTCTTCTTTGCCGGAAGAGCCCTTGCCGCCCCATTCGATTGAATTTGGCAGTTTGTCTTCATTTGGCTCTCCTCGAAGATGTGCCGCGAGAAAGCTGAATTGCTTGTTTGTTTTTATTTCGCGAAGATTGCCAGCGTTAATTTTCAGACAGACATTAAGGGGCTTGGAAAAATTGATTTCTCCGTTCAGCTTCAAAGGCAGGGATAGGGTTGTTTTTGACTTGCTCTTAAGAGTTTCCTTGATTTCGCGCGGCGCTTTTCCGGGGATTTCCAATGACACGCTTGCGGGGAGGTCAACAATGCCCCTGTTGTTTAAAGCAAGCTCTATTTCCATTCCCGATTTTTTCTTTTCCAAGCTTACTTTTACGATTTCAAGAGGTTCTTTGACTGCCAGCCACTTTGTTTTGTTTCCAAACAATACAGGAATTGGCCCGGGTTGACAATCGGCGGGTATTGAGATGTGTAGCATGCCATTGCTTGTTTTTATGTCCGCATCCCCCCAGAATTGTATGCTTTTCGTCAATGGGGCTGGCGGTTTGACTGTCTTTTTTTCGCCTGGATACAGTTTTGTCAGAATATTGTCCTCTGCCTTTTTGTCATTGATGTAAATATTTTTTAAGGCTCCTTTTATATAAATAGGAGAAGGGGAAACATTAATGACGGCAAGGCCGTCCTTTACTGCAATTTCAGAATGATGCCCCATTATATTTGTAATCTCAAGCGAATTTACATTGCCTGCCGGAAACTTTATCTTGTGTTTGTCATGCACTGACCAAATTGCGATTATTGGCTTGCCGCTTTTGTTGTCCTTAAATATATAGCACCAGATGTCGCGACCAAAAAATGGAAGATCGCTGACTGGCGATGTTCCTTCCAACTCATTTGCGCAGACGGCAAGGGCTGGAACTGCCGCTTTCGGTGAAACATGCTTTGGCCCCCATGCCATTCTGGGGCTTAAGTTATAACATACGCCCCACGTTTCGTTGTCTCCTACATAATCATAAGAGTAGAATGGATAATAAACTTTCAGCCCTTCACCTTTCAAGATTATGGCCACGCGCGTATGCCATTGCGCGTGCTCTTTATGCCTGTCCTTGGAGCCGTACTGGGAGCGATAGCCCAGCTCTGTGCAGTAAATGTCAGGCATTTTCCCATTGTTGTATTTTTTCAGCATTGCTTTGAGTTCTCTTATTTTTCCAACAACCTGTCCTTCCTCTGGAGGAGGGGTATGGTAGCCGTGGCAGTTGTATGCGTCTAGATATTTCAAGAGACCGCCTTTCAAAAGGGATTCAACCCATGGCAATTCCTTCAGGGCCGAAGTGCATGGGCCTGCTAGGATTGCGCCGGGGTCTTCCGAATCCAGCACTTTTCGCGCCTTTTGGTATGCTTCGATAATGTCGCTTGGCAAGTATGTTGGCTTGTGCGTTCCAATCTTTGGCTTGTTAAGGTTCACTTCCCAGAATATGTCATAAATTCGCCGCTTCATATGAGGATAAGAGTGTTTGTTCACTTTTATGCGGTCTTTAAGATAGCGAAAATATTCGTCAGGGTCTTTCAAGCCGGGCGCTTTGCCGAGCGGGTTTGATTTTGCCCAATCTGGAAGGTTTTGCGAGATATTCATACATTGATTGAAAATGCCGTATAATCCTAATTTTTGGTCTGGTTTCTTTGTTAGCTTTTCTTTAGCCCATTCCGCTGTCCCATCTATTATTTTGGGCTTTTCTTTTTTTTCATCCCAAATCCATCTTCCGCCGCAGCCAAGACGCCAAGTCATCCCCATTAAGTCTACAAGGTTTCCGCTATTTCCATGAAAGCCGAAAAATGCCTTGTCTCCGAATTCTTTCATTCTCTTGAGGTTTTGGTCCAAGGTATTAGGCATCACCGCAAAGGTTCCGCGTCCATGCTCAAGGGAGCCTGTGGTCTTGATGCATGAACTCTCGGAAAGCCTTTTATTGCTTGCATCAACCCAATAAGCCTTTGCGTCATAATAGCCTGGCAAGGCAGGCTTGAATTCTGCCGTGTATTCTTTGTTTTTTGAAAGTTCTATTTTTCCTTTCTTGACATTTCTGTTGAAGTAGTCGTTTATTTCATATTCGATGCCTTTTGCGTTTTGCGGAGCTCCGCTGTTTCCAATGGCAAAAGTCATTTCAACAGTTTGTCCTGGCTGAAAAATATTCAGGCCTGCTTCGTTTGTTGTGAATTTTACAAAATGCTCTGTTTCCTTGTTGGACAATAAAAGCATTTTGTTGATATACAGAATCTTGCACAGAGCGGAGCCTGTTATGTTTATTCTTGAAATTTTTTCAGGTGCAATTTTTTTGCCGTTTTTATTTTTGAAGTCTTTGAAAGTCAGCACGCGGTCTTGAATTATATTGCTGTTGTAATTGCATGGCATAAGGACTTTTGAAAATTTTTCCCCATCAGACATCAAATTGAGCTGCAGCCACCATTGGCCTGAGTTTTTTACTGAAAGATCTATTTTTATGGCGGATGCGCTTTTCCATGAGGCGTTGGGTTCAACGGCTTTTCCTATGCTGAACCAGTTTTCCGGCGGCTTTTTGTTTGTGACATCTTTCTTTTCGAATTCCAGTTTTAGGACAGTCTCTTCTTTTTCGCCAATTTTTACTTTTTCCCCAAATGTTGAAGAGTAGTTTATATTATTGCCCACTCTCATTTTCCATAAGGGCTCTGAGGCTTTGCCAAAATCATCCAAAATTATTTTGTTTGAAATAGCCTTGTCCGCCGGAAGCGTCAAGCATATTCCAAGGAAAGCAATGCATATCAAAAGTGATCTGTTCATATTGTGCTCCTATATTTTTTTAACAAACACCATTTACAAGGGTCCGCCCTTTTTCTTTGAAATTTCGTGTTTCCATTGTTTTTTTATCTTAAATGTGGGGTATTGCGTTAATGTCAGTAATAATAAGTGGGTAGTCAAGCAAAGGCATAGAATCCAATATCAATGCCCCATTCTTATTCAGCTTGAAATCACGTATTTTATATACAGTTTGAGACAATGGATCTATAAGCACAGGTTCTTTTAGCACGAACTTGCTGTCATTCCACAACAATATGTTAATTGCTTTAGAAGGAGTATCTATCTGTGGATCTTCCGGGAACCAATAAGCATACAAAGGAAATTCATTTTTAACAAAACTGACAGTGTTGACAGCGTACAAGTCTATCTTTGGAGCCTTGAACGCTTCGAGAATATCTGATTTGCCTTTTGGCAGCGCTTGTATAATAAAATCCTTTAGAACCGCCTCTTGATCAAAAATAGAGCACAGGCATTGAAGGGTGAAATAAGATGATTTAGGCGTGTACTCTCTGCCATTAAGAACGCCCATCAATATTTCTTTTTTGCTATATGAAAAGGACTGATAATATTCCCCCACCAAGTCTATTGCATGAAAATATTCAGTAAATTCAAGATTCAATTTCAAATCAGTCATGATGCGCCTGGCCAGCCATTTTGACTGATTGATCTCGTTCATATTAAATATGCCCAGCCATTCATCGCATTCGCCTCCGGTGACGGATGGTGATCCGTTTTCTCCCTGCCACAATTTAATATTGGGATTGTGCTCCTTCAATATTCTCCTGATAGTATTGACTTCAACCTCATAGCCATGCTCAGGAACAGATCGGTATGGGTGATAAGTGAATATGTCTATCAGATCGGTCAAGCCAGCCTCCATCAACCCTTCAAAATACACAGGATTAAAACAAGCCATAACCCCTCCAATAATCATGGAATTTTTAACTTTGCGCCTGATTTCCAGAGCTGATATTTTAACGAGTTCCACATAATCTTTGGGATTTGGCTTTTGCGGAGCCCAGAAGGAATTGACGTTTGGCTCATTCCATATTTCCCAATGTTTGACTCTGTCACTGAAATGGCCGGCTATCGCGGAAATAAATTTTGTCCATGCCTTTATCGCTTCATCTCCATAATACAAAGGCACAAATCCAACAGCTGATTCATGAGGAGCGTCAGCGCTATATAACCTATTTCCAAATCCTACGTTAAACCATGGCTGTATGCCTATCTCCAAAAGGTTGTCAACTATATCGTCCAGCCATGAAAAATCGTATTCTCCTTTAATTTTTTCGCAACGCGCCCAGCCGGTTTGAACTCTTGCCCATTTAACTCCTGAATCTGCAAGCCATGGATATACGCGTTCAGGATCAAACATTTTCCTGTCAAGAGTTTCAAAGCCAATCCCTATGGCTGATGCTCTGATATCTTTTGATTTTCGCGGTGCCACTTTGCCTATTTTTTCAAAGGAGTAACGTTCTGCAATAGCGTCTAATGGACTATTTATTTTCATTTTTTATGTTCCTGTATTTTTTTCTGGTTGTTCAAATATTTGTTAGTTT
>Ga0075121_1001005_pt1 | contig 18141 bp, 18 predicted proteins | sample AntAceMetag02UKG_FD_69793 | JGI IMG/M metagenome (GOLD analysis project Ga0075121, IMG submission 69793) | Saline lake microbial communities from Ace Lake, Antarctica - Antarctic Ace Lake Metagenome 02UKG | ecosystem: Environmental > Aquatic > Non-marine Saline and Alkaline > Saline | place... | reverse complement strand
AAAGAGCCTTGAACACCTCCGGGGCATTTCGGAAAAACTCGCTCAGCACCACTGCAATATCCTGGCGACCCGGGCGGACCAGAAGGCTTTCGAGAGCATTCAAGAAGCCGTTGCGGACAGTGGGTACCACGAAACAGCCCGGATTGTGGTCATCAAGCCTCGACCGGTGGAGCAGGTGGGTAATATTGCCATGGTGTGCGCCGGCACCTCCGACATCCCCGTGATTGAGGAGGCGGCTATTACCGCGGAGGTGCTCGGCAACCACGTCAAGCGATTGTACGACTGTGGGGTCGCGGGGATCCATCGCCTGCTCAATTCCTGTGAAGATTTATTCAAGGCCAATGTGGCGGTGGTGGCGGCCGGCATGGAAGGAGCCCTTGCCAGCGTGGTGGGCGGGCTGGTTTCCTGCCCGGTCATTGCATTGCCCACAAGTATCGGTTACGGGGCGAGCTTCGGTGGTATTGCGGCTTTACTCAGTATGCTGAACAGTTGTGCCTCGGGAGTTTCGGTGGTGAACATCGATAATGGTTTCGGCGCCGGATATCAGGCCAGCCTCATCAATCAATTGGCGGTTAGAAAGGATACCCATCAATGAAAATTGCTTATTTTGACTGTTTCTCAGGCGCCAGCGGAGATATGATACTCGGTGCGCTCATGGATGCGGGTCTTCCGCTTGAAAAACTGAAAGCGGAGTTGGCCAAACTTAAACTTTCCCATTATGATCTTAAAGTAGAGAAAGTTGCTAAAAAAAGCATCGGGGGAAGCCAGGCCATTGTTATTGTGGAAGAGGACCACCACCATCATCATCATCGGCACCTGTCCGACATCAAAACAATTCTTGAGAACAGTGATCTTGAAAAAGGCATCAAGAAAAAAAGCATCGGCATATTTACCCGTTTGGCCGAGGCTGAGGCCAAAGTCCATCAGACGACCATAGACCACATCCATTTCCATGAGGTGGGCGCCATGGACGCCATTATCGACGTGGTGGGATCCGTAGCCGGACTGGCTGCCCTGGGGATCGAAAAAATAGTTTGTTCAGCCCTGCATGTGGGCGCCGGAACGGTGGAATGTGCCCACGGCACCTTGCCGGTACCTGCTCCGGCCACGGTGGAATTGATCCAGGGAAAACCCATTTACTCAACAGGTGTGCAAGGTGAGCTCCTGACGCCCACCGGCGCGGCCATATTGACCACATTGGCATCGGAATTCGGCCCCATGCCGGCCATGACCCTGAAAATAACGGGTTATGGCGCCGGCAACGCCGATATTTCCATCCCCAATTTATTACGGATCGCCATCGGAGAATCGGCGGAAGAGATCAAAGGTCTTGAAAGCGAACGTGTGGCCGTTATGGAAACCAGCATTGACGACATGAACCCCCAGATTTATGACTATCTCATAGAAAAGATGCTTCAAATGGGCGTTATGGATGTCTTTTTAATGCCGCTTCACATGAAGAAAAACCGCCCCGGCATGCTGCTTACGGTGCTTTGCAAAATGGAGATGATGGATCAAATCACCGATTTTCTCATTGCTGAAACCACTACTATTGGGGTAAGATGGCGGATCGACCATCGAATGAAGGCCCACAGAGAAATCCGGACGGGGAAAACCACCCATGGAGACATCGGGTTTAAGGTAGCGAAGATCGGAGACCGAACCGTCAATGTGTCACCGGAATATGAGGATTGTAAACGTGTGGCCGTGAAAAAAAACGTGCCACTAAAAAATGTTATGGATGCCGCTCGATCGGTGGCGGCGAAATTGATTTAAACCCATTGGTGGAACATAAACAACAACTCGTTTTAAAAAAGAAGGAGGGAAAGGCCATGGACAAAATTGTTCGAATCGACATGGGTGCAGAGGGAGGACCCAAGGTGAGCACCGGGCCTCTTGGAGATTATGCGGGTTTTGGCGGCCGTGCCATGACATCGGCGATCGTTTCAAAGGAGGTTCCCCCCCTGTGTCATCCACTGGGTGCAAAAAACAAACTGGTCATTGCCCCCGGGTTGCTGAGTGGATCTGTTGCGGCAATGTCCGGGCGCATCTCTGTAGGGTGCAAGAGCCCCCTGACCGGCGGTATCAAGGAAGCCAATTCGGGCGGCCAGCCGTCACAGATGCTGGGCCGGCTGGGTTATACCGCCATCGTGCTTGAAGGAAAGCCGAAGGACGACACGCTTTATAAAGTCCTCATTAATGCGAACGGTGTTCAGATCACCCCGGACAACAGTTTGAGGATGCTGGGCAACTATGCTCTGGTGGCCAAAATGAATGCGGAATACGGTGACAAGATCGCCTGCATTTCCATCGGTCAGGCCGGCGAACAGAAACTGTCCGCTGCATCCATTGCCTTTACGGACATGGAACAACGGCCGACACGTCACGCCGGCCGGGGGGGCGTCGGCGCTGTGATGGGCGCCAAGGGCGTTAAGGTCATCGTGGTGGATGACGCCGGTATGTCCACACGGTCACCGGGAAACCCGGAAAAGTTTAAAGAAGCAAACAAGGCGTTTGTGGCAGGGCTGAAGAAACACCCGGTGACCGGTGAAGGGCTGCCGGCATTCGGGACCGCCGTCTTGACCAACGTGTTGAACGAGGCCGGCGGATATCCCACCCGGAACTTTTCATCCGGCCAGTTTGAAGGTGCTTCCAAGATCAGCGGCGAAGCCCTGGCGGAAATGGAAAACGCCAGGGGCGGTGAAGGGTCCGCCACCCATGGCTGCCACAAGGGCTGTGTTATCCGCTGCTCCGGAACCTTTTACGACAAGGACGGAAATTATGTGAGCAAACAGGTTGAATACGAAACCATCTGGGCCCATGGCGGAAACTGCGGCATCGACGACCTGGACGCCATCGCGCAGTTGGACCGGATGGACGATGACTTCGGGGTGGACACCATTGACATGGGCGTCACCATCGGTGTGGCCATGGAAGGGGGGCTGGCGGAATTCGGTGATGCCGAAGCGGCCATCAACCTGGTCAAGCAAGTGGGCGAAGGAACACCCCTTGGGAAGATATTGGGTAGTGGTGCGGCGGTCACCGGGCAGGTGCTCGGCGTGGAACGGGTACCGGTGGTCAAGAAACAGGCGCTTCCGGCCTACGATCCCAGGGCGGTTCAGGGGATCGGTGTGACCTATGCCACCACCCCCATGGGTGCGGATCATACAGCCGGATATGCCGTGGCCACCAATCTCCTCGGTGTGGGCGGCAGTGTGGATCCTTTGAAACCCGAAGGGCAGGTCGAGCTGTCCAGAAATCTGCAAATCGCAACAGCCGCCATTGATGCCACAGGCATGTGCCTGTTCATCGCCTTTGCGATCCTGGACCAACCAGACACTTTTCAGTCCCTGGTCGATCTGGTCGGTGGCTTTCTTGGTGCGGACATGACGGCGGATGACGTCACGGAACTCGGCAAGAACATCCTCAAGATGGAAAGGGATTTCAACGAACGAGCCGGGTTTACCAACAAAGACGATCGGTTGCCCGCGTTTTTCAAGGAAGAGGCATTAGCGCCTCACAACGTGACCTTCGGGGTAACGGATGAGGAGCTGGATCAGGTCTTTAACTTTTAATTTTCATCCACATATAAGGGTTAAATGGGGGGAGGCCCTGCATGGTTCCCCCCATTTTTTCCGAAATGGACATTCTTACATGTTAAGCATGATATAAACACACCCCATGCCGGTCACTATCGAAATAAAACTTTTTGCTTCACTGAAAAAGTACCTGCCCGCTGGCTCAGCATGCCGTTACCCTGTTGAACCAGGCACGCCTTTATCCGCTTTGCTTGATCGACTGTGTATCCCGGAAGAGGAGGTCAAACTCATTTTTATCGATGGTGTGAAAAAAGATGTGAGCGCCCTTCTCCACGGCGGCGAAAGGGTTGGTATTTTCCCAGCCATAGGCGGCGGTTAGGCTGAAAACAGCCAAATGTGCTCATCATTAATACGATTGGTTCCCGGTGTCGGTCGGGAGGAGGAGTGCTACCATGAAAAAGGCAAGCTTTACCGCAGAATTCTTGTTTGACACAATGGATTCGGGTGTTGTGGCGTTTTCGTCCATTTTGCAGGCAGGTTTCAAAGTCAATGTCCACACCGGTTCCAGCATCAGGGATCTGCTCTGCAATCAGTTTGATGTGAATCCTGACTATGTGGAAGACCGAATCCGCACGGCCTTCCTGAAGGGAAAGCCGGTTGACGATTTTTCGACGGCCATCATTGAAAACGACGCCACGTTGGCGCTTTCAGCTGCCATGCCGGGACTGGTCGGTGCAACCTTTCGCAAGGGTGGAGACCTGGCCGTCTTTCGCAGCACAATCACGCACCGGCGGACGGATACGATCGTCGAGGACCGTGCGGGAGTGGTATCCATCAAGTTGTTCAATCTTCTGGCCAAAGAAATCGGTTTAACCTTCCTTAAGCGGGGTATTATGGTCGATTCGGATACGGCGAGATGGTTTTTTTCCGATCTACCGGATGCATTCCGAAGGGGTTGCAAAAGCATCCGGGTAAATGGGGAGGATATTCATATAGACCAACTGTCGCAAACGATTACATCGGGGTCGGAGGGTTTTGTCGAGCTTCGGCTGATGGCTTCGTAAATCATATTTCCTTCAAATACCTAAATTTTAAAGCTTTTCAGAAAGCGTTCAGACCATGTTCAAGGCAGCGACAGTCCAATTAAAGGCGCCTTTTTCGGAGAACAAGGGGCGACGTTTGGGAGAGGGTTTGATCGGTAAATTAGACCAAAAACCCCATGTATGCTGGCTTTTTTGTTCGGCCCAAAAGGGTGTAAAGAACCTTTTGAAAGGCGTCAATGATGCCGTGGATACGGATAACCTGATCGGTTGCACCACAGACGGCGAGGTATCCGATGAAGGTTTCAGCAGTGAGTCGGCGGTCCTGGTCGGGATCGTTACCGATCGTATTGATTTTCATCTTTCGGTTGTAGAAAATCTCTCCCAGGACAGTGAGGACGTCGGCCGCAAACTGGCGCAGGGCCTACCGAAATCCACCCGATACCTTCAGCTGTTTTCAGACGGCATTACCAGCAATGGCTGTGCCATACTGAGAGGCATTTCGTCGGTTTTAGGTGAAGAAATCCCGGTTTCGGGCGGCACGGCCGGAGATGATGGCCGATTTGTGCGGACATGGCAATTTGCCGGCAGGAAAATACTGACGGATGCCGCTGTTGCGTTAGGTTTTTCGGGTGATTTTCGCCTGGGCATCGGTGTTCGAAGTGGTTGGACGCCGACCGGTCTGACAAAAGTGGCTACGAGTGCTTCAGGGAACAAGCTGTTTGAACTCAACGGGGAGCCGGCTTTGAAAGTATATGAACGTTTTTTGGGAAAATATGCCCATAAGCTACCCTCGATTGGCGTCGAATATCCCCTGGGGCTTGTGGGACCCGCCGGAAATATTGGAAAAACCAATTATTTCCTGTTGCGCGCCACCATGTCAGTGAACCGGGAAGAAGGTTCCATCAGTTTCGCGGGAGAGATACCTGAAGGCGCCGAGGTGAGTCTGACTTGTGGAGATATTGCCTCTGTCTTACACGCTTCAGAAGAAGCCGCCCGATTGGCCTTATCCGATCTGGGAGATGCCACGGTCGCCATGATTTTCTGTTATTCCTGCATGGCCCGGAAAATCGTTCTGGGCAGCCGCACGCGGGAGGAAATCGAACTGATACGGCAGAAGATCGATCCCACCCTACCGATTGCGGGGTTTTACACTTACGGTGAATACTCGCCCCTGAGATGTGGCAGTACCAGTTATCTTCACAATGAAACAGCTACCGTATCCGTGATCGGGTTCTAGTCATGAACGAAATCAAGCGCCTCCGATTGCGGATTAAAGAGCTTGAAAGTCTCTTGGCGCAGGCGGAACGTAGGTCTTATATCCTCACCAACCTGTTAAAGGAAGCCACCGCCGAGTTCCAGCAGGCCTTGGATCAAGTCACCACATCCGAGGCAAACTTCCGCGCCATCATCGAAAACGCCCCCGAAGCGATTTATATTGCCGATGCCGAAACCCGCCAAATTTTGGACTGTAATCCTTACACGACCCAATGGCTCGCTTACACGCGATTGGAATTGTTGTCTATGAGTGTAGAAGACCTTCTCCATCCCACTTCCAGGGGATTGAAGGAAAATATCCGAAAGGCACTTGAATACGGTTTCGTCCATGTACAGGAAAGGCGTTTTCGTAAAAAATCGGGTGCATTTGTGGATGCGGAAGTGACTGGAACTGTGGTGGAAATCCAAGGGCGCAAATGTTTTCTGGCGCTGGTTCGCGACATTACCACACGCAAAACCATCGAAGAACTGTCAAGATACAAAGAGCTCTTTGACAATGTCATCGATCCGATGATCATCAGCCATTCCCAGGGTGCATTTCTTGAAGTCAACGATGTGGCCTGTATGCGATTCGGTTACAACCGCCGACGGTTGCTTAATATGTCATTCAAAGATATCGTATCCCCGGCTCATATGGATGTTCTGAAAGAAATCGGACAAAAAATCCGATCCGGGGAAAATGTTCAGTTTGAGGTGGACGTTCTGACCCGGTCCGGTGAGGCTATCCCATTCGAATTTCACTCAAGAATGATCAATTACCAGCGCAAACCGGCGGTTTTGAGCCTGGCGCGTGATTTGAGTATCCGGAAACAGATGGAAAAAACCCTGATCCATAGCGAACGGCTGTCGGCCGTCGGAGAAATGGCCAGTGGTGTTGCCCACAATTTCAACAACTTGCTGCAAGTCATCATGGGGGCCGGTGAAGCGGCGCTCAGAAAACTTGAATCAGGTGAAATCAGAAAATGCAACGATGCCCTCAGCAATATTATCGATGCATCCCACAGAGGGGCCGATATCGTGAACAGGATTAAGGATTTTACCCATTTGACAGCCGGATTAGCGGATAAAATTCACGTGTTTTCAATTGGCGAACTCATCGAAGAAGCTGTGAACTTGACGCGGCCATTGTGGAAAAATCCTCTTGAAACGCGAAGGTATGGTTTGAATTATTTCAGAACCCCCGGATGCTTGATAGAAGGCAACCCGTCCGAGATCTATGAGGTCGCGGTCAACTTGATAAAAAACGCACTGGAAGCCATGCCCCAGGGCGGGACGCTCTCCATCAGTTCCGAAATTTGCAATGGTCGCGTCTTTACCACCTTCACAGACACGGGAAACGGTATCTCCGAGGAAAACATCCAACGCATTTTTGAACCCTTTTTCACCACCAAAGGGCCTCAAAGCAGTGGCTTGGGTCTCTCTTCCAGTTATGGACTCATTAAAAAGCATGGTGGCGGCATACGCGCCGCCAGCGTTTTGGGTAAAGGCACAGCCTTTACCATCGTTTTACCTCTGGCGGGGTCAATGAGAACGACAGGAGGCCAATGTTTGTCCGTACAGGAGCACAAGTCAGATAGCCGCCTTCGCTTTCTGATGATTGACGATGAACCCAATATCCTCAAGATGATGGAACTCTGGTTCGAGGATTCGGATGTGGCGTTGTATACGGCCAGTACGGCTGAAAAAGGTCTGCAGATCATTCGCCAGGAGCGGTTCGATGTCATTTTATGCGATTTCGGCATGGACGATATGAACGGTTTGGAAGTGGGAAAAGCGCATCTAGACTTTTGTCGGATCGCAGGCATTCCTAAAACACCTTTTATGCTTTTGACCGGTCTGGATACCCAATTGGACGCCGAGGCACTAAGGGTGGTGGGTGTCGATCGGGTGGTTAAAAAACCGATCCCTGCCAATGAGCTGTTTCATATTATCCAGGAAATGGCTGCCGCATCGGTCAATGCCATATGACAAGGCTGCAGCAACAAATTCGATTCATTCTCGAGGCCGATAAATTAAAACAGATTATTCGCTGGACCCTTCTAACCGACGGATCGAGGCGGGAAAACGCTGCGGAACATTCATGGCAACTGGCCATCATGGCGATGCTATTGGTAGAGCATCATTGCCCGAGGGAATTGAACCTTCTGCGCGTGCTCCAAATGCTTTTGATACATGATCTTGTCGAGATTGATACAGGCGATGTTCACTTTTGTGATACAGCGCAACGGCGCAAGCAAATTGACAAGGAGGCTAAAGCCGCTGATCGCCTGTTTAATTTGCTGCCCCGTGACCAGGCGCGAATCCTCCTTCGCCTGTGGCATGAATTTGAGAACCAAGAATCCGAAGAAGCAATATTCGCGCACATTTTAGATCGCCTTCAGCCGATTTTGCATGGCTATGTCACTGAGGGGCGGACATGGCGGGAAAACGGCGTTACACGTCATGACCTGTTATTGATCATTGAGCCAATGAAAAAGCCGGCCCCCGAGATACACGACCATGCAGCCGCTTTGATCGCAAATGCGGTTGCAAAAGGGTTCTTTCCGAAATAATGGGTCTCAGTATAACACTGAAATAGGGTAACCATCAATGATCCGAATTCTGGGTATCAATAGTTCGCCGCGAATCAGCGGGAGCCACGCCCTTTACGAATCCCTCTGCACCATGATGCTGCAGGGTTTGATGGATACCATTCGGGAATCTTGTAACGACTGCCACACGGAAATGATTCATTTAAGTCAAATGAATATCCATCCCTGTCGAGCGTGTTTCTCTGATATGGAAACCCGGTGCCACTATCTATGCGACTGCTTTGATGACGATTTCACGATGGTAGCTCGAAAGATGATCGAAGCAGACGGGATTATTTTTGCATCCCCAACGTATATGTTCGGTATGGCAGGCATTTTAAAGCAATTCCTTGAACGCTGGATCAGCTTCAAAGCGCCACCCGTTCCCCGTGAAAAAGCCACCAAATCGCTGGACGAATGCTTTGATCTGGTGGAGCAGCTGGCAGACGGCACCTTAAAGGTCTCCAACCCTCTTCAGGGCAAAGTGGGGGGTATCGTGGTGGCAGGAAGCGAACTGGGCCAGGACAACGTCGCAAAAGAAATAATGCTGATTCTAAGTCTTTATGGATTTATCCTGCCGCCGCAATGCTTCATCTATCACACCGGCCACAGCATGCAATCTCTGGAAGAGGTGCGCCACGGTTTCTACGAGAACCAATGGCTGCTTCATGCCCTTGAAAACCTGGCCCTGTCAATGGTTCAACTGATCCGCCTGACAAAAGACCAAGTTTGGCCGGAAATGCCAAAAGTGTTGCAGAAAGCGTGAAAAGAGGAGAGTCTTAAGAATCAACCGGCGTCGTCATCCCCCGGCCTGAAGGATGTGCACCGTCATACCGTTTTCCAGAAAACCGGTAGGTTTAACGACCCGCCCTTCTACGACCACGACGCACCCTTTTGTAACGGATAACTCCAGATGGCCGAGCAGGTCGCTGACCTGTGCGCCATCCGGAATACCGTGCCCCCAGCGTTACTTTCCTTAATGGTTCCGATCAGGGGGTTTTTGGCGCCGATATGCCTGCGGCACCTCTTCCACTGACACTTCCCGGTTTCCCATTTTCACTTTTAAGAATTTCATGGTGCCTCCCTTTCTTACACTGTTTGTTTCTGCCTCGAAAGTCCGAAATCGGCATTGTGTCAGCCCGATAGAACTTTGATAATAATATCTACACCGCTGTGCTGACCGCTCATCAGCACAACAGCTTTTGTAACCATGATTCTAATAGCTCCCTTTTCGTGGTCGATTAACAGGCACCATAAAAAAAGAGAAAGATCTTCAACAAAAAGAATGTGTCCCCTCTCTACCACGATATCTTTGATGGGTGGTGCCGGTCCTAATCAAAAAGAAAAGGAATACATAATGTACCGTTATCCCTCTTTTTTTTCGTAGAAATTAAAGATACGTTCAAGATGATCTTTGAAAAATGCTGTTTTAGAGTCTTTTCCAGGTGTAAACACACCCTGTTCTTGCGCCATCAGGAAAAAATCATCATCCGGGATATACTGAATTTTATATACGAGCAGGGCTGAAATCAGCAGGCCGTGTTCATAGAGCTCCGATCGTCGATTCGCCACTCTGAGATCCTTTTTGAATATTTTCCGATGCATCGCATCCTTGTAAGCCAGGCCCATTGACTTCATGACATCCCCATAGGGCAGTGTCTTTTTTTTCCGCGCCGCTTCGGTCAAGACTTTAAGAATCCGGGTTGGCTGATCTTGAGTAGCTGAGAACTTGACTGTTTTAAAAAGATCCGGTTTTTTGATATTTGACCAGAACGAACAATGCGGACAAGTTTCACCTTCGGGAAAGTCGATTCCAGCTTCATGGGGGCAGCTGTAGATACCAGGTGCAAGTGCCACGCTCAGGGCCTGATGGGCTTCGATATACCTGAATAGTTCTTTGATGGTCGTTACGTCTTTGCGAAGGTCACCTTTTTTGGAGAGCCATTTTTTGATACTTTCAGGTGAACCGCCCGCTTTCTTTATGATGCCGACAACCGCTTTGGTTGCGATCTTGTCATTGTGACCATAGAAAGCAACGATAGCAAGTGGATACCCCTGAAAACCTTCTTGGGCCCTGCGCTGGAGTCCTTTCATTAAGAGTTCCGGTGTTGGCTGCATGGCATTCTCTCCCGTCGTTGGTTGATAAAGGTGATTTTGGGGCTCCTTTATCGGCCCATCACCCAGCATGCGCCATAGTATATCAAACTTCGATGTTAACTTAAATGGAATATTTTGGTAAGAACCCTTTGGCAACCGCATCTGTGGGCTTCAGGACGACGTAAGAAACTACAGAAATGCGCGGAACAACATGAAGCTGTAATAGTTCTGAGATGTGGTTCCGCGACCGAAACTGTACTTGATTCGGTCAAATCTACCAACTGCAAAGTTATCGAAGGGATGGAAGTTACTGGGATTATGAACGCAAAACTAAGGTTCCATTTGCCAGGGAGTGTATCGTTTGAAGACTGTAAGATAACTCCCTTAGCCTGACATACCAGAAAGGACGAAGTCTTAACCCCTATAAAGCAGTCCCAAGAAGGTGATACAGATGTTCGGTTCAGAATTTTTCGGTTGTTCATTTTGGTGGATATTTCCGATCTTCATGATAGCATTATGTTTTTTATGATGAGGGGGCGCAAGGGTTCAATTATGTGTGGATTTGGATCTCACCGGACCGCTATTAAGAAAATGAGTACATCAGATTCAGCATTCGATATCCTCGAATTTAGATCAGATGAAAAATGCAGAGCATGAAGAAGATTTTATCCATTTCACCGATACCCCTTGATTTTGCCACACGGTAGAGGGGGAATGATCGCAACGACACCCCGCGCATCGTGCAAATGGCCACATCCAGTGCGACGGCGTCCCGTGTTGCCGCAACCAGGCCCATGGGTCTCGGGCTGCCGTTGGCAGGCCCATACCCCATCTAAGATGGTCAGAGGCGGCCCCACGGTGAGGTAGATATCAAGGAGCAGGGAAGCAAAGGTATCTCGATCCACACCTGCCATGTGGTGCCATTCGGCTTTGCGTTGAGCAACAATGACGCTAAATAGGTTTTTCACGCCGAGGGTAAAGAGCATCTGACAGTGCGTCTTGAACTTAGGGAGGTTGATGACAACATCCGCGTCTATGGCTAAAGACGCAATCTCTAACTGCCTGAATGCGGCCCCTTGGGGGAAAGAAACGGGCCTGGGACTGGTGAGTGCCGCCAATTCAACCCCCAGTTCCTCAGCCACATCCGCCATTCCGCACTTCTTTGAAACCCTCCTGAATGGCTCTAATGCGGGGCTGTCCCCGATGACGGGTTTTGCACCCGCCTCAAGCACCATCCGGGCAACGGCCCGGACCACCGCGGGGTCTTGGCGGAAAGCAGGTTGGGCTTAATCAGCACCCGGTCCCCCGGTTTCACAAAACGGGAGATTCCTCCCGTCAAGTCCACGACCTTGCGAACCACAGCCTCTAATGTCCCGGTTTCATAAGTGTCGCATCTATCCAACGAAACGGTCGTCATATATGTACGACCTCCACATCTCCCCATTTTTCAGCAAGGTATTTGGATTCACATGAGTCCGTTATTCTCCCATTTTGAAAGCTTTGAACAAAGTGCCTGAGAGAACCATATTGGCGCCGTGAACCGTGGCTTCATATATATCCTGGTCGGTCCAGCCAAGGTTCCGCAAGGAATCCAGATCTTTTGCTTCCACCGTCTGAGGCGCCTTGAGTGCTTTAAGCACAAACAAAAGCATGGCCTTGCCTTTTTCGTCCAGCGGGGCCTCTTCGGGGTTGGCTCCGATGGCCTTGAGCTGGTCCTCGGACAGTCCGCCCATTTTGGCCAACATCTGGCCATTGAAATTGGCACAGTACTGATGATCGAATTCTACGGACACCAGATAACGGATCGTTGTGGTCAGGGTAGGGTCAAGGGTCTGATGCTGCATGAAATACCCCATAAAACCCATCTGGAGTTCCAACAAGGTCGGGCTGGTGCTCCACATTTCCAATGACTTGGGAACACTTCCGACCATCTCCAGGATGGGCGCATACAGTTCTGCAATTTTACCTTCAGCCTTTTCCGGTGAAACGGTGTTGATTAATGCCATTTTTTTACCTCCCTATCTTGATGGGCTCGTAAAGAGCCCTTTTTACGAACAATTGCGGATTTAAAAATTTCGAGATTACAAATTATTCCAATTAGACCGGTCAATTAGTGGGCAGAAAAAATTTTATTTCAAAATGACTTCAAAAATCATTTTGTCAAAGATATTGAAAGGAATTGTACTTCTTGTTACCTTTATTTGGAGCAAGACGCCTTGCCAACTGCTCATAATGAAATCGGACGTTTCAAAAACATCCAAGGCAGGAGAAATCTCTTTCTTTTCCTGTGCCTCATTGAGACATTCGGTTACTTTAATCTTTATTTTATCGAGGGCTTTTTCCAATTTTCCCCGGAAACAATCGTTCATATCTCCCATCTCCAGGGAGAGATTCCCTATGGGTCAACCACCTTTGAAGTCGTTTTGTTCAAAAATGGCTACAAACCATTTGAAGCTATTCCTGAGTCTCTGAATTGGGAGTACCCTCTGATCACTCAGATATTCATCTATCTTGTCACAGATAAAATCAGTGTATTGATCAATTAGCTGGAGCCCAAAATCTTCTTTACTCTTGAAATAAAAATAAAAAGAACCTTTAGGGACCCCTGTCGCCGTTAAGACCTCTTGAATTCCAGTGCTGTTATACCCTTTTTGGTGGACAATCTCTCCACCCACTTCCAAAAGCCTTGCTCTTGTGTCTTGTTTCATAACTGACGGTTTCCTAAAAATCTTTGCGATTCCCTTGTGGGCACTGTAACCGGAAATAACTTTTGCGTGACGGTCTAAAACCTTTCGAAATAATAGACCAGTCGTCTATAGCTGTCAAGGGTTTTATTTCTTTGTCTTTGTGACGCACAAATTCAACATTAAATTCGTTCAAATCCTTGACTCAGACACGACTTGTGGTACACTACTATCTTACATTTTTAACCTGTTTATTGAAGTATCATCCCAACTAAGGAGGACCCCATGGCAACGCAAGACAGATGTTGTACAATTGTACCCTATTTTAAGGTTCAGAGCGGCAAACTTGAGGCGTTTAAGGCGCTGTGTGAGCAGTTTGTTGAAAAAACCAATGGGGAGTCCAAATGTCTCTATTATGGATTCAGCTTTGACGGAGACCAGGTCCATTGTCGTGAAGGCTATGAAGATGCCGACGGCCTGTTAGCCCACCTCGAAAATGTGGGTTCTCTGCTGGAAGAAGCCCTGAAAATTTCAGAGCTCACCCGTTTGGAAGTCCACGGACCCGAAGAAGAACTTGCAAAGCTCCGGGAGCCCCTGACTGCCTTGAGCCCTCAGTTCTTCACACTGGCATATGGTTTCCGCCGTTAGTGGGCCCGAATAGACGGTCCAGGATTTTTCGAGACCCTTAAGCGGGGGTCACATGACGGGTGGCAACGATGCTGCAGTCCGTACCCGCGGGGTTTTTGATGAGCGTCTCGCCAATGGATACAGGCGCTTTGACGGTGGTGGATTGAATCTCTTTCATGACCTGAAAGATGCTGTTTTTGGGGATGGGGGCGTCGGTTCGAACACTGACCAGCGGAAAATCTCCGTTTTTCACTAAAATATTGCCGGCAATGGTCCTCATGGGCCGGGTCAATTCCTGTTCCGCCCACTTGGGTCCCTTGTCGCAGGTATGGCCCTCAATTTGGGTGATCTGAATGGCAGGTTTTTCTTCAAAATCGATTTCAAGCGGGCATCCATTGGGACACACAATACAGGTGAGTTCTTTTCGTTTCATTGCACACTCACTTCCAGTTTTCCAGCGGTTTCTAATTTTTCTTTTTTGACTTTAATGCGTATCATCTCGGCCGGGTGCAGCCGCACCAGCTTTTTCCGGGCGACCTTCCGATCCCCGTCCCTGACCCAGACGGCGCGGTCTCTGGAGGGCTCGGTCACACGGAGCGACAGGGTAAAATCGCTCTTTCCCGATACCTGCTGGGGCAGAACGTATCTGACCCCGGTTTTCGGTTCAATGGCGATGGGGGTGTCCGTGCGGTAAATCCCCCCATCCAGGTATCGGCAGGCGAATTCACCCGCCAGGGCCGCCTCATCGGAGACGTGATCCACCAGATCATGAACGTGCAGCACATTACCGCACGAAAAGACGCCGGGGATACTGGTCATGAAAGTATCGTCCACAAAGGCACCGCTGGTTCCGGATGCCATTTTGACGGATGCCCCGGCAGACAGTTCATTTTCAGGAATAAGACCCACGGAAAGGAGCAGGGTGTCACAGGGCACAAACCGCTCGGTGCCGGGAACCGGTTGAAAATGATTTATTTCGGCAACGGTGACCCCGCTTAGGCGATCCTTGCCGTGTACTTCAATGACCGATGTGCCGAGATGGAGCGGAATGTCGTAATCATTGAGGCACTGTTGAATGTTTCGAGGCAGCCCGCTGGCGTAGGGCAAGATTTCAAAAACCGCTTCCACCTTTGCCCCTTCAAGGGTCATCCGCCTGGCCATGATAAGCCCGATATCCCCGGAACCGAGAATGACCGCACGGCGACCCACCATGATGTTCTGCAGATTGATAAAATTCTGAGCGGCCCCGGCCGTGTAGATACCCGAAGGACGGGTGCCGGGAAGGGATATGGCGCCGGCCGTCCGTTCCCGGCACCCCATGGCCAGGACCACAGCCCCGGCATGGATGCGGGTGTAGCCTTTCCTGGAAGAAACCGTGAGCTTGCGCTCGTGGTCCATGGAAAGCACGATGGTTCCCAGCAGGGTCTCAATGCCTGCATCGTTAACTTTATCAATATATCGCTGCGCGTACTCGGGACCCGTAAGGGCCTCGCCAAACCGGTGCAGCCCGAAACCGTCGTGAATACACTGGTTGAGAATGCCGCCCAGTATCCTGTCTCGCTCGATGAGAAGGATATCTTCGCATCCGACCTGCCTGGCAGCCGCCGCGGCGGAGAGCCCCGCAGGCCCGCCCCCGATAATCACCAAATCACGTTTCATTTCACGCATGAAGTCCTAATTCCTAACGCACATGTCCTGTAAACAAATAGGAATCCGGGCTGTAAAGCCGATAGTCTTCAGGCCGGTAGCCGAAATCCTTTTCCAGTATCTGAACGATTCGGGGCATACAGAACCCCCCCTGGCATCGCCCCATCATGGCCCGGGATCGATACTTGATCCCGGCAATGGTCCTGCTGCCCAGGGGATTTTCGATGGCATCCAGAATCTCCCGCTTGGTGATCTGTTCACAACGACAGACAATTTCCCCGTAGTCGGGATCCCGGGCCACCAGGTCCGCTTTCTCTTCCTCGGGCAGGTCGTGGAATGATCCCGGAAAACCGTTGCGTTCAGTGACGAAGTTGCCCTTCTCCTCCAGTGAAATTTTTTCACCCACCATATCCCGAACCATGAGCGCGATGGCCGGAGAGCAGGTCAACCCAGGGCTTTCAATGCCCACCAGGTTGATGAAACCGGGGATGTCTTTCCGGGCTTCAATGACGAATTCCTTGAAACCTTTCACCGAAGGCGGTGTCTGTTTGGGCCGTAACCCTGAAAATCCCCGAATAAAATCAGAGGTGCTGATGGCCGGAAGCAGTTCCTGACCTTCTTTCTTGAGCTGGTCAATAATGTCGGCGGTGCAGGCGTAATCATCTGCGGTATCCACATATTCGTTGCTGGGCCCGATCAGGATATTGCCGTCCACCGTGTTGGTCAAATGGATGCCCAGGCCTGCACCCCCTTTTCTGGGAGCCGGATAGATGAGCACGGAGAGACTGCCGTTTAAGCGTTTATCCAGAATCAGGTATTCACCCCTGCAGGGATAAATGGCATACTCCGTAAGCCCCAACATTCTGCAGATCGCGTCGCTGTAAAGGCCTGCGGCATTGATGAGCACTTTGGTTTCAAAAAAACCGCCCTCGGCTGTTTTCACCTGAAAGCCGTTTTCCGTCTTTAAGATGCCCGTTACTTCAGAGCTCAGGTGAAAATTCACACCGTTTTCCCGGGCGTTATCCGCCAGGGCAATGGTTAAACCATAGGGGCAGATAATGCCGGTGGTGGGGGAATGAAGGGCGCGAATGCCGCCGACGCCCGGCTGGATCTGCTGCATCTTCTCCACATCAATAATCTCAAGACCCGGAACGCCATTGGTTTCCCCTTGCGCTTTTAATGCTTCCAGGGTTTCAATGTCCACTTGGTCCTGGGCCACCGTAAGCTTGCCGATATATTGAATCTTGACTTTCAGATCCCGGCAGAGCCCCTTCATGAGCTCGTTTCCCTGAACGTTCAGTTTCGCCCGCATGGTGCCGGGTTTGTAGTGGATGCCGGAGTGAAGGACCCCGCTGTTTCTGGAACTGGTGCCCATACCCACATCCAGTTCCTTTTCAAGGACCCCGACGTTTAACCGGTAACGGGAGAGTTCCCTGGCGATGGCATTTCCCACAACGCCGGCACCTATAATCAGAGCATCATAAGCCTTGGCCATTAGTCTTCAATGCCGGCCAACCGTTTGGCGGCCTTTTTCTTCTGCTCCACGTTGGTTTCCCGGAAAATAGTCACCCGATGGGCTTCCGGAGAACCGCCGCCATGGATATCGGAAATGGTATCTGCACTTTCCATGGCCAGTTTTTCCGCCAGGCGATACATTTTGATCCTCTTTTCCACGGGAACGCCATCGGCGCCTTTCATGTATTTCTTAAGAAGGTGCCCCACTTCCGGGTTGTCGAAGTCGCGGTCGGAGGGGAGGTCCGAAACGAACCCGCCACAGACGTCGATCATCAAGCGGGTGGCTTCAGCCATTTCTTTGCCCTCGTGAATTTTAGACGCGTTGGCCAGGACCGTGTCGATAAAATAGGTGCCGGACGGTTGAGCACTCCCTTCGTAAGATGACGCCAGGCAGCAGCCGTACAGGGTCTCGGCCCGATGGATCATATCAATGACTTTCTGCTTCAAGTGACTCGGTCTGGTGGTGCCGTTATACTCCATCATGTTCAGGGCCGTACCGATCATACAGTCGATTTTTCCCGACTTACAGCCCCCATGACTCTGGCGGTGAAAGGACGAAAATTTGACCACCATATCCACGGCGAATTCGACCTCTCCGCACAGAAACACCCGATCCCAGGGCACGAACACATCATCAAAAATCAGGGTGGGGCAATACTTGGAATAGAACTGGTTGCCCGTATCGCATCCATCCAGCTCCCGGGCGTCGAGGCTGGATCTTCCCACCACATGGATCAATCCTTTGGTATCCGCGGGAACGGCAAAGGAAACCGCATAATCCTCGTCGCCTTTTCTCATGGCCCGGGTGGGCAGCACAATAATTTCGTGGGCCGAAAGGGATCCCGTCTGATGGGCCTTGGCGCCGCGAACCACAATGCCGTCATCTCTTTTTTCCACGATCCTCAGGTACATGTCTTTGTCATCCTGGTCCTTGGGACCTTTGGAACGATCGCCTTTGACGTCGGTGACACCGGCGTTGCAGGTGAGATCGTTCTCCTGGACATATTTGAGAAACGTCTTGAAGTTGTCATGGTAATGGGTCCCATATTTCCGGTCGATGTCATAACAGACGATGGAAAGGGTACAGAGGCAGTCGAGACCGGTACACCGCTGGTGACAGGTGCCCACGTAACTTCCCAGGTTC
>Ga0075121_1001003_pt1 | contig 18151 bp, 14 predicted proteins | sample AntAceMetag02UKG_FD_69793 | JGI IMG/M metagenome (GOLD analysis project Ga0075121, IMG submission 69793) | Saline lake microbial communities from Ace Lake, Antarctica - Antarctic Ace Lake Metagenome 02UKG | ecosystem: Environmental > Aquatic > Non-marine Saline and Alkaline > Saline | place... | reverse complement strand
CATACCACAAAAGGGACGTCGTTGGTCGGCTTGACCCTGAAACCGATACTGAATACGACCCAGAAAACAAAAATCATGACCATGGGACTTATAAACGTCCATATGAAGCCCAGTAACGACCCCACGTACTGGGTTGCCACCTCCCTCCTGGCCATGGCGACAATCAGGTCTTTTTGCAAAAAAATCAATCGTATGAAGTAAAAAAAACGTTTAATCATGGCACCTAACCCTAACCTGGATAAACCGGAAAAGAAAAAGTCTCGCGCAAAGACGCAGCAGGGACACCGGCGAAGGCGCAAAGTTAAAAGCTAAAAACAGAAAGCAAAAGATATAATGTCACAGTGGGTTTCAAAAAGTTGAATGATCCTTCATTCTTTGGAAACCCGTTCTATTACTGGCTTTCCCGAAACTGCAAAAAATTTCTCGTGCTATTTTCTCTTGAGCAGTTGGTAATTCCCCGGAAGCCCTTCAACCTGAACTGGATCGAAGGCCTCCATAAAATGTTGCCAGAGGAGTGCGTGCGTGGTTCGAAACCGGAGATCTTGACGCCCGTCAAAGGCAACATCACCTAAAATCACCCAGTTCGCCCTTTTCTCTTTCAGCTCTGCAATCATCTGCCGCTGTCTCTCCTCTGTGTTTTCAAATATGAAGAAAATCTCCCACAAAGGGGATTCCCTTTCAAAGACAGGATAAAACACCGTCCAGTGAGGAGCAATCAAAAAGTTCTCCCCCGGCCCGATTTGTTGTCTATTTATCTCCATTACAGTTTGAAATAAATCAGCAGTGTATGGCGGTAACCAGATCATGTCACCATGGATATCAACCTTCACAAATGCGCCTTCCGATGCACTCGCCTTTAGATAAAAGGGGCTACACATAACAACCGAAAAGAAAGACATGACAAAAACCAGCGACAGAACCCCGCCGCCGATCACTCTCCGATACCGATGTTTGAATAGAAAAGGTAATGATATCACTCCCATTAGAAAAGGATGAATCCCCAGGGCAAGGTGACTCAGATCCGCCCGAGAGAAGGCATAATGCACATACGGGACCCCAACAAACAGGGCGGCTATCAGGATCGCCTTTTGCCTTAAGACATCCCCTTTGGGCAATATCAGGCCAAGTGCCGTCATAATATAGAAGAGGGGGAGCAGAATAAACAAGACACCCGTTGAAATCCGTCCGGCGATTTCTATGAAATTCATTTGTGCCCAATCCCCGGTCCATGGCCAGGGAACGGGCAAGGGAAGATTGGTGCTCTTCAGACGAAACAAGATCATGAGGCTATCGATGACACTGCCGAAAAACCCGGGGACAAAGACCCACATGGACCACATGGGGGCATAACCGATCATAATGCCCAGACCCCATACGGCCATCCGTCTCAGGAGGTCAGACCTTTCGATCCTGAACCAAACAAAGAGAACGAGAAAGAAAAATGATACACATCCGTAAAGACCGTGATTCCGCCCGAACCAGGCAGCCCCGCCCACGAATATGCCGGCAGCAAAATGCCTGATAATGGAGGGTTTTTCAATTAGAAGAACTGCGAAATAGACGCCGGCCAATGCCATGCAGTGGTCAAATATCTTGCAGCGAGGGTACATCCACACCATCAACAATGCGCCCATAAGACCCAATAACCACCATGAGTTTATGATGCGGCGCAGTGTGAGCAACCCGAATGTCAGACCAACAACCTGGAACATGGCCACAGAGGCCCTTAATCCGATAATGCCGTTCCCGAAAACCATGGACCAGCCGGCGGTCCAGTAATAACGGCCGGGATCATAAGAAAAAAAATCACGTACCGGGACCTCCCCGAGGGCCGTTCGCCATGTCCCGTACCAGAGAAAACCCTCGTCCAGCAATCCGATTGAGATGTCTCCTTGTAGCCAAAATGAAAAAGCGGTCAGTATCGTGGCCAACAGGGTAACTTTCAAGCCGGCCTGAATTCCATGGCCGGGTATGCCATAAAGATCGCTCATCACCGGAGGCTATCCCTGTCCCTTGCGGCGGCCGGGCCGGCATTTTTCACCATTCTGACGTATCTGACGGGAAAGGAGGCGACCATCTCTGCCGTGCCGTCCGTGGAGCCGTCATCCACAATGATCAATTTTCGACCTTCATTACAGGCGATATCCATCTTGCCGGTTTCCATTTCGTGGTCAATGAGGCGCCAGAGGGTATGGACCAGAAGGCGGATATGCACCCTTTTGTTGGGTAATTTTCGCCGTGACCCAACATAGCGCGAAGGATCGATCTTCGTTGTTGCGGGGTCCCTGGCATCCCCCCTGGCGATCAGGATATTGAAGGCGTCGAAATTTGCGGCTGATCGTTGAAAAAAACCCATGATTTCAGGTATGTGCTGTTGATTGTGGCTGCTCATGACGGTCACGCCAAACAACTTGAAGTTTGGGTATCTCCTCAGGGGCTGAAGGGCCTGGATGGTCTGGTGGAGTTTTTTGAAATGGCCCTTCACACCGGTCATGTCATCGTGGTTTTGGGCCAACCCCAGGATGGTCAATGGCATGCTCATTTCCAGGACACGGTTCTTCGGGACAATACGCATCATCATTTCTGCGATACGCCCAGACATCAAACCATTGGTCGGAATCGTGATACGCCTGTACGGATGGAGGCGGCCATAGAGGTTTATGATATCTTCAAGGTCATCCCTCAGGAAGGGTTCTCCCCCCGAGAGAGTGAATTGCATCAGGTAATTGAGCCTTTGCCGGGAGAGGAGTTTCTCGATGTCTGTCAGGGAAAGGAAGTCATATGAAGCGCTGACCCGCTTGTCCGCCATACCATCATGGCTGAAGCACATTTTGCACCGGGCGTTGCATTGATCGGTCACAAAAAGGATGAGATAGGCAATGCTTTTGCGAGACAGGATGTTCCCTGCAATTCTGCTCATATACCGCAGGTTTCTTTTAATATGCAAGGGAGACATGGGGATTAGAATTGCTGCTCTCCTGATTTGCCAGTTGACCCAAGGGAAAAAATGCGCTATAAGAGTAGAGATTCTGACGCTGTCTCTGCCCTGCCGACCCGTGGGCAAGACCTGTTTGTCACGGGTTACGGGCTTAGCAGCCTCACCATGGGTGATAGAAGAAAGGAGGGTAATGGAATGACTCTGCAAAAAATTGGCGTGTTAGGGTTGTTTTTTTGGCTGCTCACCGCTGCCTGCGCCGGCACACTGGAGAAAACCGAACCGGCTGTGCCCCCGGAGACGGCGCTGAAGGAACGGGTGACCGCCTACTGGGAGGCCAAGATGAAGGGCGATCTGGAAAAGACATATCTTCTCCAAACGCCCGATTTCCGAAAAAGGATCCGTATCGTGGAGTACATCAAGGCCGACGCAGGCGGTTTTCTGATTAAGGAGGCACGGATTGAATCGATCACCATTGACGGTTCATCAGCCAGGGTCGATCTCGTTATTCGCACACATCTGCTGCGCATTCGTACACCCAAAAAGGGCATTACCCGTCATTTGGCGGATTACTGGAAGTTCGTGGACGGCCTTTGGTATCACACGACCCCGCCACGACCGAAGAAGCGCGCCAAACCGCTCCACACAGGATAATAACCGTTTACTGCCATAACTCTTCTGCCGGTTTGCAGACATCCAACTTATAAACCCATTTCATCTCTCCCCGGTTTATAGCGAAGCTTCGCCTCAAACCGACGAGGCTTCGCGATACTGGTTCCTGGATGCTTGATGCTGGATAAAAGCCAGAAAATTCCTTGTTCCATCCAGTATCCAGAGACCAGCATCCAGTATCTTATCACTATTAGAACCACAACATATAGAAACTTGACATAAATTTTGAGATCTTAGCCTATATCGACGGCTAGTTTCCAATTCAAGTTTGATGAATTCCTGAGAAGTCAGAAATCACCTGTTTTCATCATTCCCGCGAAGCTTGTCCTCGACTCCGATCGGGGAGCGGGAATCCAGGGAAATCAATCCCGCCGCGGTGGAGACTCCCGCTTTCGCGGGAGTGACGGCCTTGGAGACTTCCCAACGAAGTCGCTCGTATGAATCAAGAGATCCTGTTTGACCATGACTTCGTATCCCATAGGATGCCGCTCGTCGGCATAACTTGGCTTTTTGCGAGACCATCAAGTTTCAAGCCGAAAAAGGACATCCAAAGCTGCCCTGCATTCCAGGGAAAGAGCCTGGTCGTGCAATATCAGAGAATCTACATGGGTCAGGTTGTGTAAGGAGATGTGAAGATACGCTCCAAACCGGATAGGCAGATAGAAAAAGAGGGGACCAAAAGTGAAGGCGAGCCTTAATGGCTCGCCTTCAGGTTAGTGGTTCATTGGTAGCTTATGCTACCATGGTTTTCCCATTAGTCATCCCACCCTTCCCAGGGATGAATGGCCGCCCACACGTAATGCCAGTTGGACAGCGTCGAACGAACCAGGCCGCCTGGTAACGGCACACCCGGACTGACAGCCGCATAGTTCAGGAACGTGACCGCTCCCACCGGATATATGGAGTAATCCACCGCCGTATTCGGTCTGTAAATGGGGTGATCTCCAGGTCCGAAACCAAGACCTCTCAGTCCGTTCGTGGTTCTGATGTTATCGATCCGGAAATGACCGATGTCGAAACCCAGGGCCGGGTCAATATAGAGGAGTCCTGGTTCCCCTACCCGGATATAGTTCACCTCATGCGGAATGACTACGTTTTCATGGGTGATGGGTGACGGTCCGGAACTCGGTGGCGGATCGTACAGATCCTCATTATCGTTCCAGATGGCGCTGTCGGCGACAATGCGTCCGTTGTCAAACGCAAAGTCGAAGACGTCCGCGATCTTCTCCCGATACTGGATAATATAGTCCGCATAGGTCGAAGGTTGCTCATCCGGATAAGGCACCTGCCACCATGGCCATAGCTCGAAGAACCAGTGATAGTGCTTGGTCGGGAACGAAACCGAGAGGTCGGTAATATACCCGAATCCGGTTATGTCATAGAGGAAATCATCAAAGTAGTGGAACCACACCGAGGTCTTTGCCAGGGCGTTTTCCACGTCGTCCAGGCTCCAGATGTTATTAAAAGGCGGACATAACGGGGAGTTGAGGGCCATGACATTATCGCCGTCCCGCAAACCCGCACTCTGCTGGCTCGACCAGCTTTCGTTGAGGTAGTAAGCCGGGATATTTGTATTGGCCACGGGGGTGAAAATCCCGTCTGCCGGAAAACCGGTATAAGTCGCCTCATTGATGTCGGTGGACATCACGGTCGGCGGGAAGACGATCTCACCGCTACCGTACCGGTCGCGATGGAATCCGTTGAGCTCTCCCGTGCGGCCTGCTGCCCATGGCACTCCTTGTTGATCCACTTGATCCGTCCTGAAGTCTTGGAGTACCGTAAAGTTCTGCAGCTCGTAACGTCCATTGCCCACATCGCCCATTTCAAAGGCGCCGGTCAGGACATTCGGGCAGTCGATGAGCATACGGGTGGTCCCGTCGCAGAGTCCGTCGAAAGCGCAATTAATACCTTGGGGCGCCTCACACTCGTTGATCCACACCTCGGCATCGATATAGCGCTCCCAGCCCGGATTCCACCACGTATCGGTATTGGGCTGTGGGGCTTGACGACACTCGTCGATAAACGGAGGATTATCACCATCCCCGATCGGATCAAACTCGTAGTAACCCGCGTACTGCACATCATAGACATTGACCACATTGTAGCCCATGAGCGCTTCATAGTTATCCTGATACACATCCCGCACCACTTCGGCAAGGTTATGGGTGTCTTCACCACCCGGGGACTCCAGCGAAAAGAGTCCGATCACCTCGACCTCACCCATCTCGGTTTCCGAGAGGAGATCAGGGAACCCGCAATCCACCATAAGATTGGTCTTGAAAGTATCTTCCCACATACGGAACCCCGGAGGGATTTCGTAAAGGAGACCGGAGTTCCGGAGGGTGTTTTCATCATTACTCCAGATGGTTACCCCGCCGCCCGGTGTCCTGAGCAAGTCCGCCCAGAACATATCATAGGGGGAGAGCAGGATCACATGGTCCCAGACCTCGATGCTCTTCTTATAAGCCCGGAAACGCAGGGTTACCGCGGTCCAGTTCCCCGAGGTGTTTTCAATCACTAAAAAGTTATCCCAAGATTCCGTTCTGAAATTAGGATCTTCCCTCACATCATACAGGGAAAACAGCAGCACATCGCCAATCGTCCCGGGGGAGATCATAATTTCAGCGCTTGCCTGGCTCACACCTATCGTAAGCCCCATTATCAATGCAAATAGCAACGCCAACCACTTCTTTTTCATGTCTTTCCTCCTTAAATCAAAATTTTAAGTTAAATCAAACTGATAGCACTGGGCCTTTTAGAATCCCACCTCCTTTCATTGCGAAAGTCCTTGAGGGCAAAAGCCCTCGCATTTGATAACTTCAGACGTCCATTACCAGCCATATTGTGCAATTAGGTCATTTTTTAGCCTAAGTTGGTAGCAATGTCAAGCTTTTTTTTACACCTTTTTTTCATTATCTGCACAAAAATCCGCCCCCGCGCATCTTTCCACATGGCCAAGACGGCAGATTTTCCAGCGCAGGTCCCCCGATTTTCCCTGCTTCTCTATAATTGTAGACCTTCAGAGGTTCAGGATTCAAAGGTTCAAGGTTGCTTTTTTGCTCAAGTATGAACGAAATAATTTCCCTATTTCATAATCTTAATCTTAATCTTACTCAAACCGATTATGATTAAGAGTATAGGGTATCAATAGCAACATCTTGCGAATAAAACCTTGCTTTTGCTAAAATTCTGTAATATCAACCTCCAAGAACTGAAACCCGAAAGACCTTAGAACCCGTGGGAACCGGAGACTCAATGGACCTATCCGTCATCATCCCTGTTTATAATGAGGAAGAAAATATTCCTCTCCTTTATGGGCGACTAAAAGAGGTCTTGTCCGGGGCCGCGTACTCGTGGGAGCTGATCTTTGTTGACGACGGCAGTTTGGACGGCAGTCTTCGAGTGCTCCGTGAAATCAAAATCGGATCGGACAACCCATCGCAGTTGCGGATGGTGCAATTGAGCCGCAATTTCGGCCAGCATCCGGCCCTGGTTGCCGGTTTTTCAGTGGCCAAAGGAAAAGTGCTGGTAACCATCGATGCGGACCTCCAGATCGACCCGAAATACATCGTGGAAATGATGGGCAAGATGGCGTCAGGCTTCGATTTTGTGAGCGGCGTTCGCCTTCAACGGGAGGACTCCTTTCTACTCAGAAAATGCCCTTCAAGGGTGCTCAATCTCCTTTTTGGATCCGTTACCGGCAAAAAACTCCGGGACTATAACTGCCCCTTGAATGCCATGCGCGCCGACATCGCTCTAACCATGCAGGATTATGGTGAGATGCAGAGATTTTATAAGGTCCTGGCAATCCGCCTGGCAGCCAGGATCGCAGAGGTAGAGGTCGTGCACAACATGCGTCGTAAAGGCAGCTCTAAATATGGCATATTTGATCTGGTTGATCTTTTTTTTGATTTTGTCACCAATTTCTCCAAACAGCTCTTCCAGCGTCTCGCCATGGTGGGGTTCGGGCTGTGTGGGATCAGCGTCCTGGGCGGTCTTATCTACCTGGCTTTAAGATTCTTTTTGGGATTAACCCCTGAGACCCTGCTCCGCCTACAGGCACTCGCCTTAATCGGTTTCACCTTTGGCATGCAGCTTCTGGTTTTAGGGGTCCTGGGAGATTTTGTCATCCGGATATACGCAAAAATGGAGCCCAAACCGATCTACCATATCAAGAAGATCTGGTAGGGTTGCGGGTTGCGGGGGTTTTTCAATAGTCAGTGGTAAGGATTGACGCCCATGTAAAAAGTCTCCAAGGCCGTCACTCCCGCGAACGCGGGAGTCCATAAGCGGTTGATTTACCTGGATTCCCGCGTTCGCGGGAATGACGAAAACAGATGGTTTCTGACTTTTTACGAAACCATCAAGGGTTGAGATGAAAAGAAAAATATTGATTACCGGAGGGGCTGGTTTTGTCGGGACCAATTTCGTAAACTATCTCTTGGAAAGATACCCGGATTATGAACTCATCATCCTGGATGCCCTGACCTACGCCGGCAGTCTCGACAATTTCTCTACCCGTCTAAAAGAAAGCGCCCGTTTCACGTTCCACTGCGGAGATGTGCGTGACATCGGCCTGGTGCTCGATCTGGTGCGTCAGGCCGATGTGGTCATCCATTTCGCCGCCGAAACCCATGTGGCCCGATCCATCTATGAGGACAGGCGGTTTTTTGAAACCGATGTCCTGGGGACCCAGTCCGTGGCCAACGCCGTTCTTAAGAATAGGGAACGTATAGAGCGCTTTATTCACATCTCCACTTCCGAGGTGTATGGCACGGCCCTTCGCCGCCCCATGAGCGAGGAGCACCCGCTGAATCCAATCAGCCCCTATGCGGCGGCCAAAGCCGGCGCCGATCGCCTGGTCTACAGCTACTGGAGCACCTATGAAATCCCCGCCGTAATCCTGCGCCCGTTTAACCAGTACGGCCCCTATCAGCACCTGGAAAAAGTCGTCCCCCGATTCATAACCAGCGCCCTCCTGGGAGAACCGCTCACGATCCACGGGACCGGGGAAGCGAGGCGGGACTGGCTTCATGTGTACGATACGTGCGCGCGTATCGACCTGGTCCTCCATGCTGACAGGGAAAAGGTCATCGGCGAGGTCTTCAATGTAGGTTCCGGGTTTGATCTGGATATCCTCTCCATTGCAAAAATGATCCTGGGTATGGTGGGAAAACCGGAAACATTGATTTCTTTCATGGGCGATCGGCCAGGTCAGGTGCAGCATCACATCGCTTCCACCACAAAAGCTGAAAAAATCCTCGGGATGAAACCCGGTAGAGGATTTAAAGAGGGACTCGCGCAGACCATCCGATGGTACGCGGATCATCGGAAATGGTGGGAAAGATTGCTCCCCATGCGGCGGGTTCCCATTTTAGACAAGAACGGAGACAGGGAATATTACTGAAAAGGAGACAGTGATCCAGTGAAAGTAGAGTTCTTCCGACACAGCCTGGGGGAGGCTGAAATACAATCCATAACCCTGGCCCTGGAGGGGGTTTTTCTCACTGCCGGGCCCTTCACCCGGAAGTTTGAAGAATCCTTTGCGCAATACCTCAACTGCCGTCGTGTGGTGGGCACGTGGAGCTGTACCACAGCACTTTTCCTCTGTCTCAAGGCCCTGAATATCGGCAGAGGAGATGAGGTGATCACCACCCCCATGACCTTCGTTGCCACCTCAAACGCCATCTTGGAAGCAGGCGCCACCCCAGTGTTTGTAGACGTTGAGGAGACCACAGGCAACATGGACGCGGCGCTCATTGAGGAGGCCATCGGTCCCAGAACCAGAGCGATTATGCCGGTCCATCTTTACGGCCACATGTGCGACATGAAGCGGATTCGCCATATCGCCGACCGGCATGGGCTCTTCCTTATCGAAGACGCTGCCCACTGCATTGAAGGGGAGAGGGACGGGATTCGTCCCGGCCAGTTGAGTGACGCAGCCTGTTTCAGTTTTTACGCCACCAAGAATATGACATCGGGAGAGGGCGGGGCCGTTGCCACCCAACACGATACGCTGGCAGAAAAGTTAGTCCGGCTGCGTTCCCACGGTATAGACAGAGATGCGTCCGGGCGGTATGGAGGAAAATACCGGCACTGGGATATGACCTGCATGGGGTATAAAGGAAACATGTTCGATATCCAGGCGGCCCTCCTCCTCCCCCAACTCCCCCGCTTGAAAGAAAACCTTGAAAAGAGACGGGGTATCTTCGAGCAGTATACCGCGGCCCTTCAGTCAGCAGAGGGGATTGATACCCCTCAAATCCTCCCCGGAACAAGACACGCCCATCACCTTTTTACCGTATGGGTCCATCCTGATAAGCGGGATCAGCTTATTCACAGGCTACAGGAAAACGGCATTGGGACGGCTGTCAACTACCGTCCTGTTCATCTCCTAACCTACTACCGTAAGACCTTTGGTTTCAAAGAAGACCTATATCCCAGAGCGGAATATATAGGAAGCCGCACCCTTTCGTTGCCCCTCTATCCAAGGATGACCAAAGAGGATGTGAAGGCAGTCATCCAGGCCCTGGATGAGGCCCTGAGACACCCCCCCAACGCCTGAGCATAGAGAAGACCGCATCATGAAAATCCTTTTGATACAACCTTATGCCAACGAAAGTAATACCAATTATCCACCTATGGGTCTGTTGTATCTCGCCGCCTATATTCGAGAAAAATCATCCCATGCGGTAAAGATTATCGATTTGAGAGTGAATAAAACCCCCATTAAAAAGAGGCTGTCCGCCATAGGGGCGTGGAAACCCGATATCGTCGGCCTGACCGGGATGTCCATCGAATGGACAGGGTTCAAAGAGGTTTTGCATACCATCGGACAGGCCATGGGCAAGGAGGTAATTTTTGCTGCCGGAGGACCTCATGCAACCATTTTCAGCACCCTGGTGTTGGAAAAGACCCCTGTAGAATATGTGATCAAAGGGGAAGGTGAAGAGACCTTTTTGGAACTTATCAATGCCCTTCACCGGCATTCGGACATCCGTAAGATCAAGGGCCTGGCATACAGGAACAGGCGCCATCAGATCATTGAAACACCCGAAAGAGACCCGATCAGGGAGATCAACCGGCTTCCTTTCCCCGCCTATGATCTCATTCCTATGGAGGATTATTTTGTCAACCCCCATTTTCACGGAAATCTGAACAAATACAGGCGCGTCTTACCCCTTGTCACTTCAAGAGGATGCCCCTTTCACTGCAGTTTCTGCTTTCACATGTTCGGGAATAAATTCCGGCCACGGTCAGCGGAAAACGTCCTGGAAGAGATCGACTGGCTTGTGCATAAATATCGGATAAGGGAATTCCAGATTGAAGATGATACCTTTAATTTCCATTTACCCCGGGCAAAAAAGATCATGAGGAGAGTCATTGGCAGAGACTACAACCTGGCGATTTCCTTTCCCAACGGGATCCGGGCCGACCTCATTGATGAAGAACTCATGGCATTGTTTAAGGAAGCCGGCGTTTACAGGATCCATTTTGGCATTGAAACTGCCGTTCTTAGAATTCAGAAAATAGCATCTAAACCCCTGAATATGAATAAGTTAAACAAATCCATCGGGCTCACTTTTCAGGCCAAAATCAGCTCTCACGGCTTCTTCATGATTGGGTTTCCCACAGAGACAGAGCCGGAAATAAGAAAAACCATTTCGTACGCCACCACATCCAAATTGACCACGGCAAATTTCTCCATTGTCAAAACCTATCCGGGCACCCCCATTGGAAACACGTTCCTTGAGGATAGCAAAAAGTCCTTTGACGATGATTTCTCCTTTAGTTCCGATTCAACCACGACAAACTACAGCGGGGTACCGGATGCACGACTGAAGCAGCTACAGCGTATGGCCATGATCAGCTTCTACTTCAGGCCGGGAAGGATATGGCACATCTTCAGGACCTCCCCTAACAAGAGAAATCTGCTTTTCAGAAATATCTTTTCAACCTTAGGCATCATCTTCAGGGGGAAAACGAAATACTGAGCCCTCCTGCCAACCCCATAAGCGCAGAGTTGTCTTGAAAGATGAACGTCGAACATCGAACGTCCAATGTCGAATGAAAAAATCAGGCAAGCGAAGACTCCGATGTCGAACCCTGAATGACCATTTCCTTTTCTTTTCAGCCGTTTTGATATCGTCACATATATCTAACTGAGTTCGCTTCGCTCACCCCGGCTATCGGCGGGTGAATAATCGAATAATGGGATGTCGAAGACCCGGTCTTTAGTGGGGATTGAATATTGAGTTTCTTAAGCAGCCTTTCTTCAAGGTCATAAGTCTGCTTCTTCATATTTTCCCATTCAACATTCGATGTCGGAGTCTTCGTTTACCTGGACGTTCGATGTGCATCTGTTATTCTCTACCTTTCCACATTCAAAATTCGATGTTGAAGGTTCGATGTTCGATGTTCATCTTTTCAACGTTCATTTCAGTCCATCCAGCCAAAAAAACCAAGCGCTTATGCCCACCAACCCTCTGACTTTCCACCCGGCCCGGATGGCCTGGAAACCACCATATCACCGGTAAGAATGGCGAGCGAATCAGGGCCATGATTGAAAAGCAGGTCTAAAACGGATAGCTTTGCGATAAAGCCCTGCTCTTTTACCCAGAGCTGGTTGTAATAGGGATGATGGTAATCCTGAAATTGAACCGTTACACCCCCGTCATAAAAAGACCCTGTATCGACAAAATGCTTTGCCGATTGACCATCATACAGAAAATCAGCGTTTAGGCGGTGGCAGATTTCAAGTATTTTGACCTCCCTTTCCGTGGACCGGATGTCCAAGGAGGAGGAGAAAATGATATCCCTCTTCAGACCGAGCGTCTTGCACAGCCAAAATATCAAGTCCATATCCAGATCGATCAGGAAATCCCGTCGCTTATCATATATTCTTGTGAGGTCTCTGTAATACTGGTCGAAATATAACGCCTTGGCATACCATGTCTTGAGGTTCTTTAGGTGCTTCCGCTTCCAGTTTTGTGTATGATCGATTCTTGTATCTCTTATGCTTTGATGATACCGACCCTTGGTGGCTACAGGCACGGTGAGGCGCATGATGCCGTTTCGTGTCTTGATCCTGTTCCTGTTTCTCCAGTCCTTTTTTGTGTACTGGACATCATCATATATGACAAATAGTTCGCATTGGTACATCTGTTCGAAAAAGCCTAACCAGGGAAGATAGCCAGGCTGGAGAATCGCCAGCCTCATAAGTTTGCGCTCCCACGGATACGGCAGAAATTGCGGCCATCAATAGGCATCCGGACTGAAATCTGTCTTGTAAAGGTAAACGGTGAATTCATAAGGCATATAGTCATATCGGAGGACAACCCTTTTTGTCATTTTTCTTGCGAGGCCAAAAACCGCCTCCGGCTGCGCATAATAGAGGGCCGCGTTCTGGTAGTCCACATAGGTGCCCAACATGTTCACGGCCACACCTAAATTACAGATTTCAAAGCTCCTGACCAAAGTCGCTTCCAAAAAGGAGCGGTTGTTGTTTAGATGCAAATTAAATATGCCGGAGGCCAAAACCCAGTCGAATCTTTCTCCTACGGCATTTTCCAAGATATCTACTTCCTCTATCTTGAGATACGGCCTCAATTTTTTGGCCATAGCAACCGTCTTACCGCATATTTCGTACCCGGTATAAACAACCGGGATTTCCTGCCTCTGAAAAAATTCACCGAGAGCGCCTAACCCGCAGCCCAGATCCAAGACCGAGTTGTGATGAAGGTCGCCGATTTCAGAAAGGATTTTGAACCTCAGGTCCTGTCTTATCTTGGAACGCCACCCTACCATCTTCGCTTCATCTTGATCCCTTTCGAGGCAATTTTCATAATATGTTATTACCCTCATCTTGTCTTCGAAGAATGAGTCATGATTTTTCATGGGATTAAACCTCTCTTGCCCGAGGTATGGGCTGCATCAGTAACCGTCCTGCTTCGTGGGCCTTTTTCGAGCTCTCCACCGAATCTCCCCTAAGAGCCTCGGGTACATGCGGGGAGAATATATCATGCTGTTTAGAACGGCGCATCCGTAAACGCACCAGCATTTCTTTTGGGCAATGAATCTTTTGATTTTCTCCGCCCTTCGGGAGTTTAATGCCCCTCTTACATCGTACTGATATTCCCGCAAGTACGCCATGACAAACGCATTTGCATCCTTTTTTCCCCGGACTTCCGGTTCCAACCATAGTGGTTCACAGGGCATCAAATTCCCTTCAGGCGTCAAGACGATCATTTTCTTTCCCGCAAGACAGTGAAAACAGCGTTTTTCTTGGCGTCTGGATTGAGACAGGATTCTCTGGACAGCACTGGCCATGGCCGGGGCTATTCTATTGAAAATCGGCAGATTGACGAATCCTTCCCTTGTTGCATAGAAGGAGTCTAACATCTTTTCCGCCTGTTTCAGATTAAAATCCCGCTCCGCTGCATCAATATTTCCTCGCACCAGACCCAGGGAGTGATAGTTGGCATCAAAATTTTCCTTCACATATTCAACGATACTCATTAGGTTTCCGGCATTGTCCCTTTTTATTGTGGTCAGGAAATTTATGGAAAGCCTTTGGTTCGCTTTCCGTATCTCTTCCAAGGAGGAATAGGTCTGGCAAAGACTCTCAAAACAACCTTTCAGACCGCGAGAGAGATCATGGTCCTCTCCTATTCCATCCAGGGATAGGTTGATATTTAAGTAGGCCTCGGGGCATTTCTCCAGTATGGACCTGACTGCCACCCGGGTTTGGCGGATCAAGGTGCCATTCGTCGGGATACTGATCTGGCGCGTCCCTGACCTTAGATAAAAAAGTTCAACGATCTCAGCGAGGTCCTCTCTGAGAAAAGGCTCCCCACCCGACAAGAGGAGCTGTGGAAGGGGCTGCATTGAACATGCAATTTTATCGATCTCTTTGAGAGATAATTCCTTTCCTCTCCCGCCCCGAACGTTTTCCCAATTAAAACAGATGGAACAACGGCAGTTGCATCGGGAGGTAACAAAGAAAACAAGAAGACCTGGATGATATGGATGGGTGAGCCCGGCAATCATGCGCAAAGCCAGCGTCAGGGATTTCATGATTCTTGATCGTTCCTCCCCTGGAATCCGGCGCCGATTCTTCGCCAAATCAGAGACAGAACGCCTGAGACAAGCCCTGCGGCCACGGGTATCGTGGACACAGTATAAAGGAGCCATCCTTTGAGCATAAACACCCATCCCTGGTCTGTGTAAAATCGGTGAAGGACTCTCCTGCGCATCACAGCAGCCATCAAGAATGCGGCGCCTGAGACCAGAAAGGAGATGGGGTCGATAAAACCGGCAAAAAAGAAGACCCCTGAAAAACCCACACATAACCGCCCCGCTGCGTCGTTTTCAAAAGGAGCAGGCGTTTTGATCCCCGTCCGGCATATCAATTGAATCATCTCCCCTGTGTTTCGGTGATAGCGTCTGAATATCTTCCACGTGGTGTCCGGGAAATGATGACGGTTCACCAGTATCCTGTCATAAAGGACCCCGTACCGTCCCTCCATTCGCAGGCTGAATTCGTAATCCTCTATGGACAGCTTCTGATACGCCTCGTTGAACTTGCCGATTTGGTCAAATGCGCATCGTCTTATGCAGCCGCATCGTGTGCATATATAAGGGACCGTTGCCTCCCCCATCTCTCCAAAAAGCCCATCCATCATAACATATTCCTGCAGGGCAAAATACCTTGAAAAAAAACAAGGATTGAGCGGGATGGACGAAGAGAGGGTCCCGACGCCGGAAAGTTCGGGGTTCTTCGCCAGACGATTGATCATCCTTTGAAGCAGATCAGGGGCAAAAGTTACATCTGAATCGAGGAAAATGAGGACCTCTCCTTCAGATTGGCTTACCCCGACATTACGGCCGATGGCCGGCCCACGATTTTCCTTCAGGGAAACGACCTTCACCGAAAACGCTTTGCAAATGCTAGGGTACCGTCTGTTGAAGCATCGTCGACAACAATAACCTCACACGCCCTCAAAGAGGATGCAAACACCGATTCCAGCGCAGCCCTGATGGTCGCCTCTGCATTATGAACAGGAATGATGACGGAGGTGTTGAAAAATCTCTGTGCCTGTTGTTGTTTGGAATTCTTAGGAGGGAACATTTAGGGCTTGAATTCTTCTACTTGATGCGTCTATATAAAGATACAACGGCCCGGTAAAAAGACATTTGCGGGCAAGGCATTATCTCAAGGGAAACCCTGCATGACATCTCATCCAAAACCGAACCACTCCAAAAACGTCCTGCTGATCAGTGTGGCCGTGGCCATCATCTTTTCATTGGGCATTCGTTTCATGCATCTGGAAACGGGAATGAAACATTACCGCCAGCTTTTCTTTCTTGAGAATGGCACACCCCTGATGGCGGCCATGGACTCCTATTATTACCTGAAAATTACGGACACGTACCTTTCGAGCGGGCAGTCCACCGGCCCAGGATCGGTTCCCCTTCTCGCCTTCGTGACCGCTTCTGTCCATAAACTAACGCAAATCCCCATAGAAAAGATAGCCTTCTATCTGCCTCCCCTGTTGGCGCTTTTCATGATCCTTGTCTATTTCTGGTGGGGAAGAGAATTTGGTGGGACATTTGTCTCGCTGGTTGCATCCCTTATAGGGATGGGTAGTTATTATTGGTACTCACGGACATGCTTAGGACGCTTTGATACAGACTGCCTCATCCCTTTCTTCGTATATGGCATCTCCTTCTTGATCTATAGGTTTTCGGTCGTGGAACCCTGGAAAAAGCGACTGGCCTACCTAGTCTCAGCACTCCTGATGGCCTACCTCTTTCAGTGGTGGTGGACACAGGCCCGGTATCTGAATATCTTCCTCCTTATATCTCCCTATGCCCTCAGCCTCTTTTTCTGGCCATCTAACCGGGTGGAAAAAATCCTAAAAATAGCCCTCTTCGCCTTGGGGCTGATCGGCTTGATCGTGGTGGTATTTGATCTCAGCGATAGGCTTCCGGGGTCATTGGCGCCGGCCTTTCAAAGCCTGAGCGGTCATCTCAAGTTGGTTGCCAAGACCCCGGGAAGCGCCTTGTCCGGAGCAGTAGGCCAATCCATCAGTGAACTGCAACCCTCTTCCTGGAGTTATCTCTGCGAGGTGGTTGCCGGTCATGCTTCCCTTCTCATTCTATCCTTTGTAGGTTTGGGGCTTCTGATCAAAGATCATTACCGCATCATCACGTTGCTGGCCTTTCCCATCTTGTTAGCCTTTGCCAGTTTTATGGCACAACGTTTCCTGATCTTTCTCATCCCTCTCTATGCCTTAGGCCTCGCCTATCTTTTGAAATGGATATCAGGGTTGAAATTGCTTGAAAAGATCCCTTTCAAGCCTCGTCAATGGATCATTGCCGTTCTATGCCTTGCCGTATTGGGCCTGAACGCAAAAAAAGCCCTGGTGACCACCATAAACCCGAAGGTAAGACCCCAGGATGTGGCCCTGGCCCTGGCCATCAAGAGAGACGCTTCACAAAATGCCGTAATCTGGACATGGTCGAATTCCGGGTACTTCCTTCAGTTCTATACCGGGCGAAAAACCATCATCGACGGCGGGAACCAGAACTCTGACCACATCTTTGTCACCGCCTTTCCCCTGACAGCGGACAACCCCGTTCTTGCCCGCAACTGGATGAAATTTTTTGCGGCCCGCGGGGTGTCAGCCCTTTACAAAGTGAACGGCCATTTGAACGATCTCAAAAAGAGCATTGATTTCTTGAAAACGGCCCTGGCCCAACCGGAAAGACTTGACGCCGTCATGACCCGGTTCGGGCTTGAGGATGAAAGCGCTTGGCGCGACTATCTCTTTCCCCAGGACCAGGTTTACCTCTATCTTCCCTACAGGCTCATCACCGACGTCCACTGGTGGTTCTATTATGGGAGCTGGGATCTCGCGAATAAAAGTGGGGTCCACCCGCCAGCTGCGGTATTGCTGCCGGGACAATTTTCAATAGAGCCAGCCCTTGGGTCCATCGGCATCGGCGACAGAATCGTTCAGATATCCGAGCTCTATTACGTCACACTCACGCCTGAGCCTCACACCAACGGACACAAGCGCTACAGGCAGCCTTCACGTATGGGTGCCATCTGGGTCAAAGATCGTGACCTGGCCTATCTCTTCGACACCCGGCTGATAAACTCTCTCTTCGTAAGACTCCTTTTACTGAACCCCCTTTCACCCCCTCCGGGGTTCAAGTCTTTGAAATATACTCTGCTTGAGGGAGGCGTCTGGAAGGTGGAGTGACGGGCCGGAAAATCATCGTGTTTTTTTTTATCGAGAACGGGCGCGCTTTATTTTTTCCAACACGGCCTGCCTGGACGCCTCCCTACTCTGAACTGTCGCTGGTTTTTTAACCGTCCTGGCGCGCTGGATGTTTTTTTGGCCTGTCTTACTCACGGCAGCCGGCTTGCTCGACGAGGTGCTGATGACGGAGGGTTTTGCCCGGGCCACAACGGCCTTTCGGATCTTGGGTTTATCCTTATCATACACAAGGAGATCATAACTCTTGGAGCCGCTT
>Ga0075121_1001001_pt1 | contig 18195 bp, 13 predicted proteins | sample AntAceMetag02UKG_FD_69793 | JGI IMG/M metagenome (GOLD analysis project Ga0075121, IMG submission 69793) | Saline lake microbial communities from Ace Lake, Antarctica - Antarctic Ace Lake Metagenome 02UKG | ecosystem: Environmental > Aquatic > Non-marine Saline and Alkaline > Saline | place... | reverse complement strand
CTTGCCATTCCGAACGTCACTTTCACCTTGAGATATCAGCTTTAACAAGCCAATTGCGTTCCGCATATTCTCATAGCTTTCAGGATCTTGAAGAACAGCTCTGGGTTCACCGTTTTGGGTTATAATTACAGGGCGATGGGTTTCGTTGATCTGGTTTAATAAAACCGCAGCTTTTGATTTTAGATAAGTAACAGGTTTTATATCGTTTGTAATATTCATTTTTATCACCTCCGGTCTGTATATGATACCAAATATAGACCGGAGGTCAAGGCTGAATTTAATGCGACACAATCCTTAAGGTTAGCCTTTTCCTTTTTTATACAGGTATTGGTGGATAGTGATCTCGTTACCATTTAGCGTTTCGCTACTCAGTGCTCGTTCTTCTATTTTTTCCCAGTCGGACAGTAGATCGTCAAAGTGACCGGGCTCATGATGGCGGAATATAGCAGTTGCGGATTTGAAACAACCATAGGTATTCAGCTCTCTTTGCCCGTAGCGGCTACGGTAGTGCGGGTTATCACCTGTCTCATAGTCACTTATATACAGACAAGCATTTTTCCGAGTATGGCTATTAATTAGTGATATCAGTTCTGATTGTTCATCGGTTAATGGGCAAGAAGTGAATAGTGCAAAACAGAGAACCAAATCAAAGGATTTGTCCGCCAATGCATTTATATCGCACGCGTAGGACGCCCCGGGATTCTGACTAAAAGCCCGTTCTATCAACGGAGCGCTAGAATCAAAACCGACAATATTCCTGAATCCTTCTCTTCTGAGGTCACTCGTCAGGCGTCCATAACCACATCCAAGGTCAAGTACTGAAAATTCTCTGTCGATGTTTGCCAGCCACTCCGAACTGATTGGGTGGGTGAAGACCTTCTGAGCGCCTTCATTGTTCCAATATTCAGTATTTCGCATGCTCATCCTTTTGGGCTAACCAAATTTTTCATTAAAACAGACATCTCATATAAACTTTAAGGGTCATTTTTTAAAAACCCCAATAAAGGAGAAAACAGGCTTCCTCAAAATACCCTTGAATATGCTTCACTTGGATAAAGTTTATCAATATTGCTCGTTATTGGCACTACTTGGACCGGATTCAAATAATGGTTTGCAGCATCATTGCTCACGATGATGGCAGGCCTTTGTTTGCGGATTTCACCTCCGATGGAGGGATTAAAATTAATCCACCAAACTTCACCTCTCATCATCGTTTATATCTCCTATAGTGGCTTCGGCCCATTCAAAAGCCTCAGATTCTCTGATTTGATCAGCAGCCATTTTTTTATATGCGGTATACATATCTTTTTTTAGAACATGTGGGCGGACTAAGTCCTCAATAAAACGGCTGATTTTTTGCGGCCCAATAACTGTTCGTAATCCCGCATAAACTTCTTCGTTTATGGTAACCGTGAGTTTTTTTTGTATCCGGATCACCTCCAATGTTTTGTTGGCCCCCTTGATATTGTAATATTATTTTGTCTTATTCTTTTTATAAGACGTTATCAGCTTGGATACCATTGAATTCACATTGCAATTTCCCGTATCTGCTAGCTCATTAAGTTTTTTGTAATTTGCACTTGAAATTTTTTTGTCCAATATTTTAACACTTCCATCATTCCAATGCAGAACACCCCGCCCATCAAGTATAAATTTATCAGGATGAAGTTTTGCAGCTTTCTTTTTTGTTTCACTCCATGCTGTGTTAATTTCACGAGAAGTTGACAATTGACCAACCATAACTAAAACGCAAAGTAACATTTTCTTTTAAATGGGTCGCTCCATCAGATAGTTCTAAAAGCCCCTCTATCATCATTTTTGTAAGTCTACCTTTTGATAGTATTGCCATAGATAACTCCTGTTGTGATTTTAAGGCCAACGCCAAGTTCACCGGGAGCGTTAGCGATCCGGTGGAACGCCTCGTTCGCCCTTCTCCTTTTTGCAAATATCCTAAAGGTAAGAACGTAAGCCGTGAGATAGCAGAAAAGTATGTGCCCTAAATCTTCATTAATCCGAACACTGTATATACTTTTCGACAACGGGATCTTTGATAAATTCGGCTATCGCGAGGTTGGTGGCGTAGCCTATGGCATTCATGATAATTCCGCTCCCCTCATAGCCGCTGTAAACATGTGTGTAGCCGATCTCCGGGATAGCGATTTTCAGTTTGACATTGCATCCGAAAGACCAAGCGCCGTCCGCGTGGACCTCTTCCATCCATACGTAGATTTCCTTGCCGGTTTTTTCGTCCACCGGAACGTTGCTCTCGCGAAGCTTGTCTTCTATATACCGCGCTACGAGGCTAACGTACTCGGTTGGGACTATCGTGTAGCTTATTCCCGCGACGCTGTAGACCGTGTAAATGTCGGTTCTCGAATCCTTGTTTACTACACGCAGGGTCCGTGCGCCCGGGCACCGGCCTGCTGACTGCAGGTCGATGGGCTTGACGCTGGTTTGGCTGTTCAGATACTTTGCTTCAAAGACATCGGGCAGCCGAGAGGTGATGTTGTGGGCGCAGCCGGTAAGCAGGGAAGCAAACAGCCCCATTAAAATGACGAACAATCTGATTGTTTTCATGCTCTTCTCTCTTATTTTTCTTTTACAGATAATCAAGATAGGGAGAAGCCTTGCGGCTCCCCCTCCTACACCACCAGGCATACGGATCACGCACCATGGCGGTTTGATTGATTAAGTTAATTGTTGGGAACAACAAGTCTCGGAAAACCCTGCGACTTGAAATACTTATTCGTGAGTGCGTAGTAAAGCATCGGGCTACGACTCAAACGCCAGGGTCAGTGTGCCGACTTTGTTGTATCCCAGGCTAATTCGCGATCAATACCACGCTTCCGGAGTTCCTTGTATCCTCGACGGCCCCATTGCTACCAGAGGTCACCCATTAAAGGGCTGGTCAAGTAAAAAAACACCTCTCCATGCAAAATAATAGAACTTTTTTCGCTTGATCTATAAACGCTCCATGCGGCACGGTGTTGCTTTGCCTTCTATCTGCATCCGCTATTTCTTTTTTCTGGTTACGGCCAGACAATCGCTGATCCGCACCGGTCACCCATTACAGGGCTGGTCACCCATTAAAGGGCTGGTCAAAGCGAAGCGGGCGACGAATCCACTTCTCAAAATTAACCAGTGGCGGTAGCACCTCGCTGAACCCGGAATATCCACGCCAACCGAGCATATATCGCCTTATCTCATCGACTACCCGCTTTATGCTGCAGCCACGGGTGCGTCGGTTAAGACGACGACTCTCGGGCTTGAAACTATTCAGCGTTTTTTCACTTACCTTATGGCAAAGCTCTTTTATGGGAGCGGGCTTCGACTTATGGAGTGTATAAGGCTGAGAGTTAAAGATATTGATTTTGAGATAGATGAAATACGGGTACGAAGCGGTAAGGGAGACAAAGATCGACTGGTGCCGCTTCCCGAAAGTATTAAACCTGCGTTGAATACACACCTTGAGCGGGTTAAATTGATACATGAAAATGATATGAATAATGGTCATGGTAAAGTTCACCTGCCGCAAGCCCTGAGCAGGAAATACCCTGACGCCGCCAAAGAGTGGCGGTGGCAATATGTATTTCCTTCAACCAGAATTTCCCCTGACCCCCGAACCGGTGTGACACGCCGGCATCACATGGATCCATCCTCTTTAGACAGGGCGATTAAGCGTGCCGTAAAACTTGCCGGTATTACCAAGCGCGTGACATCTCATACTTTCCGCCATTCTTTTGCCACTCATCTTTTACAAACAGGAACAGATATTCGTACTATCCAGAGTCTTTTGGGGCATAGCGATGTGTCCACGACCATGATCTACACCCATGTGCTGCGTCAGGAAGCACAGGGCGTCAAAAGTCCACTGGATCAATTATGATTGTGGCTTGAATGTAGGACTACAGTAATATATTGTAAAACCAGGAAAAGGAACCGAATAATACCGGTGTTTCGGTCTTGACGATCAATTTTATGCCAAAACAGGCTGATATACAAAAGCAATGCGCATCATCAATGGACGTGGAAACCGGAACAAACCTTTGGTTAACCCATCCTTGTTACTTCCTGAATAAATTTTATTTTTTTTAGGGCTGACAGCACCTTCTTCAGGTGGCCGGTATTGTCTACAGCGATGATGATAAGGGTGTCGACCGTCCCGTTATCCCGGGTTTTTGTATTCAGGCTCAAAATATTGGCGCCCTGCTTGCTGATGTGCATGGCAATATCAGCAAGAAGGCCGACCCTGTCGAATGAAGAAATGTGAAGCTTGACCGGAAAGGTTTCTGAGGAATCCTCGTTCCATTGCACGTCTATGCGTCTATCGGGACTCATCTTCAGTGCATTTGCACAGTTGGCCCGGTGTATGGTGACACCAAAACCGCGGGTAATATAACCTGTAATGGGGTCTCCGGGAACCGGGTTACAGCATTTTCCGAAACGCACCAGAATATCGTCTACCCCTTTAACCATGACCCCCGAGGTTGCTTTTTTCTTCCGCACGCGGCCGATAATCTTGTCCAGAAGCGACTCATGGGCATCTTTTTCATCAGGTTTTGGTTCAAATTTTCTGACAAGCTGGAGTGCCGTGATTTTGCCGTAGCCCACGCTGACAATTAAATCCTCAATCGCTTTAAATCCGAAATGTTCTGCTATTTCCATCATGGTATCGGATTTAAGCAATGCATGAAAATTCAGGCCCTCTTTACGAAAAGTTTTTTCGCACATCTCCCGGCCAAGGCTCATGCTGCGTTTTTTTTCCTGGCTTTTGATCCACTGCCGGATCCGTGAACGAGCCTTTACAGTTTTGACAAAGTTGAGCCAGTCCTTGCTGGGGTGATGGTTTTTGGATGTTATTATTTCTACGATATCGCTGGTTTGCAGGTTGTATTTGAGGGGAACAATGCGGCCGTTAACCTTGGCCCCGGTGCACTGGTTGCCGACTTCGGTATGAATCAGATATGCAAAATCAACCGGTGTGGCTCCCCTGGGTAAAGATTTAATCTCACCCTGGGGGGTAAATATATATACTTCGTCCGGAAACAGATCAATGCGTACGTTTTCCAGAAATTCGCCCGGGTCCCTGACTTCCGCCTGGTTTTCAATCAGATTCCGGAGCCAGGCAAAGGTGTTGCCTGTCTTTTCATCGGCATCCTGACCTTCCTTGTAGCTCCAGTGTGCCGCAATGCCGGATTTGGCTATCCGATCCATTTCAGACGTTCTGATTTGTATTTCAATACGTTCGCCATAAGGACCGATAACGGTAGTATGCAGGCTTTGATACATGTTGGGCTTGGGAATCCCGATGTAATCCTTGAATTTTTTTGCAATGGGTTTCCAGAGGGCATGTACCAGCCCCAGAGCTTCATAACAATGGGGAACCGTATCCAGAATGATTCGGAAAGCAATAATGTCGTAAACTTCTTCAAATGTCAGATCCTGGCCCTGCATTTTCTGGTAAATACTGTAATAATTCTTGTAGCGGCCCAGAACCTGGCAATCGATATGGGCCTTTTCCATCTTTTCCTTGAGAAATGTTTTTACCTGCTCAACATACTCCTCCTGCTTTCCCTTTTTTGTATCGACAAGGGATTCAATCCTTGCATAGTCATTATACTGCAAATATTTGAACGAAATATTTTCCAGCTCATTCTTGATCCAGTAAATCCCCAGCCGGGCGGCTATGGGAGCATAAATATCAATGGTTTCTTTGGATATCTGCTTTTTCTTGTCCTCATTTTTATGGTACCGAAGGGTGCGCATGTTGTGCAGCCGGTCAGCCAGTTTGATTAAAATCACCCGTATATCATTGGCCATGGCAAGCAGCATTTTGCGAATACTTTCAGCCTGCCGCGCCTGGGAGCTGTCAAAGGTCAGCTTGCTTAACTTGGTTACGCCCGCCACGATCCGAACCACATCCCGGCCAAACATCTGTTCCAGATCTTCTTCCGTAGCGTGGGTGTCTTCGATGACATCATGCAGCAGGCCTGCGGCAATACTCACGGTATCAAGCTGCATGTCCGCCAGAATGCCGGCAACCTCCAGGGGATGGGACAGATAGGGCTCGCCGGACAGGCGCATTTGTCCGTCGTGGACCCTGGCAGAGTAAATATAGGCCCGGTCGATGATATCAAGATTATCTTCCGGGTTGTATTGCGAAGCTTTGTCGATTATGTCATTGATTCTTATCATTGCCGGTCGTTTTTTTTCCCATCAATAGGCTTTGGCAAAAATCGCTCGTTCAATACCGGGCTTTCCGCAGCAGATGCAGGGCCCCGCCTGTTTTTCAGCATTCAGGGGAAGAGAGCGAATGGTTACGCCGAGATCTTCTTTTATTTTTGCTTCACATTCCGCCGACCCGCACCAGTTCGACCATGCAAAGCCGCCATGGATTTCCGGTTTTTCCGGATTGCGCGGCGTAAAGTAGTCATAGAATTCGCTTTGGTTGTCTATTTCCGCGGTATTGGCCTTACGGCAGGCGGCAGCCCGGTCATAAAGTGATTGCTGAATTTCATCCAGAATCGTGGTGATTCCGGCAACAAACTGGTCCCGCGGCATTGCTGTTTTGTCCCGATGGGCTTTATCCCGGCGACCGAAAAATACCGAGTTTGCGGCAATGTCACGCGGTCCGATTTCAACCCTTATGGGCACCCCCTTTTTAATCCAGTCCCACCCTCTTGCACCACCGATATCCCGATCATCTATCTCCACGTTGATCCTGCGGTGCGCATAATACTGATCGCCGAGTTCCCGGGCCAGGCTCTGGGTAAATTCCATGACCTTGGCGCGGTCGTCCGCCTTTCTGATGATGGGCAGCAGCACCACATGGGCCGAGGCTATCTTTGGCGGCAGGATAAGCCCGTCATCATCACTGTGGGTCATTATCAAACCGCCGATGAGCCGGGTGGACACTCCCCACGAGGAGGTCCAGGCATATTCCTCGACTTCCTCGGCATTTTGAAATTTAATTCCCGAAGCTTTGGCAAAATTTTGACCTAGAAAATGGGACGTGCCCGCCTGCAGGGCTTTTTTGTCCTGCATCATGGCCTCGATACATAAAGTGTCCACGGCCCCCGGGAACCGCTCCGATGCCGATTTGCGGCCTTTTATAACAGGTATAGCCAGATATTCTTCAGCACACCTGGCATACACATCCAGCATCATATGGGTGCGCTCAATGGCCTCCTCCCGGGTCGCATGGGCCGTATGCCCCTCCTGCCATAAAAACTCACTGGTTCTTAAGAAAAGCCGGGTCCGCATCTCCCATCTGACCACATTGGCCCACTGGTTGATTAAAATCGGAAGGTCCCGGTAACTTTTTATCCATTTGGAAAAACTGTCACCGATAATGGTTTCGGAGGTCGGCCGGACAACCAGCGGTTCGTTTAACCTGCCGGCCGGAATCAGTCCGCCGTCTTCTCCTTTTTCAAGCCTGTGATGGGTTACCACTGCGCACTCTTTGGCAAAACCCTCCACATGCCGGGCTTCTTTCTCCAGAAAGCTGAGGGGAATAAACAGCGGGAAATAGGCATTTTTAACCCCGGTCGCCTTGAACATGTCATCTAATATTCGTACAATATTTTCCCACAGGGCATACCCCCAGGGTTTGATCACCATACATCCCCTTACGGGTGACCGTTCCGCCAGATCAGATGCCTTAACCACCTGCTGATACCACTCCGAATAATCTTCCTCGCGTGTCGGAGAAATTGCCGTTTTTACCTTCTTTGCCATACTCTTCCTTTCATAATTTTTTTAATTGGTGTCTGGCCGAAACACATATACCTTTGAAAAAATCGGGTATTACCAACGATTTGTTCCCTTGAATATCAGCCGGTAGCCAAAGGAATCCTTCATCATTTCGGGCTGAAAGCCAATAGCTAACCGCTAAAAGTTAAAATTTTTCATTTGCCGGCGGATTGCAGTTCATAGCGATCCACCTCTTCAAGCAAGACTTTGACGATCTGTTCCTGGGGGAATTTTTTCACCACTTTTCCTTTTTTGAAAAGAATCCCGATACCGTCCCCTCCGGCAATCCCGATATCCGCCTCCCTGGCCTCACCGGGCCCGTTGACCACACACCCCATAATGGCAATTTTGATGGGGACCGTGCGGGTCAGCAGTGCATTTTCCACCTGCTCGGCAATATCAAACAGGTTGATCCGGGTTCGGCCGCAGGTCGGGCAGGAAATGATTTCAGGGCCGCGTCGACGAATATCCAGGGCCTTGAGAATCTCGTACCCCACCCGCACCTCTTCCACCGGATCACGGGTCAGAGAAACCCGAATCGTATCCCCGATCCCCTCCGCCAGAAGCATTCCGATACCCAGAGAGGATTTCACAATGCCTGAGAAAATTCCGCCCGCCTCGGTAACACCCACATGCAGCGGGATATCACAGCGGTCGGAAAACATCCTGTAAGCTTCCAGCGTGCGCTGTACGTCGGAGGCTTTGAGGGATACTTTTACCTGCTGAAAACCATAGGATGCCAGCAAATCCACCTGCCGCAGGGCGCTTTCAACCATTGCCGCGGGCGTTGCCCCATTATATTTGTCCAGCAGCTCCTTTTCCAGAGACCCGGCATTCACACCGATGCGAATCGGTATGCCAAGGGCCGCGGCACAATCCGCCACCGCCTTTACTTTCCGTTTGCTTCCGATATTACCGGGATTCAGCCGCAGCCCGTCTGCTCCGGCTTCGGCCGAAGCGATTGCCAGGCGGTAATCAAAATGAATATCCGCGATCAATGGAATGGATATCTTTTTTTTAATGAAAGCAATCGCCCCGGCGGCGTCCGCATCCGGAACAGCAACCCGCACCACCTCACAGCCGGCCGCTTCCAGCCGGCAGATCTGCTCCGTGGTGGCTTGAACATCCTGGGTAAACGTATTGGTCATGGATTGTACGGCAATGGGGGCGTTATTGCCGAGTTCCAGGCCACCAAGCTTCAACGGGCGTGTTTTTCTGCGTTGTATGAATTCCGCCATAAGATTGGCTCTTAAACCGTCCTTTGTGGATTTTTTCAGCGTTCCCGGGTGGGGGGGAAATCGATTGAATTGTTCAAAAATTTATATTTTTTATGCTCCATAAATTAACAGACAAGAGATTTTAATTCAAGGGAAATAGCTTCATGGCCTTTATAATTGTATTTTAATGTTATTTGCAGTATGTTCCGATTTGCGTAATAAACAATTCCATTTCCGGAACAACCCTAAGGCCGGACGCATTTGACCGTCGGGAAAACACGGCGACGGTTTATCTCCCGGAAAGCGGCTGATTTTTAAATGTATTGGCACGCATATCGTTTTTCAGATGTTTTTGCCTGGCGAAACAGGCTGCTTGGAGCAGTGCAGGACATGTCTTGTAAGATTTTTTATGTTTCTAAAAATTTGATCAGGCCTCTTTGCCATACAATATCCTCCTTTGTAGTGCTTGCCCTTTTGTTTTGTTTTTCGGGTTGCTCAAAACCGCCGGAGCCGGACACCTACGACCGCATTCTCAAAGCAGGAGAAATTACCGTCATAACGCGTAACAACGCACACTGTTATTACATGTACCGCGACCAGCCCATGGGCTTTGAATATGATCTGGCCAAAGCCTTTGCCGATGACCTGGGTGTAAAATTAAAAATTAAAATTGCAGAAAACTGGGACGGCATGCTCCCTGCCCTGCGGGAAAAAGCAGGCGATCTGGTTGCCGCCAGCATGACGATTACGGATAAGCGGCGGCGCCTGGTTGATTTTTCCAATGGATATATGACCATTCAACAGCGTATCATTATTCACAGGGACAATCATGCGATTAAAAGGATCGAGGATCTGGCCGGTAAAACAATCCATGTGCGTCAGGGCACATCCTATGAAGAGCGTCTGAGGGCACTCATACAGCAGGGTATTGGCCTGCGTATCCGTGTATGTGAAGACCCGGCAACCGAAGAGTTGATCCGGCTCGTCGCAGCAAAGAATATCGATGTCACCATCGCCGACACTAATATTGCTTTCCTTAGCCGCCGCTATTACCCCGCAACGATTGTCGGTGCCTCCATCACTGAAAAAGAACATTTGGGATGGGCGGTACGCCCGGGGGACCATCGACTGCTTGAACGGATCAATCAATTCTTTGCCGAAATAAAACAAAATGGTGTGTTTACAAAGCTTTATGAAAAATACTATGCTGATATCGACGACTTCGACTATGTTGATCTGAGAACCTTCCACCGCCGTGTTGAAACCAGATTGCCCCGGTACAGTCAAATCATTAAGGAGTTGTCCTTAAAAAATGATTTTGACTGGCGGTTGATCGCGGCCCAGATTTATCAGGAGTCCCATTTTGATCCCCGCGCCCAGAGCCATGCCGGGGCCTTTGGCCTTATGCAGCTTACCCGTTCCACTGCCGAAAGTATGGGGGCGAAAAATCTGTTGAACCCGGTGGAAAATATAAGTGCCGGAATCCGGTATTTAAAAAAACTATATGACTTTTTTGACAAGGCCCAGGGCTCGGATCGGCTTTTTATCGCTCTGGCCGCCTATAATATTGGTCAGGGCCATATCCTGGATGCCCGTAACCTGGCCCGGCAAATGGATCTTTCACCCGACAAGTGGACTTCTCTGAAAAAGACCTTGCCCTTATTGAGACAGCGTAAATATTATAAAGAATCAAAATATGGCTATTGTCGGGGAGCCGAACCCATCAAATATGTAAAACAGATCATGCTTTATTATGATATCCTGAAGCGGCAGGGAATTGAATTTACTTCAGGCAATGCACATGTCCGGAAAGACGGTAAGGAAAAAGGGGAAAAAGAGGAAGAATAAAAGTTGTTACCACTCGGGGAGGAAGATAATGATCTATCGTGCCGGGAAACCCGGTCGGTCCGGTATGTAGCGTCAACCGGAATAAAGAGATTGCAATGGCGGATAAAACATTACGCCATGGCATGCAATGCGACGATGGTACTGATTATTGCGATGGTGTGAAAAAGAAGTGCAGGCATGATGCTCTGGGATCTTTCCCGTACAAATCCGCCGGCAAGGCCGAACGCGAACGTTGCAAACACGACTTTTACGGCCGGCAGTATCTGGAAATGCCCTTGAAATGTCATTGGCGAAAAATTCAAATAAGCGATAAACACTGCATACAAAACTGCAGCGGCAACATTTGCATAAGAAAAAAACCAATGGCTTTCAGCGGTCTGAATCTCCGAACGATGGGTTAAGATACCGTGCCCTAGGCCCCGGAAAAGCAATTCCGAGGCTAAGGGGATTGTAATAAAAACGTATATCACTGTTTCGTATGGTTTTAAAAAAACCGTTGTTCGATCCGGTATATAAACACCTCCTGCGTATGCAGCAAGAATCATCACCGGCAGAACCGCCCACCAGCCTTTACCGGAGGGAAAACTGATGCCGTATCGCCGGAATCTTCCGCGGGGGAAGACGGCCAGACAAAATGCAGTAAAAATGAGTAAAAAAACAAAAAAAACAAAATCTGTTTTTACAAAAAGAGTATTCAGCCCTGTCCAGTCAAATAAAGATTCGGAGAACAGGTGTACTCTGCATATTTCAGCCAGAACAACAATTATGCCGGTGATTGCCGCAGCAAAAAAGAACTGCCGGCTATAGCCGGCCAACGTGGGCTTCTGGAAAGCGTAAAAACAAGCCTGCACGATTTTCCCGGGAGTCAGTTTTGTAACGACACCGCGGGGAGAGCCGCCAATATCAGCCGACCCGCCCCATCTATTGTTGTCTGCCCGGGATTGCACAGATGGGTCCATGAAATTGAGCTCCCGGTAAACCCTGGTCAGATCCCCCGACATAAATGCATCCATCAGGCGCAAGGTGTACGCACCGGATCCTTTTTTGAGAATCGCCAGTCCAAGCCGACTGCCATAGAGCTCATGGAGATACGGTTCTATTTCGTAGATGCCCATATCGCTCTGAACCACAACTGCGATCCGGTTACTTGTAATGTTTTTACAGGAGAGTTCTTTTATCCCTTTGAAATTTGTAAAATCATCCGTTTTGTAAATTATTTTGTCGATTTTATGCAATATGGTTTCAGCATATTCCAGATAATCCGCCTTGTCCCATTTGTCATTTGCTTTCAGGGCGACCTCTTCCGTACGCAGGCGATCAATTACACTTTTTGTTTTTTCCAGAAGGTTTTGTGGAAACCCGCTCATCTCCAGAAATTCCAATCCGTGGGAATCGATTATCCCCTCCATTCGGATCAGTGCAAACAAAAAACGCCGGGTTGCATCGTCTTTCCGGCTCAATCGGATATGATTAAAAAGCAACCAGATGGCAAAAATTGTGTCCAAATCCGGGTCATTTGCAAAAACATTCCAACCCCGCTCCCGCAAATCCAGGCCTTTAAAAATCATTACCAGAATTTGTTCGCATGTGGAAAGCGTAAACGGTCGCAGACATCCCTCATGATGGTCGAAGTTGTATATCTGTTTTTCATTATCCATGAACGGTTCGGACTGGGCAGCTCCATCAAGATAGATCGTCCCCGCAGGTGCTTTGTGGGCAACCGACGACGATATCGTCAATCCGAACTCAATTCGCACCAGGATATTTGGTGCTTCGAGACAAGTGAGGACTCTACCGTCGGCGGTATTACTGATTTCGTAACGCCGGGGCAGGTCCTTCAGGGGCAGTATTTCACCCTTTGAATTTTTCCCCGACGCCTGATGATCCGAGATGTCAATTATTCCGGAGTCGTCGTTTTTGGTTTTTATTACTTTCATAACAATTCTAAGCAACGGTCGCAGAAAATAACGAGTTTCCCTAAATCGGCCCTGTTTTTGGCTTGATTTCAACTTCGAGTGCTTTAATAATTCCCGCTATTTTGCCCTGTCTGATTCTTCCATATGGCTTTGTTTAACCCGGAGATGATGTTTTGGAAATTATCATTCAAAATGATGCAAGTCAAGTAGGGTGACGCGAAGGGGCGGGATCATTATAGCGAACAGGCTATAGACTGTCACATCTTAAACTTCACTGCATTATCGGTCGGCGGCGTATTACAATACAGCCTTCTCCCTCTATCCTTGTGCAATTTAATATGTGACGGTCTATATAAGGATGTCTGTGAGGGCGCCGGCGGTGACATGGGGGTGGAAAATCGTTCAGCGCTCAGGGAAAAAACGATCTCTGAATCCTGAACGGTTATGATCAGACGACAAACCGGAGCTGATTCTTGTCTGCCTCTGCCTTTATACGGCTGCCCTCGGGTATGTTTCCTTTTAAAATTTCCATGGACAGCGGATTCTCAATCAGTTGCTGAATGGCCCGCTTTAAAGGCCGGGCCCCGTACACCGGATCATACCCCTTTTCGGCGATGAGGGCAGCGGCATCATCCGACAAAACAAGTTCCATCTGCTTTTCTGCCAGGCGGTCCGCCAGATGTCTGATCTGAATGTGTACGATTTCCCGTATCTGTTCGGGTGTCAGGTTATGAAAGATAATATTTTCGTCGATGCGGTTTAAGAACTCCGGTTTAAAGCCGGCCCGCAGGGCCTCGAGCACGCGGTTTTCCATTGCCTGACGGTCGGAAGAGCCCAGCTCCCGGATCCACTGGCTGCCCACGTTGGATGTCATGATGATCAGGGTGTTTTTAAAATCCACGGTTCTGCCCTGACCGTCCGTCATGCGGCCGTCATCTAAAATCTGCAGCAGCACATTGAAAATTTCCGGGTGGGCCTTTTCGATTTCATCAAAAAGAACCACCGCATAGGGATGCCTGCGCACCGCTTCGGTGAGATAACCCCCCTCTTCATACCCCACATAGCCCGGTGGGGCCCCTATCAGCCGCGACACGGCATGTTTTTCCATATATTCCGACATGTCGATGCGCACCATGGCCTGTTCGCTGTCAAAGATAAATTCCGCCAGAGCCTTGGCCAGTTCGGTCTTGCCCACGCCGGTGGGCCCCATGAAAATAAAGGAACCGACGGGGCGATCCGGGGACTGGATACCGGACCTGGCCCGGCGCACTGCATTGGAAACTGCCTCGATGGCTTCGGGCTGACCGATCACCCGCTGCTTCAAGTGTTCTTCCATGTGCACCAGTTTTTTGCGTTCGCCCTCCAGCATTTTTGCCACCGGGATGCCGGTCCATCTCGAAACTACCTCTGCAATATCTTCATCATCCACCTCTTCCTTGAGCATTTTTCGGTCCTGCTGCAGCAGGGCAAGCTTCTGCTTGGCCTCATCAAGCTGCCTGCGCAGCTCAACGGATCTGCCGTACCGAAGTTCCGCCACGCGTGCCAGGTCCCCATCTCTTTCGGCCTGCTGCTCTGTGATGCCCAGTTGCTCGATCTGTTCTTTAACGGTTCGAATGGCCTGAATCATGTTTTTTTCATTTTGCCAGTGAGCCTTCATGGCCTGCATATCCTCCTGCCATGCGGCAATCTCGGATTCAAGAATGCTGAAGCGTTCCAAGGAAGCGTCATCCGACTCCTTTTTCAAAGCTTCCCGTTCGATCTCCGCCCGGGTGATGCGGCGCTGAATTTCATCAATCTCCCTGGGCATGCTGTCAATTTCAATGCGCAGGCGGGAGGCGCACTCATCCATCAGATCGATGGCCTTGTCCGGTAAAAAGCGGTCGGCAATATAGCGCCTGCTGAGACCGGCCGCCGCCACAATGGCGGAATCCTTGATCCGAACCCCGTGATGAACCTCGTATTTTTCCTTGAGTCCGCGCAGGATTGATATGGTATCTTCAACGCTTGGCTCGTTTACCATGACCGGCTGAAAGCGCCGTTCAAGGGCAGCATCCTTTTCGATATATTTTCGGTACTCGGTTAGCGTGGTGGCTCCCACACAACGCAGGCTTCCCCGGGCCAGGGCCGGCTTCAGCATATTGGAGGCATCCATGGAACCCTGGGCCGCTCCGGCCCCCACAAGGGTGTGCAGTTCGTCAATAAACAGGATTACCTCTCCCTGGGCGTTTTCCACCTCTTTCAGCACCGCCTTGAGGCGGTCTTCAAATTCTCCCCGGTATTTGGCACCGGCGATCAATGCCCCCATATCCAGGGAAACCAGACGCCGGTTTTTCAGGCTTTCGGCAACGTCTCCGGCGATAATTCTCAGGGCCAGGCCCTCTACGATGGCGGTTTTGCCGACCCCGGGTTCGCCGATAAGGACCGGGTTGTTTTTGGTGCGGCGGGACAACACCTGAACGATCCGCCGGATCTCTTCGTCGCGCCCGATCACCGGATCCAGTTTGCCCAGCCGGGCCAGGTCTGTGAGGTCCCTGCTGAATTTATCCAGGGCCTGGTATTTTTCTTCGGGGTTGGGATCGGTGACCCGCTGGGAGCCGCGGATGTTCATCAGAACCTTTAAAATGGTGTCCCGTGTAATGCCGCAACGGTTGAAAATTTCGGCAGTCGCTGCTGATTTTGCCGGATTGCAGAGAACCAGGAGAATATGTTCCACGCTGATATACTGGTCCTTCATCTTGTCGGCTTCGGAAAACGCGGTTTCGAGAACAGTAGTGGTCAGCCGGGAAAGGTACACATCTCCCGTGTCGCCGCTGACCCGGGGAAGTTTGTCCATTGCCGCTGAAACCTCCCGGGCAAGATCCGCCGGGGTCACGCCCATCTTGTGCAGTATGGACCGGGTAATTCCCTCCGGATCATCCAGCATGGCATGCAGCAGATGCAGGGGTTCCACCTGTTGGTGATGGTTTTGACCGGCAAGTGCTTGGGTGTTTTGAATCAATTCCTGGGATTTGATGGTAAATTTATCCAGTCGCATGCAGACAGCTCCTTTGTATATTACTTTTATGTGAATATTATTTTAAGTAATGCGAATTAAAGTAATAATAAAGTAGACATTAACCCGGTCGTGTCAACCGATTTATCCCATTCCGATGCGGAGACATTCGATGCCGTCAAGGGCCATATGGATGAGCAGACCGCAGGCGACCAGCCGCAGCCGGGGAATTGCGGTCAGGGACAGGTAGATTAGAATCGCGGGATAAGAGTGGAGCGGGTGAAATCCGATACTGCAGCGGGCCGGGTCATAGATCGGGGTGGCCAGGAGATGGTCCAGATCCACTACCATGGTCAGGACCATGACCAGCCATGCCTGTTTCCAGCGGTCGGCAAAGAATGTCCGGGCCGCCGCACCAGGCACGGCAAAATGAAGGCAATTGTGAATAATCGTTCCAAGCATAAGCTTTTTATCTCTGATTTCAGGGCTGTGCCCGGTTCGTCATGGGAAGTAAATGGAATACTTCAGCTTAAAAAATCTGCCGGGCTTTTGACGCCCAGGGGCCCGTGTTTCAGGATATGGGTATAGATCATGGTGGTGCTGACATCCTTGTGTCCAAGAAGACCCTGCACAGTCCGGATATCATAACCGGCCTGCAGGAGATGGGTGGCAAATGAATGCCGCAGGGTGTGAACGCTGGCGGCCTTTCCGATATCGGCAGTGTTCACGGCGTTTTTCATGGCCCTTTGCAGAATCTGGCGGCCGATATGATGGCGCCTGACCACTCCGCTGCGCGGATCGACCGAAAGCGTTGCCGACGGAAAGACATATTGCCAGGCCCACTGTCTATCCGCTTTGGGGTATTTTCTTTTCAGGGACTCGGGCAGAAAAACAGCCCCGTGCCCATGGGCCAGGTCCCCTTCATGAAATTTTTTCGTTGTTTCCAAATGCTGCTTCAGGGGCACGTGGAGAAATTCAGGCAGCAGTGTTGTCCTGTCCCTGTCGCCTTTTCCCGAACGAACCACCAGCACATGGTTTCCGAAATCAAGGTCCTTTACCCGCAATCTGACACATTCGGTAATTCTTATGCCGCCGGCATAAATCAGCTTCAACGGAAGCTGGGATTTTTCTCCTATATGGACAAACACTTTTTTGATCTCATCTTTTGTCAGCACCACAGGAACCCTGCTGCTTTTCTTTGCTCGTATGGTATTTCTGAAATCACCAAAATCTTGCTCCAGCACTTCCCGGTACAGGAAAAGCAGTGCGTTAAAGGCCTGATTTTGCGTGGAGGAGGCTACCTTCCGTTCAATCGCCAGATGGGTAATAAATCTTTTGACATGTTCTGATTTTGCATCCACAGGGGATTTCAGCCCGGTGTATCGGACAAATCGCCTGATCCATTCGCGGTAGGTTTTTTTCGTATTATAGGCATAGTGCCTGAGCCGCATCCGGTTGATAAATATGTCTTTTGCATCCTCCCATGTTTTAATGGCTGGATGATGCCCTGTACGGTCTCCTTGTGCCTTACCATCCGTAAATAAAATTGATTTATTTAAAAATTTTTCAACATACAAAAATACTGACTCCTGGGCCTGTTTCACCTGACTTTCGTCAAATCCGTCGTGTTCAAGATGGTCTCCAAAAGCTTTTAAGTCATCCTGTGAAACAGTATCCAGGCTGTCGGTGTAGTGCTCCAGAAATCTGTTCAACCACCCCATGTAATATTTGATTTTATCCTTTGGAATACCGCATTGCTTTCTAAAAAATGTTTGTAGTGTGTTTTTTTGTAAAACCATTTTCAGCCCCTCAATAGATTGAAATATATTGATTATATATCACAATACATAACTACTATATACATTTTTCTTTGACATTTCAATAGAATTAATTGTATATTTTGCGACCAATCTTAAAAAGAGCAGGGTTTGCCTGTAAGCGTCACAATATATAATTTATGTTAGGCTCTGGAGAGTAGTCGTATGAAACAGATGATTCGATTCGAAAAACCTTACCGGATCGGTCCGTTCAGGGACGCAATCGACATGATCTTTCCTTACACTATTGTGAGGTCTGACCTCATCGACGCTCCAGAAGAAAAGAGCAGTACTCTTCGGTATAACCTGAAGCTCGGTATTTCCCGAACACTCGCCTCTTGTTGGAGTTTGCAACCTGATGACTTGATCAAAGTGTTGTTTGAGTATGGGAAAAGATACATCGTTGAACTACTGAAGGGCAACGCTTTATCACCGGACCAAGAACTGTGGCTTACTACTCAGAACTATCCTACTGTCTGCCCTTTTGACCCAGATCGAATTTCCTCACCATCTGGAGCCACTGTTGAAGTGGATATCTCTGTGGTGTCCGATGCTATAGACCGCTATGGGAAGATGGAGGAGATCCTGACGGATCGGGGTTTTGTATTTTATTCATGGCGCGGAATTAACCGGCTTGAAAAATATCTGGAAGT
>Ga0075121_1000998_pt1 | contig 18210 bp, 20 predicted proteins | sample AntAceMetag02UKG_FD_69793 | JGI IMG/M metagenome (GOLD analysis project Ga0075121, IMG submission 69793) | Saline lake microbial communities from Ace Lake, Antarctica - Antarctic Ace Lake Metagenome 02UKG | ecosystem: Environmental > Aquatic > Non-marine Saline and Alkaline > Saline | place... | reverse complement strand
CTCGCTGAAAGCCTGTCCTCGTTTTTATCGGGGAAGGATCCTGTAAAGAATCATCGTTCTTTAAAGCGTTTAGCGCGAAACCTATTGGACATTTATAAACTATAGACTGTAAACTATGAACTGTTAACTATTCCTATGACATTCCTTGATACCGATATCTTTGCTCAAATTGTTGCTGGAAGTATTCCCTGTGACAAAGTATTTGAAACCGACACCATCCTCGCTTTCCACGACATCGCTCCCAAGGCAGAGACCCACATCGTGATTATTCCAAAGGAGAATCTCGTCACCGCAAAAGAAGTAAATGAATCAAACCTCGAACTGTTCGGAGAACTCTTTCTCGTGGCCAAACAAGTAGCGGAACAAGAAGGTATGGAAGGGTACAAACTTCACATGAACGTCGATGAAAAAGGCGGACAAGTTATCCCCCACCTGCATCTTCATTTGCTGAGTGGTGATTTCAAGACGAGTCTTTAGTTTTTACTTATAAATCCGTCTTCTGGGTCTTTCTCCGATGCTGACACATTCTCAATAACTTTCTCTGTTATCTTTTTGTTCGTATCGTCTTCTATTTTTTCATTTTCCCCATTGAACGTCTCTTCGTTTTTTTCATGTCCCTCGTCTAAAACTGTAAGATTTTCTCCTTCCACTCCATCAATTGGAGGGGGGGTATTGTCTTCTTCTGTTCCAGGTTTTTCTTCAACTTCTTGTTCTTTCCCTTCAGGCACAGGTGTTTCTTCCTCTTTCACATCCGGAACATCTTTTTGAGCTTCTAAATAAGCCTCTTTCGATTTTTTTGTTTTTCGGTTTTGTTTTTCCTCTGCTTTTGTTCTTGCTTCATATTCTTTTTCTTTACTGTTATCCACTCTAATCGTACGATCTTTTATCTTTTCTTCTTTACTTGTATGCAAATCCCCACCATATTCTTGTGATTTTGAAGAATCTAATGACGTATCTGGATCAACTTCATTTGGTTTTTTCTTTCCATCTTTCTTCAAAAGATCTTCATCTTGTTTATTTTTATCAATCTCTTTATCAATATCCTCAGTTGTATCTACATCCTCCGCCCCTTCTTGTTGGAAAAGTGCTTCATTATCTTTGTTTTCGATTTGTTCAATATTTGGCATGGTTTAGGCCGCTTTAAGTTCTTGTTCTAAATTTTGAAGCTCGACTTGATCGGCTTCGGTACTTTTCCTTTCTGTAAAGGCACGGATAATTCCTCCTCGTTTGTGTTCATATTCTTGCTTCTCGGCTAATCGTCGTTCGTTGAGATCGTGTCGTTTATCCTGTTCATCTTTTAAAATGTCGAATAACGCGTCTTTCTTCATATCATCAAAACTCTGCATATTCTCAAGCAAAAATTTCTTTTTTGCCTCGTCCATCGCGTGAGACGCTTCGATAAGTTTGGGAAGGAGTGTGTAGTCTTTCATTTTATTTTGGAAAAGATTGTTTGAGCCAATCGGGAACTTTTTTGTTATTTGGGTCGATCGTCACTTCTGCACTCTGTGTTGAAGGCACATCTAATTTCGCATTCTCATGCGGTTGTTCTGGTGCATCAAACGGAACATGAGCTGGCGGTGTTGGTGAAACCGCTGGTTGATCCTTGTCCTCCAACATCGCAAACGAAGTTTGAGCAGGATGTACCGTTTCAGTAAGTTCTATTTTTTGAATCTCCACTTCTTGTGGGATGTGAAGTCGATTTTTTTGTGATTGAAGCAAGAGTTTCAAGAATTCAAATTGAACCTCTGCCACGCCTTTCTTCGCGATTGTGAAGTTGAGCCCATTTGGCACCAATTCCCCTCCTCCTCCAAGCGATGCTTGCAAGTCTCGGAAGTTGATATTTGGTTGCGCTGACCGCACTTGAATCACTGTTTTTCCTTTTTCTTCTATAAAGAGAACCGCAAGTTCCGTTCCTTTGGTATGACGAAGCAATTCATCCACCATGTTTTCAACGTTCTCTGGTTTCGCTTCTGCGAGTTCAAAGTCCGCCTTCACAATGCTTGACCATCCAATCCGGTGTACTGGATCCACTTCATAATTTGAAAGAATCCGTCCCCAGATTTTAAGGGTTGAGAATGATTTCATTTTAAAGAGATGCTCGATGATCTCCGATTGATCAGCTCCCATCGATTGCAGTTTCGCCGCTGATTCAAAGGCATTCGCCGTTGTGACCGGTTCTTGGAAACTTCCTGTTCGTCCCACAATTCCTGTGAGCAACATCGTCGCAATCTTTTTATCGAGTTCTAGACCTTCCGTCTTCTCGACCAACTCAAGCAATAATTCACACACTGAACTACGTGAAGGATCGACCAAGTTTACCGTTCCGAAGAAGTCATTCCCCGCTGACACTGCGATATTGAGAATCGGTGTAGAAGCAAAGAGTTGTGTATTTGATTCAAACACCTTTCCTGCTTTCTCTAAGCTCTCAAGACCAAGTGCCACAATCACATCAAACTTCCCTGCACTCTGCAAGAAACTCACATCTGATGGTGAAAAGAATCCATCTTTTGGAGAAACCAAAATATCCACTGAATCCTCCTTCATATTGTATTTCACTTTATCGACGTTCGCTTTATTAGTAGAAATAGAAATCACAAAGTCGCTTTGTTCCCCTAAATCTTTGCTTAACTTCTCTGCCCCGCCCATGAATTCCAAATTTTTAGGAAGATCAGATGGCGCAATTGCCACCGCTTCTTTCCCTGCTGATAAAAGAACATTTTGCAATGCTAACATCCCAGCCACTTCATCCTCGTGCCACTGCTCGAGCGCTACAATAAGGATTTTTTGTGATCGGTGCAGGAAGCTAACAGCTTGTTCTCTTGAAGTGGTATTCATGTGTGTGTTCTGTTTTTTTTCAAATTTAGAGGTTATTATAAGTTATTTTAGAATATAAGTCAAACATATTGTCAAGGAATTTGCGGTTCACGGTAGAGACGCGATTAATCGCGTCTCTACCTGAACAATTGTAGAGACGTAGCATTGCTACATCTCTACTTGTTTCACTAATATACATAGGTTACAATCCGACCACTTAGCACGTTGAACAATGCTCGATATTAAAGCCATCCGCGAAAACCCTGATCTCTTTAAGAAAGCCTTGAAACGCAAAGGCATTGAAGCGTCTCAGATTGATAATCTTCTCATCGCTGACAAAGCGCATCGAGAATCTTTACAAAAATCTGAATCACTCAAAGCGGAACAAAATGAAGCTTCTAAAAAAATACCAACACTTACGGGTGATGAGAAAGGAAAAGTCTTGGATGAAATGAAAAAGATTGCGGAGGAACGAAAAAAAGCTGAAGAAATTGTGGAAAAGAATAGTGTTGAACAAATTTTGTGTTCACTCCCAAACATACCTTTTAATGAAGTGCCGATGGGCGCAACTGAAGACAACAACAAGGTTATGCAAAAAACTGGAAATCATCCAAAGTTTGATTTCAAAATTCGAGATCATGTTGAAATCGGCAAACTCACAGACACCATTGATATTGAAACAGCTCGTCAAACCAGCGGATCTCGGTTCGCAGTATTGAAAGGAAAAGGCGTATTGCTTGAATGGGCATTACAAAAATTCGTCTTGGATAAACTCATGAAAGAAGAATTTATTCCTGTGATTCCACCGATGATGATTCGTGGACAAACGGTGCACGAGGCAGGAAAATCTGCCGGAACACTTGAACACGCTCTGGATGCACCCGAAAAGTTTACCTTTCCTGAAGATGATCTCTCAATGATTGGAACTGCTGAGCATGTGCTGTGTAGCTTTCACCGAGGAGAAGTCTTGGACAGTGAAACTCTCCCCGTGAAGTACTGCGGATGGTCTTCTTGTTTCCGTCGAGAAGCAGGGGCGGCAGGAAAAGACACACGAGGAATTATTCGTGTGCATCAATTTGAAAAACTCGAAATGTTCATCTTCTCCGATCCTGAGAAATCACGAGAAGAACACCAAAAGATTCTTAAACTGCAACGATCTATCTGGGATGATCTTGGGATTCCATATCGAGTCGTGGAGAACTGCACAGGCGACATCGCGTGGTCTGACGCGCAAATGTACGACATCGAAGCCTGGCTCCCCTCTCAAGACACGTATCGAGAAGTTACGAGTTGTTCCAACTGTACTGACTTCCAGTCACGGAGAACAAAGACAAAATTTAAGAATAACGAGGGGAAAAAAGAATTCGTGCACACGCTCAATGCAACTGCCATCGCGATTCAACGCGCTATCGTGGCGATTTATGAAAACTTCCAAAATGAGGATGGTTCTGTAAATATCCCAAAAGCACTCCAATCGTACTGTGGATTCGATACAATTGAAGTAAAATGAAAAAAAGTGCCTCATAATTGAGGCACTCCTGTTCAATTCATTTCTAACACAGATTAGTGTGCAGCGTATCCGTACATTTTTCTTTGCCAATAAGTTACTTCACACCATATTTCGTCTCCATCATTGATAACATTTCTAATGGAATTTTTTACTTCTTCTTGTTTTTGAGCAGAAGGCATTGCTTCAACGCTTACAGTAAACAAAATATCTTCTACCAGTTTTTGTAGAATTTCATCTCTATTTGGATCCGTCATTTTTTCTTGAAATAGATACGTTCCAAAAATAAATTTTAGACTTACTTTGTCATAGTGAAAATCTGTAGAAATATTTATCGTTTTCTTAAGATTATGTTTTTTAATTACATCTCTTTCAAACAGATTGTTGTACATACATCCACCATTTATCCACTGTCCCGTTGTTTCGTTATGAAGCACTGTTACTCCTTTTTCTAATAATCTAACACCTTGAAGAAAACATAAACCAATGAGGATAAGTACAAAACACCATGGAAGAAGATATCTCACCATTTTGTTTTGTAATACACGGTAAAACAGCAAAAGAAGTAAAATAGAAATAATGGCACTTAGGAGTACAAGAAAACAAAAGAGACCATCTGTTGTTCTCTGCCTTATTAACTGTAACAAAAAAAAGAAGCTCATTATCACAGCAAGCCAAGATACTATAAGAAGTATCATCGGCAACGATTTCCACAACCAGGTAAAAATATTTACCACAGGTTGCCATGTAAATTTAAATTGTTTCATATGTCTATAATTTAGGTTAATAACTAATTCGTTAGTTTCATCTGTGTCGAACTGAAAAGAACATTATCGGAGGCACTCTCCGATAATATATTCTTCAGAGGTGACACCGAATAAATATGTTTTAGTGAAAAATCAAGACCATGTCAACCCCCTTCTGAGATTCTCGAATACATCAATGGAACGTGTATTGATATAAATAATGGAGCGAGATAAAAAAAGCCCTCCCCTGTCATCTCGACCGAAGTGGAGAGATTCCTTTTTGTTTGATATGAGGAAGGGATTCCTCGACTGTTCTCGGAATAACAAAAGAAGTGTATTTCCCCTAAAACTCCCGTATCTGCATCGCCGGTAGTTTTCCGTTCCCCGTCAGAATGTCCGACAAGAGGACAAACTTTTTGCCTTTGAGCTTTGGATATTCTTTCTGCAATCGTTTGATAGAACTGGTAATAGTCTTCTCTGGATCGGGTGAGAATTTTGTGTGGAAGACTTTTGTTCCCCACATCAACTGTAATTCTCGACACGTCGCAATCTCATTTGTCATCGCAAAGATCGGAACTTTTGGTCGGAAGTTTGCCATGAGCTTTGCCATATATCCTGTCCGTGTAATCACGACAATAGAGCAAATATCTTCCAAGTCCTCAGCCGCACTTCCTGCACTCTTGCAGAATTGGCTTCGTTCATCATGTGGTTCTACTTTTCGGATCGATCGCTTTTGAAGGTAATTCTTTTCTGTCTCAAGTACGATGTCTCGCATCGCCTCCACAGACTTCACAGGGTATTTTCCTGTCGCTGTCTCTCCTGATAGCATGACCGCATCGTTACGTTGCCAAGAAGCGGCAAACACGTCTGACACCTCGGCTCTGGTTGGCATTGGATGATCCTGCATGGATTCGAGCATTTGTGTCGCGACAATAACGGGAGTCCCAAACTTCGCGGACATCTGTGCAATATCCCATTGAACAAGCGGAACCTGCGTAAACGGAATCTCCGCTCCCAAATCGCCTCGTGCAACCATCACCGCATCTGATGTTTCAAGAATAGATCCCAAATGCTTCACCGCATCCGCTGTTTCTATTTTCGCAATGACGGCAATATCTTTCTTTTTAGAAGCTAAATAATCCTGCACTTCTTGCACCTCATTCGCTTTTCGTACAAAAGACAACGCGATGAAATCCACACCCTTCTTTATTCCGAAATCAATATCTTTCCAGTCTTTTTTCGTGATGGAATCGAGCGACACATTTTTTCCGGTTAAATTCAGATGACGTCGTGATCCAAGCATTCCACCATCAAGCACATCACAGATCACATCCTTTCCTTTCTTCTCCCGAACCTTCAATGTCATGAGCCCATTATCCACGAGAATCTTGTCCCCTACTGCCACATCGTCGATGAAGGCATCGTAGTTCACGACTACCTTTTTGCTTTCTCTGTGGTCTGCCAAATGGTCAACCGTAAGAACGAGTGTCCCTCCTTTTTTGAGTCGAATCGGAACTTTCAAATCACTGGTTCTGATTTCCGGTCCCTTTGTGTCGAGCATAATCGCATAATTCTCGCCTGTGTTTTTATTCAATTTCTTAATTCGATCAATCACATCTCCGTGCCATTTATGATTCCCGTGTGAGAAATTGAGCCGGAAAACATTCACTCCCGCTTTCGCGAGTTTTTCGAGTGAAACGAGACTTTCTGTTTCTGGTCCGATGGTAGCAACGATTTTTGTTCTTCTCATGGATTTATTGTAACGGAACAGAAACCAATGTTAAAGGTAAAATGTGAAAATAATTTTTAATTTTTAATTCTTAATTTTTAATTGTGTCCCCCCTTTTTCGTTGACAAAACGATGAACTCCACCAACGATAAAAAGATGACAAGAAGTGTTATTTCAAATAATCCCAAAAGACGAAACATCTGCAGTATCAGAAGGATGGAAACAAATAGTCCTACTAAAATTCCTCGTCGAATGGCAATCAAAAAATGCTGTGTTTTGAGCTTCTTTCCAGCCGCCACTTCCGATCCAAAGAAAAAGAGAAAGGTGAAAAATGACGACACTCCGCAAAACAAAGAAAAGTAAAAGACGATGAGTGAAATCGTTTTTTGTGCTCCAAGTGGATCAAGGTTCACAATCGTTGTATAAAAAATAATTCCGCTGAGAAGAAAGAGGACGCCCGTGAGAAATAAGTTTCGAAACATGAATCTAAGAATAAATGATACAAACGTCATTATCAACTCCTTGACTTTTTTTATAAAACATTATATAATAAAAATCGGTGGAGTACTTTTTCTCTCTTTTGAGAACACTATTCCCCACAAGTTCTTTGAAAAGTTGCTTTGATTACAATTTAGTAAACTTCCTTGATTATCTCTTGGTGGTCAGCGAAGTTTACTAAATTATAAATAATCAAAAAAAAATTAATATGAAAAATTTAATGATTTTATCCGTAATGTTGTCATTCTTTATAATGACAAGTTGTAACAACAACAATGAAGAACCAACTTCTGAACTTTCAACAACAACTGAGATTATCACATTAGGTGGTTGCACCTTTGAGATCTCTTGGGTCGGTCCTCACACAGAAGACGAAAAGAAAGCCATAAAGGCCGGTCTCGCAAATGCTGTTGTTCCAATTTTCAATAGTGGAAATCCTGTGAAGGTTAGCATTTATGCAGATTCTGATCGTGGATGGAATACCCCTGATGAGATGTTTCGTTCTGATCTTTGGGAAAACCCTGATTATCAAACTTCCTCAGAATTGGAAGCTTTGTTTACGTCTGGGGATAAGTTGCTTGGGAATGAAGTATTTTTTCTTCACGAACCAATTCGATCCTCAATATTTACTGATGTTCAATCGTGGAGGGATCTTCCCAAAAGGATAGATCCAAAATTTCATAGCAATATGAAAGGAAAGGTAGAAAGTTTTTTGAAAAAAGCCACCCTCTTATTAAAAGAAAGAGTATGTCTTGATGATGTTTTTGTTTACTTATACAAAGGTCATCAAATCAATGTAAGTATTTTTCAAAATTACACTACATTATCAACTATAATTGATTCTCGTAGCATTGAACTTATGTTAAATGAAGATTGTCTTCATTTTACACAGAATTTCCCAACGACCTCTGGTTTATTTGGAACTATTCAACAAGTAGTTCGTATTGGAAAATCAGATTTAGGCTACAGTGCCTACGGATTTGTTTTCGATTCCATTAGTTCAAGCAAAGATATTCAATTAAACAGTAATCAAATAGTTGAAACATTTTTGTCTGAATCCAGAATATGGAACGAAATTTTAAATTAAGCAACTTTTACGAAGAAATCCAAGACTCCCTGATTATATTAATCAGGGGGTCTTTTCATATCATATCAATCCCAACAATCCCATGTACCAATCGAGAATTGGTTGTCCGTTATAGAAAAAAAGAAGCAATGAAGGAATCAAAAACGCTCCCATTGGCAGTGGTGTTTTTCCATTGGCTTTTCCCATGAGAAGTAGTGGCACCGCGACGAGAAGACCAAGAATATACGCAAAGAACATCGCTGGAATCAGCAACTGCCATCCAAGCACCAACCCCATAAATACGCCTAATTCCGCGTCTCCAGCCCCTACCCATCGTCCACGAGAAACCCAGTACTGAATCGCGTAGAACAAGTATCCAACCACACCGCCAATCAGAAGATCTGGAAATGGAATCTCTCGGAAGAATGCCCAGATCAAAGCGATGAAAATAGCAGGAATTGAAATCCGCCGATCGACTTCCTGAAACTTCGTGTCGTAGATAAAGAGGACGAGTGCAAAAAACACAATCGCCATCACGGGGAGAAACTCTACCGTGCCATGAAACTTGTATGAAAAGAGAAAGAACATGAGTACAAAGACGAGTTCTGTCAGTGGGTAATACATTGAAATCTTTTCCTTGCAAAAGGAACATTTCCCCTTTTGAAAGAGCCAAGAAAAAATGGGCACCAATTGTAATGGCCCGAGTTTATTTTTACATAAAGGACACTTGCTCCGTCCCCAAAAAAGACGTTTCTGATCGTGGTGAAGTCGCCATACCAACATGGTTGTAAAACTTCCAAGAACCGCTCCCATAATTGTTGAGAGGATAATAACGTAGCTCGGTGGAATCATTTGCATGCGAACAGAATAAACTTTTCTATAGCGAGTTCCAACTCGGATGTGTCATCCGTGGAAAGGGAGAGTTTTCCGGTTTTTAATCTGTTATCAATTTGAAACAACATCTCGTACATGTGTTCTATTTTTTCTTTCGTAAATTGCTGTGAAAGTGAGTATGTTTTTTTCACCACAAACGGGTGGAGTTTTGTCTCGGTCGCAATTTGTTGCGCACTCATTCCTTGGTCAATTCCCGAACGAATCTGTGCGTGAATCCGCACTTCTCGGAAAATCATAGACAATACCTCATGTACGGAAACCCCACTATCAAGCAGGTCTTTGAATCGTTTCATAGATAGCTGAACACTTTTTTTACTCAAGCTTTCTAAGAAGTCCCACATCACCACACTCGGATGTGGAATCGTCAGTTCTTTAATCAAAGCGTCGGTAATCGTGCCGTCATCTGATTGGATTAATTTCTCAATTTCACACGATAGGTTCCAGAGATTTTCTCCGCATCGTTTCAAGAGCGTCTGCGCCACACCTCGCATAATCTTTCCGCCTTTCTTCTCCGTATAATTCTGAATCCATTGAATCAATTGCGCTTCGTCGAACTGGTCGAAGGCTTCAACCTTGGCTTGCTCGATAATAAATTTCGAATACTTTGTGCGTTTATCCAGCTTGGGATCAACAATTAGCACCGTGCATTGATTCTCGAAATCTTGAAGATTTGTAAAGAATTCCGTCTTCTCCGCTTGTTCAAATTTCTCCGTATCCCAGAATTCATCAAGAAGAACGAGTCGTCGTCCTCCAAAAAGATTGGGCGTCATCACGATATTTTCTAAGTCGTACAGTGAGTCCCCTCTTTCCAGAGTCGTAATTTCTCCATCCTCGTATTTATTTCGAAAGGCCGTCCGATAAAACTTCGCCCGTTCTCGCAAACGAAAATCATCTTCACCGGTCAGCAAAATACAGTTTTTAATCATCAGATATAACACTTACTTCACGCATTCCTACGCCTACACCGTGCTTAATAATTATAGTATACCGTTTTCCACAGAAAGATTTTTCCGTTTCTGGAGTGATCTTCTCTGGCCATTCAACGAACTTGGAAATACTCGAATCTTCCGCAACTTCGGAGAATCCTCGCGCAAAAAATTCCGCTGGATCTTTGAATCGGTAGAAATCAAAGTGGACAAAGTTCTTTTCTCCTGCCACATATTCATTGAGAAAGATGTAGGTCGGCGATGATATTTCGTCCTTCACCCCCGCCAATCGAAGCATTTCTCGAATCAGAAAGGTCTTCCCCGCTCCCAGTCCCCCTTCGAAGAACACGGTGAAGTTGGGTTCTGATGCTAAGAAATCGTTATAAAAGCTTTTAGCGAACTCTTTGCTCGCTGCTTGATTCGGAATTTTTTTCTTTAAAATCAATTTCATTTTCTCTCGATTTGCACTAGAATCTGCCCCGACTTTATAGCGTAAAAAAATGAAAATTCAATTTCTCGGACAAAACGGATTTGTACTTACCAGCAAGAATGCCACTGTAGTCTGCGATCCTGGCGAAAAAGCATCCGTAAAAAATGCAGATTTTGTAACCAACTCAGGAGATTTCGCTGAAAACTGTAAAAATCTCGAAGCAAAAAAGACACTTTCTCTCCCCGGAGAATACGAAATTTCTAATATATTGGTCCGAGGGTTTTATTCTCGTCCAGAGAATGTTGTTTATAAGATTGTCATCGATGATATCGCTATCGTGCACCTTGGATCATTGGAAACAAAGCCAAGTACCGAGTTCTTCGCGAAGCTCGGAGAAAATGTAGATGTCGTTATTGCAACACTCAATGAACAGTTTGGTCCCAAGGAAGCAAAAGAACTCGTAGAGATACTTGATGCTCGTTATACAATCATTGCCGGTGATCAGTCCCTCTTTCCAAAAATGGTCGAAGCAGGAGCTCGTATTGCTGAGGAGAACCCTCTTGTGATTTCTCAAGCAACGCTCAGTGAAGAAAAAAGCGAAGCTTTGATTTTACCGGTTTGACGAGATAAACTTTTTTCGTACAATCTCCCCGTTCTCAAACATGGCGCGGTAGCTCAGTGGTAGAGCAATGGACTGAAAATCCATGTGTCGGTAGTTCAATTCTACCTCGCGCCACCATTTCCAATTAACCCTTTCATAGAAAGGAAATTTATGTGTAAATCTATCTAAATAGCTATTTTTTTTGGAGATATTCCTTCGGGAGTTCCGAATAAGCAATCATTTCTTCACCAACTTCTATATTTGCTCTTACATATGCACTTTGCTTAAGATAAAGGTAAGGGAATTCTAGTCTCGTTATTGTCCAGTCATCCGCTGTATCAGGAAGAAATATTTCGTCTCCTATAGATATTTTTTTAGCAAGTACTTTATCAAATTCAGAAACAGGTTGCTCTTTCGTTTCAAGAATCGTTTCCACCTTTTTCTTACTGTCTTCTGTATTATTTTTTATGGCATTTTCTAGCTTTTCTTCAAGTTCGTTAATTTTTTCAACATCAATACCATCGTTCTTAGCCGTATTCAGAGCTTCTTGTGTTTTCTCAATATAAAATTGAGAGGATTCTCCAGCAACGATGTTATCAACCATTATAATGGCTCTGTCAAAAGCATGAGAAATTGTATCCATAAGAGAGTGATTAATTATCATATGCATTATACAATGAATTAATAATTTTGCAAGTTTTTTAAAATCATTTCTTCTTTAATTCAATCTCTACTGCTTCTTTATTCCTTCGCAAAAAACCAAAGCAAAAAATAAAATAAGTCGAGATATTTGTAATACCATATAAAAGGCCCTTGAGGGTCTTTTATTTTTCCTTATCGTCAAATTCTGAAAGAAATTTTCCGATATCTTCAAAGGACATAAAGTTGTTTTCTCTCAATTTAAGCTCAAGAACACCCCTCCAGCTTTCATCAACAAGATCTACATTCTTTATGTTTTGCTCTTTATGATCTTTCCATACCGGAAGTACCTTTTCCTTAAGTTCTTCTTGGTCTTCGATAAGATCTATGAATTTTATCATCGTTCTATTAAAAACATATGGAATCTGCTCTGCAAAAGTAGTAGATCCTGATTCTGTCGTTATACTCTGTAAAAAACGATAATAATTTTCAAAATCCTTTTCTTTGTATTTATGCTCAGCAAGCTCAACTATCTTCTCCACAGTATCCCACAAATCATTTCCAATTTTATCGTTTTCGGAAGAAGCTACAAGACCTTCCATCACTAGAGAATCAAGAAATTGTGGACCCATATGCGGTGATTCTGATAATATCTCTGCCACATTCAACAAACAATCATTTTCAATAATATTGGGCATATCTTTTCTCACTTTAGAATAAATATTTAAAAACATTTTTCTAGCATCGTCGTCCTCTTTTTGAGTTTCTCCAATCTTTTCTGATAAATTTTCAAGATATCTCTCTCTGCTTTTCTTGCTAAGAAGAGATATGTTTTCTATAATTTCTTTAATTTTCTTGTAATATTGACGATCTTTCCCAAGCCCCTCAAATCTCTGCTTATGCATTATTTTAAAATCATGTTTAAGATCTGCAACAGACGCTTCTTTTGAGAAAGTAATTTCTTTAGAATTTGACATTTGATGTAGGGGGGTTAATTACATCTCTATGATAATACATCTCTTTAGTTTGTCAAGCTTTATTGTATGCTCATAATTCTGTAAAACTATACTGCCATCGTTTATTCTGAATGTCTTGAAATACACGCTCTAGCCATAGTTCAAGTTGGCTAAACCGCTGACCACCATTTAAAAGACCTTTGTGGTCTTTTTTGTTTAACCGAGATTAAACTCCTTTGTTAAATAATCGACAAAGACATTTTTATTTGCAGAAAGTTGTGGGAATTTGTCCCATGCATCCGCAGATAAAAGCGTAGTTGCTCCGTCATTTACGATTTTATCAGTGAGACCATGCTCTTGAATAGGATATACATGATTCCGAACTAATTTCCCTTTTCTATTAATTTCAAAAGTCCCTCGATGCATTCCTTCTAATTTCTTTTTTAAAAAATTAATAAAATTAGCAGAACGACTAGCTTCAGCCCATCCTTCTTTTGTATTTGGGAAATCGATATCTAAGTTTTTAATTTGGATATTGTCATGAGAAGAAATAATCGATGTTGTTTTTTCCCAACTGGAGACTTCGATTTCTCCATTTTCAATAATTTTGAATTCAAGGTTTCCTCGTTCCACTTGTTGCTTACTTTTATACTCTCTCTCGGATATTTGAGCTTTTAGAGGAGGTCCTTCGATTTCTCTTTGGAGATCACTTAATAAGGATCTATATTCTTCGGAGAAAGTCTCTTTCTCAGAGAAATTAAGCACATCGTTCTTGTGCTCTTGATATATGAACTTTTCTAAATTTCCTGCACTAAAAACCGATTTGTAGAAATTTTTCATTCACTAAAAAATTAAATATTTGTAATATTTTATAATGATAATGAAAAAAAAGAAAGATTTTTTTACACCAGCAAAATCAATGCTTCGCTTTTTTCTTGTAAATCCAAAGCAAAAAATAAAATAAGTCGAGATATTTGTAATACCATTATATTTAAAAAACAACCCCCACAACAATGGGGGTTATTCTTCATCTTTTTCCCTGTTTTAAAGTTCTTCTTGCTGTTGAATTAATCGATAAATAAGTTCTGCAAACATTTCCCGAGTCATCCCTTCCGCTGGGGCAACAGTATCAATATCTAAAAGATCGTTATCAATCGCATACTGGAGATAAGACGCAAACCATGATCCCATATCAATTCCCTCTGGAAGGGATATGACAGAATAATCAGAAAGATCGATACCAAAACTCTCGAACGCAAGTTTCAAAAGCTCAACTTGGTTTACCGTATTTCCCGGTTTAAAAGTCCCGTCGTCATATCCTTTTACAATTCCTTTTCGTTTTGCTTTTTGAACATATCCCGCGAACCATGCGTCTTCTGGCACATCATCAAAATCTAAATCAATATCCGTATCTGGTGCTTCCCCTAATGATTCCAAAAGAACCTTGAGTGATTCGGCACGATTGATTGAGTTTCCTGGTCCAAAAGATCCATCTGCATATCCGTCCAAAATTCCTCGTTGTTGTAAAAAATCAACCGCTTCTTGGTTTCGAATGCTTCCAGAATCTTTAAATTGTTTTTTCTCACGAAGTTGCCCAGAAAATTCTTTATAATTTTTTCCTTTAATAGCTTTTCGAACATAGTTGCGTGCACATTTTTGAACGCTGTTTTGTTGTCCTGTATTTTCTTCTCTCTCTAAACGATTTTCTTCCCTATAAACTCGTCGTTCTTCTTGTGTCATATCATCCCATCCATCAGGAAGTTCCATATTCCCTCCTCGCATTCCACGACCTTCTTGTCCCTCTCTGGATCTAGCTTCTGCTCCCTCTGGTTTATTTTCTTCCATATACATTCGTCGTTCCTCCTGTGTCATGTCATCCCAACCATCAGGCAATTCCATATTCCCCCGTATTCCTTGTCCTCTCATACCTCTTTCAGAACTTCTCTGCTCTGTTCCAGAACCTCCCCCTGTCTCATTTGTCCCTCCTCCGAATGGCCACGATGCAAAAGCTGTACTTCCCAAAAGAAGCAGTCCTAACGAAAAAACGAAAACGGTTTTGCTAATTTTCATAAAAAAGAATTAAAAATAAAATATGAATATCATCTTCTTATACGTAACTTTTTTTTATTTCTTTCAAAATTCACTACTCACTTCTCAGGGCATCCACCGGATCGAGCCGTGATGCCTTGTACGCAGGATAAAACCCAAAGAAAACACCCACGAGTACTGAGAAACAAAACCCAAGTAAAACCGCTGAGAATGAATACACAGCGCCGTAGTCTTTAAGTAAAGGAATTGTTATTTGCCCCAAGACAATTCCCAAAAATCCTCCGATAACCGATAAGATGACCGATTCGAGGAGGAACTGTTCGAGAATATCTCGTTGTTTGGCTCCAATGGCTTTGAGAACTCCAATTTCTTTGGTACGTTCGGCAACCGTCACAAACATCACATTCATAATTCCAATTCCTGAAACGATAAGAACAATGGTCGCAACGGCGGTCAGAAGAAAAGACATTGTCGACGTCGATTCCTTCGCAGAGGCCACCATCGATCCTGGGTCACGCACTCGGAAGTCATCATCTCGTCCTTCCCGAATACGATGCTTTGCTCGAAGAATGTCCGTGATTTCAGTCTCGGCAAAAGCGAGACTATCCACATCCCGTCCCAAGAAAACCAATCGCACCTGTGCCTTACTTCCTAAAATTGTTTTTTGAGCTGTTGAAAACGGTATATACATCGCATCATCAAAAGAAGTTCCAAAAGAACTCGCTCCATTTTCCGCGAGGACCCCAACAACGGTACACTTTCTTCTCGCAATAGAAACTTCTTCTCCTACCGCTAACTGCGGATCTGTAAAAAGAGTCTCGGCCAGTGTGTACCCCAAAACGACAACCTTTGCTCGACTTACATCATCTTCCTCAGTAAAATTTTCTCCCCAACCAAGTTTGAGATTCGAAACATCAAAAAAGTGTGGTGTAACCCCCTGAACCGAAGTACTTGTATTTTCATTTCTAAAAGAAATCGTTTCGTTTCCTGAAATACTTGCCGTCCCATCAACAACAAACTGCGACTCCAAAAGCACAGTTTGCAGATCTTCCACTGAGAGCTTGGAACTTGAACTTCCTCCACGAGAAGGAAAAACTACAAGAGAAGTCACACTGAGATTTTTGAATTGTTCCTCAATCTGCCTCTGTGCCCCCGATCCAATACCAATTACGGCGATAACCGTGGAAACCCCAATAATAATTCCAAGCATAGAGAGTACCGTACGAAATTTATTCGCCACCAATGCATTCCACGCCATTCGCACCATTTCAAGTCGAATCATTTTGAGAGTTTGTAATTACGATCAATAATTTTTCCATCCCGAAGAAAAATAATCCTGTCCGCGCACTTCGCAACTTTTGGGTCATGGGTTACCATGATGACCGTTTTTCCTCGTTTTTTGAATTCTAAAAAAATATCCAAAATCTCTTTTCCTGAAACCGAATCCAACGCTCCTGTTGGTTCGTCAGCGAGAATAATTTCGGGGTCATTCATCAACGAACGAGCAATCGCCACACGTTGTTGCTGTCCGCCTGATAACTCTGTTGGTTTGTGAAACATCCTATCTCCAAGTCCCACCGATTCCAAAATGTCCGTGGCCCTTTTGGTTCGTTCTGAACGCGACATCCCCGCATAAAATCCTGGTAAAGAAACATTGCGCAACGCCGTTGATTTTGAAAGCAAATTAAACTGCTGAAAGATAAATCCCATCTTTCGATTCCGAATAAAAGAAAGTGTGAAATCATCACGAACATTTCCGATATTTTCCCCTTCGAGAAAAAATTCTCCAGACGTTAAAGGATGAAGACATCCGATAATATTCATTAAGGTCGACTTCCCTCCTCCCGATTCCCCCATGATAGCCACAAACTCGTGTGATTTAATTTCCAGATCGATCCCCTTGAGCACCGGTACTTCTTCCCCATTAGAAAGATAATACGACTTGTGTATATTTTTGAGATTCAGTAATACTTTTTGTTGCATCAGATAAAATTAATGAGGCATTCGTCCGCCTCCAAAACCACCTCTTCCCTTCCCCGTTTGTTCTCTCATTGTTTGCATTTTTGCACGCATATCTTCGCTGATTTCTCCTTTTTGTAACTTCGCAATTTCATCATCTGTGAATCCCGCTGTCTTCATTTGTTCAAGACGTTCTGATGTCATATCCCAATTTCTTGATTCCCCATTTGCTCCTTTTGGTGCAGTTGCTTTTTGTGGATTTGTCACAATCTCGTCGCCCTCCGACAAACCGTCTGTAATTTCAATAAACGATCCATCCGAAAATCCAGTTATTACTTCTTTTCTTGTTCCATCCTTTAACTGAACGAATTTATCGCGCACAATTGAGGAAACCGGAATCTTCACCACATCCAGTACCTGCCCAATGATAAATTCAACATAGATTGTCATTCCCTCTTTAATTGCTTGCCCTTGCGTATCAGTAATATTAACTCTCACAAGATACGTCGTGATGCTGTTATTATCAATTGTTGCGGTACTCGCGATGTAAGAAACTTCTCCTTCAAGTGTTACATCCTCAAGCGCATCAAGCGTAATGATCGATTTCTGTCCTTTTTTTATTTTAGCAATATCGACTTCTTCTACATAAATTTCTGTCGTAAAATTATCATCACTTAAAATACGAATAAGAGCATTCTCACTACTTGTGGATTCGACTTTTACGGTTTCTCCCTCATTTCCATTTAACGCAATAATTTCTCCGTCAATAGGAGAAACCAAGGTTGCTAAACTTAAATTATACCGTACCTTTTCTACTTTCACCTTCGCCTGATCAAGTTGTGCGTAAAGAATAGAAAGGCTTGAAGCTTTTGAAATTTCTCGTTGCGTTAAATTCAATTGAGAATTTTCTAGTTTAATTTCTGTCGACTTGAGAGAGTTTTCAGCACTCTTGAGTCCGTTTTCTTGGGTCAAATACGCATCTTCAATACGTTGTCGTGCAGAAGTAAGGGAACTAATAAGACTATTCGTAGAAGTCAGTGCTGACTTGACGGAAGTTTCAGCACTATCAACTTCGGATTGACTGGTCCTTGAAGAAATCGAAACGGTGTCAAAAATATCTACAAGACTTTCTAAAGATCCCTGAAGCACAACAGCCACATCTTTTAATTGCCATAAAAAACGAGCCACCTCCCCATCTCGAGAGAAATCAGTCGTTTTATAGTCTTCCCACAAATCATTCTGGAAAATCTTTAAATTTCTGTATTGCTCTTTTATATCATTTTCAAGAATTGAATTAGTAAATATCCCTGGGCTTACGCCACAGGGCATTTCAACTGAATTCAAGCGAAGCTTGTCCTAATTTTGTTTTGGATAACAAAACTTCATTAGGATTTTT